>OCTX012266806.1_pt1 | contig 16077 bp, 10 predicted proteins | sample 1539691 | NCBI WGS metagenome assembly OCTX01 (sample SAMN02144231, study PRJEB22623) | gut metagenome | biome: sheep rumen | host: Ovis aries | place: New Zealand | reverse complement strand
CATCTGGCGGTCGAGGCGGCCGCGGCGCGTCAGCGACATGGCGGTGCTGCGCAACAGTTTCTGGCTGCGCAAGGGCTATGCCGGACTGACCTTTTTCGGCACCGTCATCGTGCCCGACGATGAGGAACGGGAAAGGTACGAACAGAAGGGCAGCGTGATGAAGAACCACGAGAAGATACATCTGCTGCAGGCCCGGTCGACCCGCAACTCGTGGCTGCTGTTCTACCTGCTCTACGGCTGGTACTACGTGAGGGCCCTGCCCCAGAACAGGCGGATGAAGAATGCCGCCTACCGGCTGAACCCCTTCGAACTGGAGGCCTACCGCCACGAGCGCGACCTGGACTACACACGTCAGGACGAGGCCACGGAATGGCGCCGCTATGCCCACATGAGCCCGAAGGAACGGCGGGAGCAGTTCGGCACACTAAATTCTGTAAATTAAGTTTCTCAGGCGCTGCCCATCTTGGGGTCAACTCTTTACTCCATCATCATGCGAAACCTGAATTTCCAAAGAGGAGCATAAAAAAAACGGAAAAATATTTGCAGGTTTAAGAAAAAAAGTTTAAATTTGCAAAGTGTAATATCGTGCCCCTATGCATCACTAACCCACAAGCCAAAAGGGCACCCAAGACCAACGGCCTACCCAGCAAGCCCAAAGGGCACCGCCCCCAAAACCCAAGACAAAACAAAAACCGATAAACATATAACAGATGGAACACCTCATTGCGAACAGCGGAATTCATTTCATCACCACCGAGAAAGAATTCAACCCAGCCGAACAGTTGGCTTTCCCCAACGGAAAGATCCTGAAGTATGCATTCTGCGAGACAGCAGACTTCATCACCGGCGAGCAGATATTCGACCTGCTCTACTACCACAGTCAGGAGGGCATCTACATACCCGTCACGGAACTGCGCCAGAGCGACATGACCGAGAAGCGTCCTAACGGTCGCGAGGAACTGGACGATGCCGGCATGATGCGGATGAAGAAAGACGAGTCGACAGCCCTGTTCTCATCCTACCACGACGGTGATAGCGAGATTTTCAACATCAACTCGCTGGCCGGCTATCGCGTGAAAGACCAGAACGGCCAAATCTGCCAGGCCTTCGACCTGCTGCTGGGCAAGTGGCTGCCCATGCCGATGTTCGAGAAAGAGGTGGACGGCGTGACCGCCGGCGACCCCTTCACCTGGTGCCGCGTGCGCATCGACTGCATAGGCCCCGGTCAGAAGAAAGGCAGCAACCGCTACCGCTTCATCTGGGCATTCGACACCACACTGGGCAACATGGACATCGACGCATCGACATCGAACACCATCTACTTCAGCGACGACATGGACGAGTCGCTGGTACACTACAAGCAGCCCTTCTTCTACGACGACGAGGAAGACCAGAAGGAGTTCTGCCTGTGCAACCGCGCCGACGAACTGCTCGACTTCATGTCGGTGAGCGACTATTTCTCGGCCTTCGCCGACTATTTCTCGTCGCTCATGGGTCAGCACAACCGCACCGAGTCGCGCAAGTATATCGGCTATTTCATCTATCTGGTGAACTTTCTGCGCAACATCGGGGCCGCCCCCGAGATAACACTGCACAACAACCAGCGCAAGACGGTCGACGTAGACCTGGTGCTCGACATCGGCAACTCACGCACCTGCGGCGTGCTGTTCGAAGAGGGCGACTTCACCAAGGCCTGCATGCTGGAGGTGCGCGACCTGTCGGACCCGTCGGTCACCTACGAGAAGTCGTACGACATGCGACTGGCCTTCCGCAAGGCCGACTTCGGCAACGCCATCGTGCTGGACGACGGCACCTTCGAGTGGAAGAGCCTGGTGCGTATCGGCGACGAGGCCAAACGTCTGGTATACCGTTCGCTGGAAGAGGACGGACTGAGCGAGAAGACCACCAACTACTCCAGTCCGAAGCGCTACCTGTGGGACTTGAAGCCCTACGACGGCCGCTGGGAATTCCTGACCACCGTCGACGACCCGAGCAACGTGCGCCTGGCCGACAATGTCTACATCTCCGGCCTGTCGGACCTCTTCGACCATGCCGGCAACTACATCGGCCCCGACGGCACCGATGCCAATCCCGACGGCGGCAACTACTCGCGGTCGGCACTGATGACGTTCGTGCTCATCGAGATACTGCAGCAGGCCAACACTCAGATCAACGGCATCAAGTTCCGCACCAAACACGGCAACCTGGACTGCAAGCGCGTGCTGCGCAACATCATCATCACCTGTCCCACGGCCATGCCGCAGCAGGAGCAGGAGAAACTGCGCCACTGCGCCGAGGATGCCATTGCCGCCCTGCACCACTGCACGCCCGGCTTCGACACACCCAAGGTGATACCCACCTCGGCATCGCTGCGCGTCAAAGACGACGATATGGACTCGAAGGTCCGCATGTGGAGTTACGACGAGGCTTCGTGCTGCCAACTGGTGTACCTCTACGCCGAGATAGCCCAGCGCTACGACGGCGAGATAGACAAGTTCTTCAAACTGAAGGGCCACGTACGCCCCGAGGAGAAGGCTGAGGGCTACGAGGGCAAGAGCCTGACCATCGGCTCGATAGACATCGGTGCCGGCACCACCGACGTGATGATCTGCTCCTACCAGTACCAGGGCGAGGGCCGCAGCAAACTGACCCCCACCCCGCTCTACTGGGACAGTTTCTACCTGGCCGGCGACGAGATACTGCACAACCTCATACAGAACCTGGTGATCGAGGGCAAGCCGCACGACAATCCCAACCTGGGCAACATCTACAGTGCGCTCTATGCCCGTCTGAAGAACATGAGCGACGACGAACTGCAGATGCTGCCCTGCCTGAAGGACAACCAGGTGTACAGGGGCAAGGTGTACGACATCGTCATCGAAAAGGACAACCCCGAGCGCCGCACGACCCTGCTGAAGGCCTTCGCCTCGAACCTGCTGCGCGACTTCTTCGGCTTCGACAGTTCGATGATGACCCACCGCGACCGCCGCTGCCGCGTAGACTTCAACACACAGATCTCCGTACCCATCGCTCAGCACTTCATGGAGCAACTGCGCCTGAAACGGCCGCTGCGCACCTTCACCTTCGACGACCTGTTCGGCAAACTGAAGCCCGCCGACTATCTGCTCGACTATTTTGAGCAGCATTTCGGTTTTTCGTTCACCGAACTGAACTGGCGCTTCGACCCGCAAGAAGTGGCCACCATCGTGAAGAACACGCTGGAGCCGCTGATGAAACAACTGTCGGTGGTGCTCTACGCCTACCACTGCGACGTGCTCATCCTGGCCGGACGCCCCTCGTCGCTCGACGCCATCACCGAACTGTTCATCAAGTACATACCCATCGCCCCCGACCGCTTGATCCGTCTGAACGACTACCGCGTGGGCACCTGGTATCCCTTCGCCGACGGACAGGGCTATTTCTACGACCAGAAGTCGGTGGTCGCCGTGGGTGGCATGGTGGGCTACCTGGCCGCCAACCAGGGTTTCAACGGCATGAGCATCGACTTCAGCCGCATGATCAAGAACATGAAGTCGACGGCCTGCTATATGGGCAACTACAACGCACGCCGCCAGCAGGTGCCGACGGCCTTCCTCACGCCCACCAACGGCTCGGCCACCATCGACATCGCCGTCTTCCCCGCCTTCATCGGCTGCAAACAGTTCAACTCGCCCCTCTATCAGGCACGGCCGCTGTACGCCATCTACAACAACTCGTCGCACCCCTCGCTGCGCATCACACTGTCGCGCAACTACTATGAGAGCCGCGAGGACCTGGTCATCGAAGAGGCCATGGACGAAGAGGGCAACACCCTGCCCAAGCGCGAGGTGGAACTGGTGCTACAGTCGCTCGTGGACGACGGACAGTACTGGCTGGACAAGGGAGAATTCGAACTATCGGTGAAATGACTTCCAGAAGGGAGTTAAAGTAAGCAGGAAGTTACTGGAGTAAAAGACGTTTAGAAAAGACAATTTACTATGATACAAGAGATTAGCAATCAGATAGAGGCCATCAACAAGTCGCTGGCATGGGTACGCAAGAACAAGCCTGAACAGTACGACCAGAAGTTCATCCCCCTGATAGAGTGCCGCAAGGAACTGAAGAAGGTGATGCGCGCGGCCATCAACAACCCCGGCATCGCCGCCTTCGGCAAGAGTCAGGTGGGCAAGTCGTACCTCATCAGTTGTCTGCTGCAGGACAACGGCAAGCCCTTCATGGTAAAGGCCGGCGACGGGGAATACAACTTCGTGAAGGACATCAACCCGCCCAGCGAAGAGGGCGGCGGTCGCGAGTCGACGGGCGTGGTGAGCCGCTTCTCATCGTTCAAGCGCAGGCCCTCGGCCTACTCGCGCGAACTGCCGGTCATGGTGAACACATTCTCGCTGACCGATGTCATCCTCATCCTGGCCGACAGTTACTATCACGACATCACCGAACGCTCGTCACACAGCGACCGCGAAGTGGAAATGCTCTGCGACAGCATCACGGAGACCTACCGTGCAAAGCCGGTGATAGCCAACCCCGTTATCGGCGCTGACGATGTGCTCTACATGAAGGACTACTTCAAGAAGCACAACACCGAGGCTCAGAGCATCAACCGGTCGGCCTTCTTCGACCGTGTGGCCCTCGTCATCGACCGTGTGCCGACATCGGAGTATGTCAACATCTTCAGCAACCTGTGGTATAAGAACCCGAACGTGACCAACCTCTACAACGTGCTTTACGACATCCTGCGCACCTTCGATTTCGCCCAAAACATCTATCTGCCCATCGACTCGGTGCTGCACCACGGCGTGAAGGAGGACACCATCATGAGTGTGCAGTGTCTGAACCAGATACTGGACGACAGACAGGCCTTCACCACCGATGTCTACCTGCAGGAGGGCGGACAGTTCGTCAAGCGTGCCACAGGATTCTCCAAGAGCGGCATCTGCGCCATCTGCTCGGAGGTCATCTTCAAGATCGAAGAGAGTTTCCTAGCCAGCAAGAGCCGCTACGACTTCTCGCACATCGCCCCCGACGTGGCGCAGCGGCTGACACACGACGATATCGAGATGGAGATGCTGCGCGACAACGACCTGCTGGACTTCCCCGGCGCACGCTCGCGACTGGAACTCAAAGAGGAAAGCGTCAGCGACAAGGGCACACTACTCAACTGCTTCCTGCGCGGAAAGGTGGCCTACCTCTTCAATAAGTTCAACGAGGAACTAGGCATCAACATCCTGCTCTACAGCCACCACAACAAGGACAACGATGTCTCTTACTTATTTAAATTGGTGGAGGAATGGGTCAACACCTACGTGGGCGCTACACCCGAGGAGCGCCGCCGCAAACTGGAAACGACGGAAGTGTCGCCCCTGTTCTACATCGGCACGATGTTCAACCTCGACATGCAGCAGGGCGTGGAGAAGACCATCCCCACCGAACCTAGCATCCACCAGCGCTGGAAGGGCCGCTTCGATACAGTGATGAACGGTCAGTGCTTCCGCCGAGAAAATGTGGATTGGCTGAAGAACTGGACCCGCGAGGGCGAGAACTTCCAGAACAGTTACATGCTGCGCGACTATAAGTTCTCTGGACCGAAGGCCGGACTGTATCAGGGATTCCAGGAGACCGGCCGCGAACAGGCACTCATCATGAGCGAGGAATACTACCAGATGATGCGCAAGACCTTCATCGAGGACGAGTATGTCAGGCAGTACTGCGCCGACCCCGCCCTGTCGTGGGATGTCGCCGCCTCGATGAACAACGACGGCACGCTCTGGGTGATGCAGAACCTGGACAAGGTGGCTAAGCGCATGGACAAGGCCCGCGAGCAGCAGTTTCAGGACATCATACGCAAGAACATCTCCCGCGTCTATACACTGATGAAGGAATACCACGTCTCGGAGAATGCCGACGAGCAACTGAAGAAGAACATCCGCAAGGCCAACTCGATCATCCGCGAGATGGACTTCACCTGCAACGAGGACAGTTACTTCTTCGGACACCTCATCCAGTCGCTGCAACTCACCGAGACCAAGAGCCTGCAGGTGATCCACGACCTGATACAGAGCGGCGAACTGAGCAAGAAGATCCACGACACCACCAACTACGAGATCATTACCAAGCGCTGCGGAGACATGTTGAAGGCCTGCACCAACGACACCGAACGCTGGCAAGTGCTGATGGACGTCTACGCCTTGGACAGCCAGGAGGATGCGGAAGCCTTCCTGCTGAAACGCAACGTAGACTACAAACGGCTGTTCAACGGCAACTTCAAGGAGAAACTCAACTCGGTGATCATCGCCGAGAAGGTGTACAACCTGTGGGAAAACCAGATACAGTCGCCGGAGTTCATGAACGAGATGACCAACAACCACAAGTTCGACAAGGACGTGATGGCCGACCTGGTGAACGGCATCGTGGACACCAGCAAGAGCCTGCGTCTGGAGGAACGTCTGGGTGAGACCATTGCCGAATATGTCAACGTGGTCTCGGTGTTCACCATCAACGAGAGCCTCATTGCCGACATCCTGGCCAGCACTATCAACGCATTCGTCATCGACCTGGGCTACCACTTGCTGGAGGCCGGCGAGGTGGACAAGGCACGCCAGATAGCCGACAAACGTCACCTGCCCACGTTCAACTACATCGAGAAGGAACGCCCGTCGACCTTCGAGGAGGAGGAACTGACCGCCATGTTCGACGAACTGACCTCGAACCCCAAGGCCATGACCACCGCCTTCGAGAACAACTACTACTCGTGGCTGGAATATATGTTCGTGTCGTTCATCACACACCTGAATATTCCCGACTACGACCATGAGGCCAACGAACAACTCACGAAAATATTAAACGAACTGACATAAGACCATGAAGAAAATCTTTTTCGGCCCGAAAGGTGCCGCCGGCGCTAACGAGCCCTTCTGGAAACCATGGGGCTGTATGGGATGTTTGGGACGGTTGCTGCTGTTCCTGGTTCTCCTCTTTGTACTGATGTTCCTGCTCAGTATGTTCAAGATGTGCAGTTGCTCCGCACCCCGGCTGACACCGCCCGAGCCGGTGCCCGACGACATCGTCAATCCTGTGGGACCCCCGCAGGAGCGGGTGCCAGTGGACACGCTGATTGACATTCCGCGCAACATAGACAACCCCAGCGAGAACCTGCCCAGCCCCGACGAGAACTTCCTGCCGCCGTACACCGACGACGAGATAGTGGAAGACAGCGTGGGCCACCAGACCGTAGGCGACCGTCTGAACGTGATGCTCGACTCGCAGTGCAACGACGACACCTTCAACCAGTGGGCCGACGCGTTCAAGCAGAACTACCCGGGCGAGGAATACAAGATACTGGCCTACGACCCGCTGACCAAGACGCTGCAGATACAGGTGCCGCAGGAGGAGTGCCAGCAGGTGATGCAAGAACTGCCGCAGAAGATCAGCGACATCCGTTTTCTGGTGTTCCCCGAGAGCGTGATGGGCAGTTTCCAGACCGACCGCCCCAACGACCCGGCCTTCGCTCACCCCGACTACACATGGCACTTCGAACCCATACAGGCTTACGAGGCTTGGGAGATTACGAAGGGCAGCAACCAGGTGACCGTGGCCATCATCGACAGTTACTTTGACCTGAACCACGACGAACTGAACAGCGACCGCATCGTCAACCCTTTCTGTGTGCCACGCCGTACTGGCAACGTGGCACCACCGGACGAGGGTTGTGCTGAGGCGCCCTTCCGCCACGGTTCACTCGTAGCCTGCACAACACTGGGAAACATGGACAACCAGCGAGGCACGGCAGGCATAGCACCCAACTGTAAGTTTATGCCCATCGCTGCCGGACACCAGTTCACGTCGATGACACTGCTGCAGGGGCTGCTCTACGCCATCTACCACGGAGCCAACGTGGTGAACATATCGGCAGGCGACGCCTATCCGCAGGGATGTCCCATCTACCAGATGTCGCCTGAGGAGCAGATAGCCATGAGCCAGCAATGGCGCAAGGAGGAAGAGGCTGTGTGGGACTATGCCTTCGACCTGGCCAACGCCCGCAACGTCACCGTGGTGTGGGCCGCCGGCAACGATGCCCTCTTCACCGCCCTCGACCCCAGCAAACGCGGCGACCGCTCCATCAAGGTGTCGGCCGTAGACACCGAACTGAAACGTGCCGACTTCAGCAACTACGGCAACTTTGCCGACCAGAACATCGCCGAGTCGACCATCTCGGCACCCGGCGTAAACATCTTCGGTGCCTGTCCCTACAACGACTATATCCCCCTGGACTGGGGAGCAGGCACCAGTTTCGCCGCACCCATCGTGACCGGTGCCGTGGCACTGATGAAGAGCATCGACCCCACCCTGAGCACAGCCGAAATCATCCAGATTCTGCGCGACACCGGCAAGCCCATCGACAGCAACCCCGAGATAGGCAAACTGCTGCAGATCAAGGATGCACTGCTGAAGGTGAAAGAGAACTTCGTCAGCATGGACGACCTGATGAGCGACCACAGCCGCTTTGAGGGACTGTGGATGAGCACGCAACTGCTGCAGAAGACCAATGCAGGACAGCCCACGGGCGAGTACATCAGACTCTATTTCCAAGTTGACTCCGAGTCGGCCGGACAGGTCATCTACTATGAGCAGTCGGTGAAAAAAGACTTCACTGCTCCACTCAGCATCCAGTGGGAACAAGACAAGATAGTACTCACACAGACAGAGAAAGCCACCTGCCCGGAGGCTGACAACAAGTATGTCGTGGCCACCTATTTCTGCACGCCCGACGAACAGCAGTTGGTGCAGTGCTACCACGAGTCACAGTTCGGCCAGGCTCAGCCCTACTACCTGCGGAAGGTCAACCAGCGTGCAGACGACTAACACCTTATTTATAATATAAAGTAACAGAACAATGGCACAGAATAAAAGCAACGGCATCTCGCTGGCCAACATCATCGCCGTTATCGGCATCGTACTGCTGGCAGTGTTCATCTTCCTGGGTTACCTCTACGGCGGCGACGTAATGGGCATCAGCATCCTGAAAGCCGCAGCATGGGCAGTAGGATTCTCCGTCCTGCTCTTCCTGCTCATCAAAGCCAAGACCGCCGAAACGGACACCGGCAAGTGGAAAATCATCGAAGGGCTGCTGCTCGTCGCCTATATCGTCTGCGCCGTGCTGTCGAGCAACAGGGTGGCACGCTTCGCCACCATCTACAGCACCTCTGACGACCTGAAGGCTGAAGCCACAGAGGACATCGGCCGCATTCGCGAGGCCGTGGCACTGTTTAAGAGTAACGAGAACGCCGCACTGACCAACACCGTCACAGGACTGGAACTGGCCGCACTGGGCGAGAGCACGCCGGAACTGCTTGACTTTGCCGACCAGAACGGTTTCGAACTGAACAGCCAGAGCATCAGCAATTTCAAAGCGAAATGGCAGGACAGGATAGAAAACGTCACCGACAACGAACAGAACAGTTACAGCGATGCCTGGGAGGACGCGCTCACCCGTAACGGCGACCTGATACAGAGTTGGAGCGTGATGAAGATACCCGAGGCCGCCAACGCCATGAAGGACTTCGCCCCGCAGGTGACGGCCAAACTGGAAGAGATCTCGGCCACACTGCCCTTCCCCGTCATCTATAAGAACGAGGAGGACATCTCGGAGATCAACAAGCCCCACGAGGCCGGACAGTATCCCATCGAGGCCACCTTTGCCGACACGTTCTTCAACAAGAGCAGTTACTCGGTGGTGGGCATTATCCTCTGCGTCGTGCTCCATGCCATGGTACTGTTCAACTATCTCATTGCCTACCGCACCAAACGCCGGCGTCCCCAAAAGAACGTCTACGTCAACGATGGCGGCATGTCCATTTAATCAACGACCAAACGTAACAGATATATGGCACTTTCAGAACAACAGATACAACAACTGAATGCACAATGCAATAAACTGCCTATCGCCAAACTGATAGAATATATCGACAAGGGATTCGTACGTTTCCCCGAAGACCTCTCTGCCCTCAGCGAAGACCGCAAGCAAGCCATCGCCACGATGCTCAACTCAAGGCCCAACCCGCAGGAACAGGCCGACTGGCGAGCCGTCGTCAACGCTACGCACAACCTCAGCACGGCCTCCGTCGATGAACTGCGCTCCCATATCGCTGCCGTCAAGAACTATCAGGACAAGTGGGAAGTCAACCGTCCGGTGAACAACCATGTCGACGAGGCACCAGCACTCATCGACCGCATCAAAGACGAGATTAAGGCCAGGATGAAAGACATCGAGGAAGGCGACTGGCAAACAGTAGACCACGATAGCGTGGAGTCGCTGATGGCCCATCTGACGAAATATCCAGACACCTGTCACTTCGACGAAATAGACAACCGCGTATGGACCCTGCTCAAACAGATGTTCGAAGCCATCGAGGCGGCCAACAGATATCTCGCATTCTTCCCCGCAGGAGCCTGCAAGACCGAGGCACAGGAGATCAAACAGACCTACGACGAGTGGGATGCCGTCAAGCAGCAGTACGACCTCATCGCCACACGCGAATACATAAAAGCCCATCCGCTGAGCCCCTTCGGCGACGAGGCAGAGGAACTGTTCCAGATGCTCAAGGCCGACGAGATACAAGGCATGACAGAACTGCAGGGCAACTATCCCATCGAAAACCTGCTCTACTACCTTGACAACGGCATCTTCACCGAGGACGAACTCATCGACAAGGGCGTGGCTACCAGAGAGTCGATAGACATCCTGAAGAACATAGAGCGCATCAAGGGCGGACTGCCCGACGTCAATGCCGAGATTTCCAAATGTCGCAAGGTGTGTGCCGACGGACATACCGACGTGTTTCTCTTCGGCATACCCTCAACGGGCAAGACATGCATCCTGATGGGCCTCATCGGATGTACCGACATCGACATCGATACCGTCAGGGCTGGAGGACCCTACTCCACCGTCCTAGACCAGTATCTCACTGCCGGTCTCACTATCGGGCAGACGCCCAAGGACTTCGTGGCCACCATCGAGGCAGAGATTATGGAAGGCAACAAGAAGCACTTGCTCAATCTCGTGGAGATGTCGGGCGAGGACTTCGCCTTCAAGATTGCCGACAACGAGAACGGCAAAATCTCGTTCGAGGATATGGGCAACGGCGCTACCCGGCTACTGTGCAACAACAACCGCAAGGTGTTCTTCATCATCGTCGACCCGACGGCACGCGTGGTGGCTTTCAACCACCTCGTCGAGGACCAGGACGGCAGTTACCTGATCCGCAAGAATGTCAACCAGCGCGTCATTCTCAAGCGCATGGTCGACCTGCTGCGACAGCCTGAGAACCGCGACATACTGAAGAAAGTAGAGGCCATCAATATCATCGTCACCAAGTCCGACACCCTCGGCAATGAGGAAGAGCGCGACCAGAAAGCCCTCGAACACTTCAAGACCCAGTACGGCAACATCATTGCGCCGCTGACAGCCCTCTGCCAGCAATACAACATCAACCAGGACAACGGAGGACGTCCGAAACTCTATTCTTTCAGCCTCGGACAGTTCTATGTCGGCGGCATCTATAAATACAACGACCGCGATGCCAAGAAACTGGTGCAGGTGCTCAAGCGCACTACCGAGACCTACAAATCGGGAGGCTTCAGCGAGGCATTCAAGAAAGTGTTCAACTAAAGTCTGACGGCGTATGGACCATCCGAGAATCACTCTTGCCATCTTTGGCAATCAAAACAGCAACAGCGGTTTCCAGCCTCTCTACTGGATCAACCAACCGCCACAGCAACTGGAGAACCTCATCCCGCCGGGTATGGAGGACAATCCCTACTTCTTCGTGCTGGAGACAGGACAGCAGTTCACACAATACACGCTGGTGCAAAACCACGTGAGTAGTTACATGTCCATCCGCCCCGGAGCGTTGAAGATGGCCGTTGCCATATCCAACGGCTACCGACTGGCAGGAGACGCCAGTCCGCTCGATGTGCTCCTAGCCGTCCGCGAGACCTTCGTCCGCGAGTGCATGACCCAGAAGTCAAGCCTAAGCCAGACGCATAACTTCAAAGAGGTGATGGTCGACGAGCAGGTGTTCAAGGACATCCTCTCCACCTACACGCTCGAAGCGTCCTACGACCCCGTCTACCCCATGCAGGGCAGCGACGACGCCCTCCTGTTGTTGTCCGAGACACAGATGACCGATTTCTTCCGCAACGTGCACTATCCTGAGTTGCAGCGCTACAGGCGTGTCGTCATCGGTGAGAAGGGCAACCCGACGGTCTATGCAGCCACCATCACGGGACTGCAGATTCCCCTGCCCATGAAGCCGGCTCCTGCCCATAACCATGAGCACCTGCAGCCACAGCGGACCACATTGCCTCAGCAACGCCAGCCGTCACAAACGCTCCAACTGCCCCAGCAGCCCCGCGAGCGTGTCTACCTCGACTTCGAAGAGCGACCCAGCATCGTCAAGCCCATCATCATGTATGCCGTGATGCCCATGCTGGCCTTCCTGTTCGGCCTGCTTGCCACCTTTGTGGCGAGCCTGATCATTAACAAATCGACAATAACAATATGAAAGCACTGAAACTCATACTCATCGCCATCGGTTTGCTGGCGGCCGTGGTCGGACTGCTATTCCTCACAGAACGCAGCAGTCAGAACACCATCAGCGGTGACAGAGGGCGACTGATGGAACAGATGAAAGCCGAACTGCTGGCCGACTGGAACAGCACGCAGCAATGGGATGCCGCACAGTTTGACAACATACTGGACCGGCTGAAGCAAAACCGCCATGAATTGGGCGACGGCTACCAGACACTCGTCGACCTGACAGGAGAACTGGCCTGCCACCGGCTGGACTCGCTGACCATGGGCGAATTTGCCAAGACCGACTGCTCAAGAGCGCAGATTGACATCTACGCCAACGGACTGGACCACCTGCTGGTGAAAATCTCCCACTTCAAAAACAACAACGACATGAAGAAAATGCTGGGCACGGTAGACATCTACCGCAAGGCCTGCGCATTGGGTTCCAGGGAACTGGGTATGTCTCCGCAGTTCAACGACAGAACCGACCGATGGAACAGTTTTGCGAACTACAGCAACAGCATCAAGCAGCACCGGAAGAACATCATGGACAGCGATTATTTCTCCTTTATCAAGCACATTACCGAAGTGCAGGACGGCCTCAACAAGGTGGACACCAAACTGGCCACGGCCCGGAGCCGCTATAAGTCACGGCTGGCACAGGAGATCATCAAGGCCTACGGAAAGATGGACCCTAAGGAACCCGACAGGTTAAAGCAAGTCTACGACCGCTTCAAGCGCGAGATGGGCAGCGACAATGCACTGGACTCTTTCGTCCAAAACTATTAACCCGACTAATAACATCTGAACAATATGAAAATAAAAGAAGTTGCCTTAAAGGAAATCCACTGGTCGCTCCCCACATGGAATGCGGGAACACAGGCCAACGACCGCCTCAGACAGATGCTGGGAAGCACACTCAGTGCTCAGTTTGCACGATGCAGCGTGGGTGGAGCATTCTATGTGTGGAACGTAGACATCAACGGCAAATGGACACCCCTGACCAATGCCCAGCCTGCCGAGGAGATGCTGGTGCGCAAAGCCTGGGATGAACTGAAGCAGGAGGTTCGCTCGCGCTTGAACAACGACCCCGACTTGGCAGAGAAGATTCTCACCATCCCCAACGAGGAGTATGTCTTCTACCAGATTGATGCTGCCGGTCAGGTCAAGGTGCTCATCACCGGCTGGGGCTTCACCAACTTCAAGCGCCCCGTCATCGGCAACCAGCGTGTAGAGGTGGAAGACAAGGGGGCTCACCCTATCAGCGTGGCTTTCGCCATCGACGACGAGAAGGTGCCTGGCCGCGACTTCTTCATCGTCACGCCGATGAAGAACGTGCCGCATACCACCGACGGCGAAGGCAACTTCTCGCTGGGCAAGATTAATGCCGACACGACATTCGAAATTATCGATGCACCGACAGGCCGCAAGTTCAACATACTGACCGATCGCACCACGACGGAGTACACCTTTGACGTCACCGAGCGCATCAACGTCAGCATCGAGGCCTCGCACGACAACCAGCCCATCAGCGGCGAGACGGCTACCATCGACTATCATGGACGCACCTACGAACTGACCCTCGAAGCCGGCAGGGCCGCTGTGGCACTGGCCCTCCATCCCGGCGAGGTATGCACGGCCCGTTTCCGCGATGCCATGCAGCAGCAGACCATGAACCAGGCCGGCCATACCTTCCGCTTCGACTCGATGACGCCTCCACCACCCGAGCCGGAACCCGAACCAGAGCCTGAGCCTGAACCCATTCCGGAGCCCGAACCGGAACCGGAGCCTGAAAAGGTACGTGACATCTCCATACAGGTCATCGACCGCAACATGCGCCCGCTGGCCAAGAGCAACATCACCTTCAAGCAGGGTGAGAAAGAGATGAACCAACAACTCGACGCCCTCGGCACCACATGGCTGGCAAAGGACGACTTCAAGACCGGCGAAGAGATGACAGCCCGCATCATGGCACCCGGAAGGGTGCTGCCGCCCATCCCCTTCACACTAGATGAGGGTGAGACGCAGTATGTGCTCCAAGAGATCAAGCCCAAGGGCTTTGCCGACTATCTGCCGGAGATGCTGGCTGTCATCGGCAGTGTCTTCGGACTGGTCATCGCCTTCTTCCTGGGAGGCGGCTTCATCGATATCGCCACAAAATTCTTACTGTCACTCATTTAACAACCATCACGATATGGATTATTTTGCATTATTATACCTGGGATTGCTGTTCTTCCCCAATGTCATCGCGTTCGCACTCTTCGGCTACGACAAACATCTGGCCACATTCCAGAAGTGGCGCATACCCGAAGTGGTACTGTTGCTGTCGGCATTCTTCAACGGAGCCTTCGGAGCACTCTGCGGTATGGTGCTCTTCAACCACAAGACGCAGAAGCCGATGTTCCTCTGGGCTGTGCCTATACTCCTCTTCCTGCAACTGGCGGTAGCCATCGTCTGCAAAATCTTCATCTCCATCTTCCAGCAACCGTTGAACCTATTCTAACACCCAACGACTATGAAAGGAATGCGAATCGTATTGGTACTCGTATACGTACTACTCATCATCTTGCTGCTACTCGGCTTTCTGCTGAATGCCTGCAGCAGTTGTTCGCCACGTCTGCCCAACTTCGGAGGCACAGGAAGGGATGTCACAGAGATAGGCGGAAACGGCGACTTGAAGGTCACCCTGCAATGGGACTTCTATGCCGATATCGACCTGCATGTCGAAGAACCGGGCATAAGAGGCGAGGAGATCTACTTCAGCAACAAACGGTCAAACTACGGCGGTGAACTCGATGTAGACAATACCGACGGCGGACCAGGCTCTGCTGAGAACATTTTCTGGGAGTCAGACCCGCCAAGCGGACAGTATAAGGTCACACTCGTCTACTATTCTGAGAAAGAAGACTATCCCGCCAACCAGCGACAGGGCAACTGCAAGGTCACCGTGCTGGCCAAAGATCAGCAGCCACAAGAGTTCAATGTCACCATGGCACCGCCTTCCGACACTAGCCGCAAAGTGGAGGTGACCACTATCAACATCCCATGATGCCAGAACCCATAGGCCTGGTGCTCGAAGGAGGGGCCATGCGCGGCCTCTTCTCTGCTGGCGTTATCGACGTGATGATGGAACACAACATCTATCCGGATGCACTTGTGGGTGTATCGGCTGGTGCTGCCTTCGGATGCAACATGAAAAGTCGTCAGGCAGGGCGAGCCATACGCTACAACAAACGCTTCGCCCGCGATGCCCGCTACAGCGGATGGCGATCGCTAGTCAAGAGTGGCGATTACTTCAACGCTGAGTTCGCCTACCACATCGTGCCACGCCAGTACGATGTGTTCGACGATGAGGCTTTCAACGCCAACCGCATGCAATTCTGCGTGGTGTGCACTGATGTGGAGACGGGACAGCCTGTCTACAAATGGCTCTACCAAGTGGAGGCCACTACCTACGACTGGATACGTGCCTCGGCGTCGATGCCACTCGTCTCGCGTGTCGTCAGCAT
>OCTX012179600.1_pt1 | contig 16092 bp, 13 predicted proteins | sample 1539691 | NCBI WGS metagenome assembly OCTX01 (sample SAMN02144231, study PRJEB22623) | gut metagenome | biome: sheep rumen | host: Ovis aries | place: New Zealand | reverse complement strand
AAGAACTATTTTGACGCAACAAAATCACTATACACAATCGGAATGAATGACACAATGAAGTTTCTTCCATATCCTACAAGCGGTGCGTTTTCAAAACTTGGATATCATATTAACGGCTACCAAGTAGGTGGAAAGATTTTCCAACCAAATGACACAGCAAAGAACTTGACTACCAAACAAAATGAAACTCTAAATGCATCACTTGTTTATGAGCCAAATAAGTATCAGATAAAGTACGACCTTAATGGAGGAAATGGATTGATTGATAGCACAGCATGTGTATTTGACTCGGATGCAAAAATAACTCCAACCATTCCAACAAAATATGGTTACGAATTTGAGGGCTGGAGCACTGAGAGAGATGGAGCGCTTGCATATGGAACTAATGATAGCGTGAAAAACTTGAGTTCAAAAGACGGAGATAGTGTAACTCTATTTGCGAAGTGGAAAAGAATCAAGAAGCAAGTTGTTTTGACTATTACACCTGATGAGTTGTCAGATGGTGAAGAAGCTGAGGAGTATTTGGTTCAGTACAGCGTGAATGGTGAATCGGTCTATGATCGAAGCCATCCTGTGCTAGGAGATGATCCAATCGAGATTACTATATCAGATTTATATCTGGGAGATGTAGTTGAGGTAACTGCTAGTGGATTACTAACTGACGAAGATGAAAACACAATCGAGTCAGATATTGTGAAAACTGAAATTGTTGTTAAGTAAATCTACATTTTTTTAAAAACCGAAACTATATATAAATGTAACAAGATAATCAATAACACCGGCGCTTTGGTGAAAGCCGGGCGTCGTGTCTCCTTCCAAGAAGGAGCGAAAGGAGTAAATATGAATAAAAAAATTGAAATATTAATTAAAGAAGTAAAAAAGGTAATAAAGGGAAAGGACGACAAGATTAGATTAGTGGTCACAGCGATTTTGGCAAATGGAAACATTTTACTAGAGGACAATCCTGGACTAGGAAAGACTGTTCTTGCAAAGACTTTGTCACAGGTGATGCAGATAGACCAGAAGCGTATTCAGTTTACACCAGATACCATGCCAACAGATATTACTGGATACTCAGTGATGGAGAAAGTGGGAGGCGAGTATCAGCGTAGATTCCAGGCAGGACCAGTTTTCACAAACATTCTTTTGGCGGACGAGATTAACAGAACATCAGGAAAGACTCAGGCAGCGCTACTAGAATCAATGGAAGAAAAGAGAGTGACTGTGGACGGTGAAAATTTGGAACTTCCAGATCCATTCGTAGTAATCGCAACACAGAACCCAAACACTAGTGTGGGAACTCAGCAACTTCCTGACGCGCAGTTAGACAGATTCCTCATCAAACTTAGCATGGACTATCCGGATATAGACAGCGAAGTTGAGATGCTAAGAGAGATGACAGGCGGGGCACAGGGTCAAATGAAAGCAGTTATGACTGGCGATGAAATCATCCGAATGAAAGAAGCAGTTAAAAACATTTACGTGGATGAGAAGATTGCACAGTATATCGTGAAGATTAGTAACTACACAAGAAGTATCGAGGACAAAGTGGCAGTTGGTATCAGCCCAAGAGGATCAAAAGCTATCCTAAATATGGCTAAGGCTAATGCTTTTGTCGAAGGCAGGGAATTTGTGAATGTGGAGGATGTTCAGACGGTTATAGAGAGCGTAGTTCCTCACAGACTAATCCTTACACCATCATTTAGAAGAGAGGAGAACGGAATTAGACAGATTCTTGATGAGATTCTAAGAGAAGTTCCTGCGCCAGTGATTTCAGGTTTTAGACACGAGTACTCAGCGTAAAAGCGCAGGAGAAAGGAGAGGAGTTATGAGAAACAAATTATTTAGATTAGGAATAATCGCAGTAATGCTAATGATGGCAGTGGGGCTTTGTGCTTGCACTAAAAAGGAAGTCAAATATAACGCAAAGGATTTCAAACTTGCGAAGGTAGATAAATCTAAAAATAAGAATAACGGAAAAAGAAAGGACGGAGACGGAAAAAACGAAAAGCAAAAGGAAGAAAATAAAAATCAGGAGAATAAAAAAGAAGTAAAGAAAGAGCAGGAATCTGCAAAACAGAAATCAACACAACCTAGCGTAGATTTTAATAGAAGCAGAAGTAAAAACAACCAACAGGCGAAGTCTAATCAGAATTTTGGTCAAAATAGAGGAGATAATGTCAACCTAGCTGGAAAGAAAGGAGCAGCAGGTAAAGGTGACGGCCATAGTGGAAAGGGTACCCAGGGTGCCAGAAATAATGGAGCAGACGGAAATGGCGATGGCAATGGTAGCGTGGGTAACTCTTCTGATGGCAAAGATGGGCAAGGAAATTACAGCGATGGAAAAGCTGGATTAACAGTAAAGAGACCTAAAATTGTTTTTACGATTAAAAATCAAAAATAAGAGAGGTAAATCAGATGAGAACAGCAAAACTATTAAAAAAGAATATAAAAGGAATTCACATGGACGTTACTGAGATAGAGAATCTCAAAAACCAGGGAACTCCAACTTTAATAGTATTGAGTATAGCGATCACGATAGTTGTTATGCTTGGTTTTGCAACCGGCTTTCAGCTATCTGTCACTTCGGTAGGGCTATTTGCAGTGGACGTTGCCGCACCAATGTTAGCTCATTTAGTCCTATCAAGTGGCAACAAAAAAGTTAAAATTATTGCTCTCATCATAACAGTTGTAGGTGCAGGAGCATTTATAGCAATAAATATAAACAGTTTCATGAATGGAAATGCTGGAATTCTTAACAGCATCATTGGAACAATAAACAAGAATATGGCAGAAAATCACGACATGTATGTGTATGATGAATCAGATTTTGATATCAAGTTAGTTTATGCATTTTATACTGCAATCGCTGGTATTGTAATTAGCATTCTAGTCAGATTCAAAAAGGCTTACACAGTAGCTGCGATTCTTATCGTATCAACAATGGCTAACATGTGGTTCAAAGGCGAAGCAAATCCTTGGTTTGTAGGAAGTGCAGTAGTTTTAATTCTTGCAGTGATCTACATCTCAAATATTAGAGCTAGCCAGAAAAAGAAACATATGGTTGCTGTTTGGATTTTTGCAAGTTTGTTTGCCATTATCACATCAGCGGTCATTCTTTTTGTCCACGAGTTCAAAGTGGAAAGCGTTGATGATTTCAAAGAGGAGGTTACTTACAGATTAGAAAACGTTTACTTCGGAAAGAGTGACTATCCGGAAGGGACGTTCAAGAGATTTCATGAGTACCCAGCAGCAGACGGCGAGACAAAACTCAAGGTATCTTTGGATGAGCCAATGGCATTACATCTAAAAGGTTATGTGGGAAGTAAGTACACATCAAGAGGTTGGGAGAACAACGACGAAAAAGTTTACGGCGGAGATTACCAAGGACTTCTTGATTGGACGAACACAGATGGTGTTTATCCACTAGAGCAGGAAGCGAACTTTGTTTACAACTCTGTCGATGCCAAAGAGATGGAAGAGGAAGATGTGGTTGAGAACAACATTGTAGTCGACAATCAAAATGCATCTCAGAAATATCAGTACGTGACTGAGAGCTTGAAAAATAGAAAGAGACTAACTGCTCCAAAGATGGATGTGAATTTTGTAACACCTATCTTCGGCAAAGAAAGCAAATACTCATTCAGTACTGCATCTATAAGAAATGATGACTACCTAAGTTATTTGGATGTGAAGTGGTTGAATGAGGGAGATATAAATAGTGCAAACCAAGACAAGTTTTTGAGAAGCGAGAGCAACTATAGAAATTTTGTTAAATCGGCATACATAAATGTGCCAGATACTGAAAAGAAAATTTTGTCTTCCAATATTCCAGAGTGCAGTTCAAATTTCAGAGATGCTATTTCAACAGTTCGTGGATATTTGAAAAGCCAGATCAAGTATTCAAGAAAGGTGAAAGAGTACAACTCAGACGAGAACTATTTGGAACAGGTTCTACTAAAGGACAAAAGAGGTTTCTCACCTCAGTTTGCAAGTATCGCGACTTTGATGTTTAGATACTACAAAATTCCAGCGAGATATGTGGAAGGTTACTACACATCGAATCCCAAGAAGCAGGACTGTTTGAAATTAACTAGTAATCACGCACATGCTTGGGTGGAAGTGTACATGAACGGGCTTGGATTTATTCCAGTCGAAGTGACACCAGGTTTCTATAAGGAAGACAATGAAGGCGGCGGAAGCTCAATGTCTAGCACAGAACCCCCAATGGGCGGCGGTGGATCAGGCGGAGCAGCCAAGAGCCGCAGACAAAAAGATATCAAGCAGGAAATCAAAGAGGTTTTAACTATTGTAGGAATAATTGTTCTAGCAGCAGTTTTGGCATTTATCATTTTCCTACTAATCAGAAGAAGTCTCATTGTAAATAGAAGAAACAAGAAACTAAAGTCTGATGATTTGGATGTGAGAGTGGGAGAAGCCACAAAGTATATGGACCAGATGTGTCAGGCGTTGAATGGAAATTTGGAGGACGAGCTAAGTGAGGAGGAAATAGAACTACTAGAAAAGATAAAGTTCAGTGATCACAAAATCACAGACGAGGAAAACAAATTGATTACAGACAAAATGAGTGAAGTGGTTACAAAGAAATGGAAAGAGGCAAAAGTATTTAGAAAAATCAAAATGATTGTTTGGGAAGGATTAAGGTGATGAATATGAAGAACAGTAAATTAAAAAGAATTGCAAAAAGAATAGGGTATTTTGTAATCTTGCTACTTTTGGTAGTAGTTTACATAAATACTAATCAAAAAATGTCACTTTGGGCAGCAGTAGCTATGGTTTTGGCTTTGATCCTTGTGATAATTATAAACTTTGTGGTTAGATACACATTGGATATCACATACGAAATCTACTACGACAACGCAAATGACCAAAACTATATTTCCATCACTCCAAAGAATAGGGGAATCTTCCCAGCTAATCATGTGGAGAGCATTATCAGATGTGAGAATGTAGTTTTTGGGACTAAAGAAACTAAGTCATTTGAGATTGCAGTCAAAGCTAGATGCGTGAAGAAGGTTGAACCTATTAGAATTCCTATAGACAGCGACTACTGTGGAAGAATTGATTTGAAGGTGGAAGAGTGCAGAGTGTACGACTGGTTTGACTTTACATATTTGAAGAAGAAGGTTAACACCAAGGGCTTTGTGTATGTGTATCCTTACGAGGGTAAAACTTTTTTGGCTGAGATTGATGACTTGCTTTCCGAGGGAGAGGAGTTCACATACAAGCACGTGGTAGGAAATGATGTGTCGGAGATTTTGCAGATTCGTGAATACAGACAGGGCGACAGCATCAAGGGAATTCACTGGAACCTTTCAGCGAAGAATGACAACCTCTTCGTCAAAGAACTAGACACCCCAAACGATAATTCAATTATGGTGCTATTCGACTATGCCAAAACTGATGAGCCTGATACAAACAGTGCAATCATCAAGCGAGTGTGTGATGTTTCGAGGCTTCTTTTGGCGGAGAATCTTGGACATACGGTTTATCGAATGGACACTTTGAGGGACCAGGTGGCAGATGAACAGCATGTAGCAGCAGTGGAGGATTATGATACTGTGGTTGAAGACTTGCTTGAAACCTTCGCAGACCGTGGCCAGAAGAGTGTGGCGGAGTTTGTGGTAGACGAAGGGTTATATACGAGATACGCAAAAATTATCTATGTGAAACCAAGGGGCATGGAGGATCATAGCGGATTAGAAGGGATGGGAGGTTGTTTAGTTATGGAAGTTTAGAAAAAATGTAGCGCTCAAAGGATTATGATAGTATAATTAAAAGGTAAAATTTGTGCGGAAATATTACTAAAAGAATAGTCCTTTGAAGAAGAAGGGACTTTTTGTGTACGTAAATATAAAATAATAACTTAATTATCTTAAACATAACAATGAATTTATAAAGGAGAAAAAATGAAAAATATATTTATTACAAACATCCCAATGATGGGTGACAAATTAAAACCAAAGGTTTATAAATCAGTGAAAGATTATGGAATAGATACAAATATGGAAACGAGATTTCCTATTATTCCAGTGATTAAGGAAAAACAAGAAGATGATACTGAGACAACGGTTATAGCAGTAAGATTTGACAACGATGATTCTGCACATAATCTTGATATGTTTTATGAAGAACTCGAAACAGTTGGAGTATCAAAAAATCAGGTAATTGATATAGCTATGCCAGAGAATCAGGAAGATATAACGGGAATAAACATTTTTCTAAAAACGCTAGAGGCTATAGATAATCATTCAGATGTTTATGCATGTGTGACTTATAGTACAAAAATAATGTCAATGATGATGATGTACTTGTTAGACTCATTGGAGTACTTGAAAGATAATGTTAAGGTCCAAGGAGTTTACTACGGTGAAATCAGAAGATCCGGTGGAGAAGATAGAGAAGGGGAAAGTTACTTCTATGAAATCAGCAATCTTGTGTTCTTAAATCATGCCATTAAGGAAATAGCTGATTTGAAACTATCTGATCCTGAAGAGTTTTTGAAGAAATTAATAGAAAAATAGTTCACTTCTAAATAGAGATAGGGAAATAATATGTCTAAAGAAAAGTATCTAGATGTGAGGGGTTTTGATAAATTAACTCCATCAGAAAAAAGAGAATACGAAGAATCATTTAATAATCATAAAATATTCAGTCTTAATAAAGAAGATAGAATGGCAATCTACCATGACGTTAAGGATGAGTTGGCTTATTACGCAATAAATATTATTTCTACTAGTCGAGGAAAAACTGTGGGTAACAATATTTTTGATGGCAAAGCATGCAACTATGCACTAATCACAACCATAGAAAAATATGAAAAGGGAGTAAAACACGATGATGGTATAGAAGTTAAACCTTTTCACTATTTTAGAATGATTTATTCACAATCTAGAGAAGATGATATGGAGGAACAAGATTTCTTTCATATATCAGAAACCATTTATAAGCTATCTAAAGAAATACGTGAGGTCATAGATAGGGAGTACGAGGGAGATGTTCAATACATAGAAGATGTTGTAAAACAGATGAAAGAAGATTCCAATTACAAAGAACACCATGATTCCACGTATGATAAGGCAGTTGAATACACTCTAGATGCGGCACGAATGCTCAGTTTGGATTATGATGAAGATAATGAGGATTATATTACATTAAGAGAAACAGTAGCAGATAAGAACTCCAATACCGAGAGAGAAGCGTTATCAAGTTTTGGTCCAGCAGGATTAGATTACGCATTGCTCGGAATGAACGCATTTGATAAGGCAAAAGATGTCAAATTGTATCGATTAATTTTCACTCATAAATTATTAAGATTGTTAAAAATAAAAGAAGGTAATCAACCGTTTGATATAGAACCAGCTGGGGATTATGAAATTTATAAATTGTTGGATACTAGAAAAGATGAATTGATGACTAAACTCTTTTTAAGTGACTATATAGAAAAGGAAATTGAAGACAAACCAGAATCTCTCAAAGAACTTTATGGCGTATACTTTAATTTTATTAAAGGGAAACTACTAAAAGAGGATATTGCAGAATATTGGGGCAGTCCAACATCGTCTTTTAGAGTTACAAGAGAGAAGATGGAAGAGAAAATAAGTAATATAATGAGGAAATTATAAAATGAGGAATAAAAAAAAATCTTCGGAAGCATCATCGGATTTTTATATGGATCAAGTTTATGCATTTGAAAAAATCTTTATGAAGATACTTCCACCAATTTATGTTGACTCGTTTTCAAACAATTTCAAATTTTATTTTGACAGATTATGGGAAGGGTCAGTTAATAGAAAAGGGAACCCTGTTCCCCCTATTTTTGATGTAGAGAAAATATATGAAAACACTGATAATGCGGACGAAATAATAGAGGAATTAGAAAATACAGAATGGGATCAAATAGGCTATGATAAAAAGCTAGAACTAATAAGAAAGATGGATATCCAGGCTTTATTCAAATCTGTTTCTAGATTCAGAGAAAAACAGCAGAGGTATTTTTGTAAAGTGAATGATATTACCCAATCAAAGTTTAATGAAACTATATTTGATATGATTGATTGGAGAAATGAAGAGTCTGGTCATAAGTCTTCTTATAAATTTGAATCTCTTGATAACGATAGTTTTAGAATTCGAATTCTAGATCCTGTTAAATCGTTTGCTGAATTGCTGTTAAATAAGAACCAGGAAAAATGTGAAAAACTAAAAGAAAAAATAGAAGAAGTTGAAAAGCAAGTTGATTATCCGGAAATAAATATTGAAAAAATCGTTAACAATCTTCAATTATCTGAAACTGATGTCAGAGAGAGCCTAAAAGAACTAAAAGTCTATGCTGATGAACAAGGATATATACGTGGCGAAGATGAAAGAGTACTGGAAAACAGGATTCTTAGGCTACAGAGTTCAATAAACGATGACATAAGACCTTCAAAATCAACTAGCGAAGAAGCAGAAAAGATTGATGATGAAACTTACGAATCTTTAAAATCCATATCAAAGACAAAATTAACAGACGAGCAATTGAATGCAATTGTGAGTAGTTATAATATCATCATTGACTCAACTGCCCTATTAAAAGACGAATACTCAAAAGTGTTAATGTATGAAATAGCAGATGTTTTAGGAAAACTTAACAAAAAAGCCATGATATTTAGACGTACAAGAAAAGAATTGGTTGAAGGTGAACGCAAATATTATGAAAAACAAATGATTGGAATTCCAGAAGAGGAGAATAATTATAAGCAATATAAAGGAGCTATCAATGTTCTTGATATGTTATCTGAAAGAAATTTAATTGTTTATGGAAGTGGATTTGCAAAATCACAAAGTGAGAAAGATGATATTGAGGAACTGTTGAATAATTATTCAAACAAAAGAATCTGTCTATTAACCCCTAGTGATGACTACTTAAATGAAGATGTAATCAAAAAATGTAAACAGTTTATTTCATTAAGGTCAATTGATAGAAGATTATTTGTGCGTTCTAAGTATTTAAATAATCAGTCGTTTACTACAGATGATAATCAGACAGATGAGCATGTAGAAAAAAAACAAAGCAATGAGGAATACAAACCACTAAAAGAAGAAATAAAAAATGCTGAAAGAGTTGAAGAGGATATTGAAATTCAGCAGCAAGCGAAAGAAACAACTAATGTAAATGAATCGAAGGAAGGAGATTTGCTTACAACAACAAATAATAATGAATACAAATTATTGAGGGAAATTGGTTCAGGTGGAGAAGGGATAGTTTATCAAACCCAAGAGGAAAACGTTGTGGCCAAGGTTTATTACCCCGATAAAATTACGAAAGACAAACAAGACAAATTAAAAAGAATGATAGACATGAATATTAATATTAAAAATGTTGCATGGCCTATCGATTTATTAGTGGACGAAATGAATAATGTAATTGGATATACAATGCAACAGGTTCCACAAGGATGTGTTGAGTTAGGTCTTTCGGTGCTTAAAATAAGTAGTGATTCTGTAAGAAAATCACTATTGCCAAAATGGAATAGACTCGACATGGTCAAGTGTACATTAGCCATGGCAAGAATATTTAAAATACTTCATGAAAAACAAATATTAATGGGAGATATTAATCCAAGAAACATATTGGTCAATCCAAACAATTCTAGTGAGGTATGGTTTGTTGATTGTGATAGTTACCAATTTGATCAATATAATTGTCCAGTGGGAACACCTATTTTTACATCCCCTAGGATTTATAATGAATATGGTAACACTCCAAATTATGCAACTCTATTTAGAACTGAAGAAGATGAGCAGTATGCTATGGCATCGTTGTTTTTCCAAGTGTTAATGGCTGGTCAAAGTCCTTTTGCTTCTAAAGGAGAGAACGAGGGTGGAATTGAAGAAGCAATAAAAACAAGAAAGTTTGCATACAGCAGAGTGACAAAGGAAGAAATCCCAGATGGTCCATATAGAATGATATGGCAGAATTTATTGAAGTCAATTAAACAATTCTTTGAAGAAGTGTTTATTGATGGGAAAATAATAGATTCAGAGAATTGGGTTGATCAATTAGATAGTTATCGATACAGCATACGAAAGGGATGGTTATCTTCTGATATTTTTCCTCGTAAATATAAGAGCAGTAATCCTGAGGATTTCCAAGATTTTGTGTGTGAAATATGTAAAAAAGAGGCAAATATGCCAAAAGAAAAATATCAACGCATTATTTCAAAAAAACATATTTTGGCTTGTAATGAGTGCAATATTTTTCTAAATCAATTTAAGGATAATTATGTTGAAGCGCCATGCGATATGTGCGGGAAGCCTGTAAGCCATATACCTGAAATAAAGATAGTACAAAATATGTACAGAAATGAAGACCAAAAGGAATTAATCCTTTGTCCAAAATGTTTCCACACAAATAAAGAGTCTGATTAGAAGGGAGAGTATAGGATTACAACTACCATACATTTTAGACAATGAATAACAAATATGAACATTTAAGACTAAAAACTGAACAGATGATCTCTAATGTATCACCAAGACTACCATTGGTGATTTGTATAGATGCATCAACTTCTATGTTAATTAATCAAAGAATGAAAAAGATTAATAATGGCATAAAACAAATGCTTCAGGAAATAAAAGAAGACCCATATTCCGCAGATACTGTTGAACTATCTATTATCAGTTTTGGTGGCAAAGAAATTATTGAGGAAATTCCTTTTGGGTTTGCGGGGCAACAAACATTTCAAGGAATAAAGACTAGAGGAGATACCCCTTTAGGTTCTGCAATAATGAAAGCACTAAATATGCTTGATGATAAATTTTCAGAATATGACAATGTAGGAATTGAAAAACATAAACCATGGTTAATAATTATTAGTGATGGAAGGGCAACGGATGATTGTGAAATGGCAAGGGCAAAATTAATAAGATTACAAAAGAATAACAAACTAAGAGTATTTGCTATTGCGATGGGTGAGGAAGGTAATAATCTTGATGAATTTACTATCGATGGAAGAGTACTGAAGTTGGAAGACTTTAAAGTTGATAGATTTTTCTCATGGATAAGTAGGAGTATGAGTAAACAAGGACAGTCGTACACTACCATAGATGAAACAGTTGAAATAGATGAATGGATAAAGTAGGTATTATATGATTAAGATAATTAAAAAAACAAAACAAGGAAGAGCACATAATAAATATAACATAGAGTGCCAAGATAAAATTGATTATTCTATTCAGGGTAACATCGCTTCTGTAGTTTTAGCTGATGGTGCTGGAAGTAGAAGAGATTCTGCCTTATTAGCAGAAAAAATAACAGCAGAAATATCTAAGTATTTAATAAAAGAATATAAGTGTTTAATTGAAAGTAATAATACACAGAAAAAAGTATTTGAAAAAATCGTTAATTTAGTTAACACATTTGACAAAAAGGAATATGAAATTGGATGTACGTTGTTAGCCGTGGTTGGCGATGAGGATAGGACGCTAATTGTTCACATTGGTGATGGAATAATAATTGGAGCAAATGATAGAGAAACGAAACTGGTTTCGTATCCAGAAAATGGCGAGAGTTTAAATGAAACATATTTATGCGAGCATGATATGAAAATGGTCCATCTTAGAATAACGAAAATGAAAAGTAACTATGATACGTACTTTTTAATGAGTGATGGAGTTGAAAATAGTTTGTGGAACAGAAAGACGGGAGAGATAGCAGAAGCTGTATCCATTATGAGAAAATGGATGGAACAATGTGATACTGATGAAATAAATGGATTATTAGATGATGCTATGATTAATATATTTGAAAAAAACTCAAGTGATGATTTGAGCTTAGCTGTATTACACTACATGGAATAAAATCTATTAGTTATTATTTTTTTGGAGAAAAAAGATGAAAGATATTTTTGAAATTGAACTTGAAGATCTATTGTCTATGGAAGATTTAGATTTTGACAATGATGGAGAAGTCCAATATGCAGTGGGACTATGTTATAAAGAGGGAAAAGGCGTAGAAGTAGACCACGATAAGGCGGAAGAATGGTTTAATAAAGCGAAGTTAAATGGAATAGATATTGAAGACGAAGCCAATAAAACGATTTTTGAAGATGAAGTCGAAGATATTGATTATAACAGTTTATCAATTGTCGAATTGGCTAAATTGGTAGAAAAAAAAGATTTAAAGGCGCTGATTGTATATGCTGAAAAAGATGAACAATCTTTTAAAGAACTAGATCGAAATCTAAAATCTATTGATGATAATGAATGTGAAGACATTGAGTTAATAAAAAGAAAATACGAATTATTGGCTTTAAAGGCCCAAGAGGAAAATCAGAAGACTATAGCAAGAGAATATTTTTCTGCTGCTTTTGAATTAGGCAGTAAAGTCGCAGACGAATACTATGTAAGTTTGTTTTCGCCAAATAAGTTTATTGAATATGAGAACTACATTAGGAGTAGTGATATAGAAGTCTTAGAGAATGACTATAGAAAAATAGAACTAATTGCAAAAAAAGGAAATATTAAAGCTAAGTATATTATTGGAAGAACTAATTTGGAAACAAATAGTATAAAAGACATCTTTGAGAGCAGACAGATTTCAATAGTCACTGAAAAAACAAAAGCTATAGTGTACTTAGATGATGTATTAAATAGCGATGATGCTTCAATTGAGTTGAAACAAGTAGCTAAAGGACTTCTAATGATAATAAACCATCAGACCGAAGGAGAATTTGAAAAATTATTATTTAATGAATTTGATAAAATAGAAGGAAATGATATTTATTTAGGCGATGTTGTAGGAATGGAATTTCTGAAAAGATACTATTTAGACTATTCTGGAATAGAGGAAAAAATCAATGAAAGAATGGAAGAAATAGTTTCAGATGTGAATGTTTCAATTAGGAATAATGAATCAATTAAAATTGACCTAAATAGAGAATCGTTTTTTAAGTTTAGAAATCCAGATTATAATTCTGGAGATGAAAGAACAATTGAACTTATTAATATTGCTAGAGATTATGAGAAACAAAAGTTAAAAAAGGATTTTAATATTTACTACAATCAAAAAAGTAATGTTGATGAAACAAATGATAATTGCTTGATGAATAACATTAGTGTTGTAAGTGATTGTTTTAGAATGAATAACGATATTAAAACGCTTAACAACAATAATAATGAATCGATTTCGTTCAAAAAGTTTTTAAAAGCTCCACTTATATTGCTTCCAATAATGGCAGGTATTTTGGCTGTGTTTATTGCTATATTTGGATTAAATGATAATTATAAAAATTATTATATTGCTGGAGGTATTGTTGGTTTAATAATAGTTATCTACTCATTTTTTCAATCTGTTTATGATTATAGAATTACAATTAACGAAGCTGGAAATAAGATCATAGGGACAAAAATGGGCTATGTTGCAGAATATGAAAAGAATCTTGGTAGAATAATACTAAAGAGCGTTAAAGGGGAAGATGTTTATAGTAATAAAAGGGTAAGTGCAGTTGTTAAAAGAACCCTTTCTGTTGCATCGTTTTTTGCAAGAATTAATTTTGAGATACCAGTAATAGTTACATATATTATTTTGGCACTTTCTCCTATAGCATTTGTTATATATAAATATAATTGGGGAGGGACAAATGGATTATACTCAGCAATTGATGTAATTAGTTGGTTGATTGCCAGTTTTGTTTTGGCTATTGTAATAACTATAATTACTAGTGTAATATCCCTTTTGGATATATATAAGCCGTTCACTATAGATGAGGAATGTTGTTTTATTGTAGCAAGATTTTTTGCAAATATCGTTGGGATTATACTCTTTTGGACTCTATTGCTCAGTTTAAAAATGAATGAAGGTTATGGTGTGATGATGGAGGCAATAGCAGGTATTATCGTTTTCTTGGTCGGTGGAGTAATTGCATTAATAATAGCAATTTGCATAAATCTTTTTATTAGGCTAGTGAAAAAAATAATAGAAAAGTGCTAACAACACTTTAGATTATATGAAAAAAGGGAATACAGTTTTTGTATTCCTTTTTTGTGCAAAAATCTACATTTTTCAAAAATCCACCCCTATATATAAGTGTAACAAGGAAGCAGCAACAGATCCCTTCCCGGGCGGGAGGGAGAGAGGAGAAAATATATGAATAAAGAAATTAAGAAATCAGTACCAGAAGTTAAAATCAAATTAATAAAAGAGAGAGCAAGAAGAATTTTCAATACTAATAAGGTCACAGAGAAAAATCATTACAAAGGAACTATAGTGGAAGATTTAGCTAAGGAAATTGAAGATAGTGCTAGGGAAATAAATATTATTGTGACTCTAGATGCATGTCGTATGCCAATCAATTATTTTTACGTTAATATGGGAACTCCAGATGGCGTGAGTTGTAGTATGGGGGAAATAATAAAAACAGCGTTATTGTCAAATGCTTCGAAAGTTATTTTCATGCACAACCATCCACAAGGTGGAAGATCATTTAGCTATGGAGACTTGACTGTGACAGCTGAGTTAAACTGTCTATTATCGCTAGTTGGCGTAAATTTATATGATAGCTTGATTGTTCCATATGGAGGAAAAATTAACAGTTTGAGACTTGACCATGAGGATGAACATAGGGAAGTTATGCTTAGCTACAAGTGGGAAGTAACCAAAGAACATAGTGACATATTTGCAGAAATATCTGAACGTATATGGGAAGACTAAATTAGGAAACAATTAACATTAAAAAAGTCCTCCCGCCAAAGAGTGGGAGGCAGAAAGAGGTCCAAATGAAGCACTTAAAAATTAGACAAAATAAAGATAAATTTGCTTATGGAGAGATCGACTTAAACAATCTAAATCAATTATTAAATGAAGAGGTAGATGAGAGCAAAGGAATGGAGATAGATGAGGCGACTGAGTTGGCAAAAGAGTCTATCTACAAAGAGGAAGTAGAATACTACATAGTTCTATATATAAAGAACGAAAAGGTTATCGGATATTCTATTAAAACTGATAATAATACTAATACAGTGGGACAGGTTCCGCTTAAGCAAATTGCTAAATGCGCGATATTATTGGAAGCAGATGGAATAATAAATATGCACAACCACCCAGCCAATAATTGCTCGTTCAGTTACATGGATTTTAATTCACTAAAATGGAGCGTGAGAATAATAGACGAAATAGGAGTAAAACTCGTGGACAGTATCATTGTCACACCAGATGGTAGATTATTATCATTGAACGAGGTGGGATTGATAGGAATGTATAGAAGTTATTTTATAGCCTACGCAGGCAACGAAGATATATACATGAATAGTTTAGCAGAAGCCTTCTCCGAAAAGAATTTCTTAAGAATGAAACTGAAGGTTGATGTAATAAATAAAATAATTAAGGAACATGGAAACCCAGGCGAATTCAAAAGTGCTGAAGAGGCAATTGAATATTTTGAAAAATGGAGGGATAAAGATGAAGAACGTAATTAAAGTTTTATTGTTAATCGTATTAAAGATTGTAGGTACAGTAGTTGTTTGTGGCGTGATGACATTTATTCCACTCGCTATATTTATGGCAGTTTTACACGCAGTCGATATGGATAGGGAGGCATATCAGTTTTGGGGAATAGTCACAGCAGTTGTTGCAGTTCCAGCTGTATTAGGAGTTTTGGGAGGTTCAATAGCAGAGTTGCTACCAGGTAATTGGACATCAGGCGAATATGTTTCTAACGATTATGATGACAGTATTTACGACGACGATGATGAAGATTCATATAGCTTCTTCGATACTGGTAAAAAGCGCAGCTTCTTCGACGAAGACGAAGATGAATACCTTTGGGGACCGGAAGATTATGCGCCACATTTGGAGGACCCAGATCCATGGGAAAATCCAGGCTTGTACGATGATTAATAAACATCACATAAACAATACTTGACCGAGGCATTAAGTGTGATAAACTATTTTTAGTCGGTTATATCAGTGACATTGCTTGGCTTTGAGTCTCCTCCTTAAAAAAGGAGGAAAAATGAATAGTAAAAAGATTAAATGGGAGGATTTAACCCTCTCAGATAATTATTTGTTCCAGACGTATATGGAAAAGGAGG
>OCTX012178739.1_pt1 | contig 16093 bp, 28 predicted proteins | sample 1539691 | NCBI WGS metagenome assembly OCTX01 (sample SAMN02144231, study PRJEB22623) | gut metagenome | biome: sheep rumen | host: Ovis aries | place: New Zealand | reverse complement strand
CCGGCAAAATTTCGCGAGATCGTCGCGAGCTCGTCAACATTTGGAAAAGCCTGTTTTTCGGCGTTTTCGTTGGTTTTTCAAATCGTTTTGATTAAATTCAAATGAATTTCAAAAGATTTTCGCGAGATTTCAAAGAGAATTGCACAGCTTTTCAACATTTCAAGCGCTTAAAAGTTGAATGTTTCGGAGCTGTTCAAAAGTGAATTGAAAAGAGAACAGAGAAAAGCAAAATCATTTCATTGCTTGCTGGACGTGATGTTCAAAACGCTTTTCTATGTTCTCGCTGATCAGTTGCTCGATCGTTTCCTTTGCTTTGCCGCTGATCATCTGAGGAACAGAGAGCGTGCGAACAGCGTCAACCGGAGTCCGCGCTGTTCCTTTTCTCTGGAATGGCAGCGTCGCCCCGTTTGATGAAGCAATAAACGTACCCGGCGCAAAGCTCGCGCGGTTGCCTTTGATGATCGTCGCCTTGACTGTGTACTTCTTCGGCGGGCTGATCATTGCCACGGGAGAGCCCCCGTCTGTTTTCACGGCTTGGCCGGGTACCCTTATTTTCTTTGATTGCCTACCGCTCGGCGCAGCCTTCGGGGATTGCCCGAAGTGTGTCGTCGTCAGAGTTCTGCCTCGGTATTCCAGAGCGGCAGCGTCCACAGCTATGCCGGAGACGTGCACATGGGTTGCCCCCTTCTTTGCTGTCGGCCCCGCTCCCTTGATCGCTGCGGTGTCTACCCCATAATGCTGCCGGATCCCCTTCGAGATCCAGCCGGGCGCTCTTGATGTGAAGTCAGAGACGGTGCGCTTTATTGCTGTTTCGCCCCCTTCTTTCATTTTTGCGATCTTCTGCGCGAGCTTTGCCCCGTCCTTCATTGTGACGGAAAATGCCCCGCCTTTTCTTCCTGCCATGCGATCAGCTCCTTTTTGCTGTTTGCTTTGTGCGTGAAGATCAAAGCGGATGCTTTGTCCGCTTGATCCTCATGCAGAAAATAGGGGGTGAAAAATGGGCGCCGATTTTGTAGCCGCCCGCCTGTTTGCCTCTGAGAGCACGCACACGCGCTCACGGCGGCTCCGGCGGTGTTCGGTCAACAAACTACACCCTAAAAGTAAAAGCGCCTCAGCGGGTTTGCTGGACGCCTTACACGCTATGCTATAAAATCAGCCGCGGGGTTGTTTGAAATATTGCACCCCTCCCCGTATTTTTTACGGGTGCTGATATAACAAAAACGCCCGGCAGCCTTTTGATCGGCCGTCGTGCGTTTTGTTGTCCAGCTTAATAATACCACGCAAAATCGAGCTTGTAAACTCCCGAATTGTCCCGTTTTATCCCCATTACTCCCTTTTTATCCCCCTCCCAGTTTTCGTTTGTGCATAGTGCATAAAGAAAACGCCCCGCATTTATGCAGGGCGCCGCCTCGGTTTGCGGCCGACATTATTGTCGGTCACATAATTGTGTTGTGTTGTAAATCTTGGCCAGCGATTGCAGCGCCGATCCGTGGACTTTGAAAACCTTTTTCAGATACTTCTCGCCGTTCTGGTAGTCCTCCCGGTCGCTGTAAAGCGCGGCGCAGATCGTCCGCCAGTTCTGCCGGTCGAGGTACCGCATTTCGAGGACGGTCTGCTCGTCCGGCTTTGGCAGCCGCTCGATCAGCTGCTCCAGCTCGGCGCGGATCTCTGACTCCCGGCCGATCAGCTCCCGGATCTTCCTTTCGAGTTCGTCCTTCCGCTCGATCTGGCGCTCGATCTTGCTCACGCCGTCGGAGCTGCCCCCTCCGCTGCCGCCGAGGTTTGGAGACGACGGGGATCCCATGGTCTGTTTCAGCTGCTCCAGTCGCTCGATCTGATTGTCGATTTTTCGCTGGAGCGCCGCGAAGCTCTCCAGCTTGTGCTTTATTGCGTCGGTTTCCTTTGGCTGCTGTTGAGCCATGGACTCCACCCCCTTGCCTCATTCGTTGAAAATGTCCTCGTATTCCTCGCGCGGCACCATTTCGCCCCCCCTCACGAGCTGGATCGCGCTGCTGCCGGTCGTCCTTATGTACCGCTTGACGATCACGTCCACAAACGCGGGCTCCATTTCCATGAGGTAGGCAGGCTGTCCGACGCTCTCGGCGGCGATCAGAGTCGTGCCGGAGCCTCCGAAGGTGTCGAGGACGCCCTCAGCCCAGCCGGTATTGTCGAGCAGCTTCTCCAGTATTTCGACCGGCTTTTGCGTCGGGTGCAGCTCGTTCCCGGAGCGGGTGGCCTCAATCACGTTCCCGTACCCCTTGTGGTTGTCCCATTGCGGCTTTGTGCGGTGCGCAAACATGACGAGCTCGTGCTGAGTCCTCCAGCCCATACCCATGCCGGGCGTTTTCTTATTCCAAACGATCATATTTTTGACGCCGAAGCCGCTCTCCTCCATGACGTCGTAGAGATATAGCCACATACGCCAGTCTGTGAAGGCGTAAACGACGGTGCCTTCAAAACTTTTCAGCACCGCGCGCATAAGCTGTTGATAACCTCGCGTGCTGAGCGTATCGTTTGCGATCGTGACTTGAATCTCTTTGCCGTCTGCGCCGTATCGCTTTGTCCCTATGCTGCCGGAGCTGCGCCCCGACTCTTGGAAGCCGCCGGAGCAGTACGGCGGATCTGTGAGTAGGATCTCTGGCGTTGCGCCGTCCAAAAGCAGCTCCCGCGCTTTCTCGTCTGTGCAGTCCCCACATACCACGCGGTGCCTGCCGAGGATCCAGAGGTCGCCCTTTTTGCTTATTACGTCGTCCGGCTCCGGCGGCTCTGGCGCGTCGTCCGGCTCGTGGAGATCGTTGTGCAGCGCCTCACTCATTGCTGTGATCAGCCCCGCCACCTCGTCCTCGGTGAAGCCGGTCAGCTCCATTGGGATCTCGCCGGTGTCAATATCCGCGAAAATGTCGGCCAGCATTTTGTTGTCGATCTCGGCCAGCTCCGCGATCCGGTTGTCTGCCACCAGATCCGCGTACTCCTCGGCCTCGCTCGTGTAGTTCTGATACTCCACCGGAGCAGCTGCCAGCCCCTCCAGCAGCGCGGCGCTGAGCCTGCCGTGCCCCTTCACGATAAAGCCGGAGCGCCTGCTGACGGTGATCGGCTGCCGCCAGCCGGTCTGCCGGATAATGCGGCCGAGCGCTTGGATCTGCGCGTCCGGGTGTGTGTTCGGGTTTTTCGGGTTCGGGATCAGCTTCTCCACTTCCACGATCTCGTCGTAGGCGCAGAATACTGGTACCCCGTCGGCGTGAGCGCGAGGCTCTGCCGCTGCCTGATAGTCTGTCATTTTCCTGCCCCCTCCAGTTTTCGGAATACGCTCTGCCGGATCCGTTCTTGCAGCTCCGCGTCTGTTTCGCCGGCGCCGCGGGTGAGGCCGTGGGCCTCTGCGATCTTGTCGAGCTTTGCACCGGTCGCCGGAGCAGGCCTGCGCCGCTCTGAGTTGTCGAGCTCGCAGGCTGCGGCGTTGATCCGCTTCTGGAAGTGCCGGTTGCTCTCTCCGGGCTCTCTTTTGACGCCGTAGACGCCGCCCACGCCGTTCATGGTGAGGATCTTCATTGTCTCGCTGATCGTGCGGATCATTTCGCGCTGGTGCCTGCGCTTTTTGGCCTTCTTCATAAGCCGTTCCAGTTTGTCGCCTCCGACGATAACAAAGATCCCGGAGAACATAACAGCGGCAGAGATCCAGAGCAGCGCCAGAAGTGCCGCCGGCCAGCTGATGTGAACAGCTCCGGCAGCCTTTGAGACGAGCAGCGCCACCCAGAGCGCCGCAGCGATTACCGACAAAGCGAGCCAAAAGCCCACGCCGCTGTTATTTTCTTCTCTTTTCACGGTTAGCCCTCCTTCTCTGCGCCCGGTTTCCTGCCGGGTTCGGATTGCTGCTGGACTTATACGGCGCCAGCAGTCCTGCCTTGATCGCGCACTCCGTACACAAAAAGCGGACGCCCTGCGCCTCGTGGATCCGGTCGGCCTCTGCCGGTTTCCAGCATTTACGGCCGCAGCGCGGGCAGCTGATCGGAGTCCACTCCGGGTGCTTTGCCTGCGTGTCGCCGTTGAGGTTCTGATCCAGAGGCAGGCACATGATCCCGCCCTTGTCGTGCAGCTCCCGCGGTCTTATGCCTGCTGCCGGAGCTGCGCCTTCTTCTTCCTGCAATACCTCCAGCACCTCGACTTGATCGAGCTCCAGCGTGAAGGCGGCTGGCGGTTCATACTCTCCAGCCTTCCACGTCTCCACAAATTCCTCGCGGGTGTCGTCTGCTCTAAAGCCCGCGTCCAGCTCCGCCCGGTACATTGTCTCCATGACGGCCTCGTCCTCGCTCGGCTCCCAGCCGTAGAGGTGCCAGCTCGCGTGGTTGTCGTAATCCCATTGTGAGAGCGTCAGAACGTGCCCGTCGATCGGGTAGCCGGTGTTCTGCGCTCTGCCTGTGATGATTTTCGGCTTGTATTCCATGAGCCTGCTCCTTTCGTGTTGCCGGGAGAGAATTTGCACCCCCTCCCGGTTTTTGTTTTGATTATGCAATAATGGTGATTTTGGCGCGATCCGGAATGTCTGCCAGCTGCTCCACGAGGTAGGCTTTCACATTCTGGACGGCCTGCGCCTTCCAGATCCCGCCGTCAGCGGCCACGAGCTTGAAAAGCGGCTCGCCGCTGCGCCCTTCGCTTATTCTGAAAATGAAGTCGCTCGCCGGCTGCTCTACCTCCAGAAATGTGCGGTAGGGAATGAGCGTCACCGGGTTAGGCACGAGTGCGTCGCCCTTTGTGACAATGCCGGTGCGGATCGTGGCCTGCTGCGTTGTGCCGTCGTCTGAATACTCGGCAGCCTTGGTGTTCACGATATTGGACGCCAGAACGGCGACGGCCTCCCGCTCGCTGCTCTGAGCGAAGCAGCTCTGGAGCGATACGAGAAAAGTCTCTTGATCGTACTCGGTGCCGTAATCAAAGCGCGGCAGCAGCGCATTGACAACAAACAGCGTCTCGCGCTCCCGCTCTGCCAGCAGCCCGGAATAGAGCCGCACCTCGGTGGCGCTCACCACTTGAATGATCATGCGCTCGCGGAGCTCGTCGCGGCTTTCCTTGATGTAGTCCACCAGCGACGTGAGCGTGGTCGCCTTGATTGGTTCTGCCATGTGCTCCGCGTCGTAGCGTCTGAGATCCTTCGTGCAGTATGTCCGGCCGTTGATCTCCACGATCTCCGGCTTTTCCGCTCTGACCGCCAGCCCTGTGATGTATGCGATCGCCTCTTTGATACCTTCCATGTTTTTGCCCTCCTTTTATCCTTGTGCGGCTCGGTGATTGATTGATACGAAAAGACCGCCGGTCGCTCCGCGGTCGCCCTCGGTCTGGCCGCCGGTCGGCAGCTGCTCCGGGCCCTTCTGCTTTCCGCGCTCGCGGAGATCCAGAGGCTTGTCGGTCTGGAGCTGTTCAAGCTCGTCGATCAGATCCTCGTCGTCCTCCGGTTCGTCGAATAGGCTCATTTGTCCGGGTGTCTGCCCGTTATACTCTGCGATCTCCAGCTGGCCGGTTTTCAGATCCTTACCCATGAGCATTTGAGTGTCGATCGCCTCGGTCGCTGCAAGCTTGGTCGTCACCGAAATGGTGGTGTTGACGAGCTGGCGCGTCTTGTTCGGCGCGAATTTGATCTTGATCGTGATCTCACGCTTTGCCACGGCGTCGGTGTTCGGGTTCTGAATGTTGTCGGCCACTTGCAGCAGCGCCTCGTTGAGCTTTTCGGCGAAGGCGCCACCGGCGAGCTTTTGCAGATTGATCCGGCTCGTGCCTTTGTTGTTCGTCATGTTTACCGCCCCTTTCTGAATTGATCCGGGTTTGTGCAGGTGCTCCAATGCGGGATATAGCCGTACCCCTCGGCGCTCGCGTAGTCTCTCGCGATCTCTGCCATAATAACCTCGCCGTTAGGCAGCACCACTCTGGTGTTGCTGTACCGCGTCCGCACATAGTACACCGGGTTGATGTTGCACGGGATCGCCTTGCCGGCCGGCGTCTTGATCCAAATGATCTGCGCACCGCAGGCTTTGCACGGTCGTGTGCTCATGTTCTCGCCTCCTTCCTGAGCTCTTGCTTTGCCTTGTTTTTGATCCACGCCTTTATGCACTTTGCACAAGTTTCATTATCTGCGTACAAGTGATTGCACTTGTCCGGCGCCTCATACCGGCAGAGGCCCGCCGCTGCCATGATCGCGGCAGCGATCGTCAGCGCTCTGGCGTCTACTTCTGCATTTTCCATGCGTTTGCTCCTTTCATTGAATTTAGCCCGGCTGCTTAACCTCGCAGCTTCTCGGCTCTACATAGGCGACGCTGCCGTGGTTTTTTCCTAAAATCTGGAGAAAATACCGCGGTTCTCCCTTGTCGTTGTAGCTGATCCCGACCTGCGTTATCCGTTCAAACTCGATGCCGTCGAAGATCACCGGGAGCAGCTGCCGCGCCGCCTCGTTTGCTTCCTTGATTGTCACTTGCTTGCCTCCATTTCCGCGAGTGTCGTCTCCACGCCGTCCAGCAGCTTGATCACTCCGGCGATAAACTTCACCCGATACCGTTCGATCTCGGCCTCTTTGATGTATTTCCGGCCGTACAGCTCCTTCATGTCACGCCAGACGCTCCACGGGATCCGGTAGAAGTTCTGGAGCTTAAAGCTCACCATGACGTAGGCGGCAGCGCCGAGCCGGTCGTGATCCGTTAGGCTCTCCACCTGCTCCGCTGTCAGTCTGCCGTATTCGATCCGGTCGTCTCCGGTGTGTTTTGCCTCGAATACGATCGCCCGGCCGCCGATCAGCGTCCCCTTGAAGTCCGGCTGCCCTGCCTTGGTGTAGCAGGCCTTAAACTGGCCCTGCTTGTTCGGCGGCCCCAGAGGGCGCATAGGCTCCGGGGTTTTCTCCACATACGCGAGCCCCTTGTCCCGGTACCAGTCGAGACTCGTCTGGATCATGTTCTCGAAGATCTCACCGTCAAGCCTGCTCCGGAGCCCCCTCTGCCTGCGTTCCTCTCTTGCAATGTTCGCGAGTGCTGTTGTCGCTGTCGGATCCGGGTAGCCCTCGCTGTTTTTGCCCCGGATCTCTCTCCAGCTGCTCACGGCTCCCCGTTGACGATCAGATCGCGGCCGGGATTGCGCCGGAGCTGTTTCGCCAGCTCGCAGATCAGCTCCCCCTCGATCGTGATCTCTGCCGCTGTGCAGGCGCTCACGCCTTCAATGTCAGCGTGCGAGGCCGGCGGGGAGAATGTGACGCTGCCGATCGGCGCGCTCAGCTGCTCCCGCTGCCTGTTCCGGTACAGCTCCGCGGCGTCGATGATCGGGATCCCGTGCTCTTTCGCGTAGGCGATCTCGGCAGCCATGCCCTCGGACGGGTTTTGTATGCCGTACACCCAGAGCTCGTCGCATATATCCAGCAGCGAGATCCCGGCGGCTAAACCGAGAGCCCGCTCACGCGGCACGCTGTCGTCCAAAAACTGTGTAAAATACACATGAGGCGCGAGCGGCAGCACGTCCGGCCAGAGTTCCAGAGCCTCCCGGCAGTATTCTTGTGCTTTCTGGACGTTCCGATCCGGATCGTCCTTGTATCTGGAGCAGATATACACCAGCCGGGTGCGTTTGCCGTTTTCCCGGTCGCGGAGCTTCTGATCGTTCGCGAGGATCTGAGCCTTTACGTCCTCCGGAGCTCCGGAGAGATCGGTCGTTTTTGTGTGTTCTTCTTTCATGGTTGTTCCTCCTTCCGGTTTTGGTTTGAAGTAAAAGCACCAGTCGTCCGAGCCGTTCGTTCGGCCGTTCCAGCGTGCGCAGAAATAGCCGGTGCCTTCTTTGGTCGCGTAGTCGCAGAGGCAGCAGCGGCGGTCGTGCCGCATTTCCTCGTCGGTCATGTGGTTGCCCTCCTTGGTTTTATGCTCATAATGCAATAGCCGTCCTTGCAATACTCACCGCGCAGAACATAGAGCACGTCGGCGTTGCAGGTTCTCCCGGTATACTCTGCCCCGTCGTATTCTCTTAGCGTGAGCACGTCGCCGGTCTTGTATGGCCGGTCGTCTCGTCTAACCTCGAAGGTTTTCGCGCCGGATAATACGGCGGCGAAGTATTCTGGGAGCGTTTTCAGCTCGTGCGTGGTTCTGGAGAGCTTTCTCACTCTTACCTTCGCAGGTGTTTTCTGTGCCGGCTCTGTTTCAATCTCCGGGAGAGCCCAGTCGTCCCGGAGCACGTCGAAGGCGTCGCCCAGCTGAATTATATCCGGGTAGTTTTTCATTGCTATGGCTTTTGCGCCCTCGTCTATCTCGTAGGCGTAGTATTTCACATTCGTGAAGCCCAGAGCGTCGAGCACATAGCGCCCGGTTGCGATCCCGTCAAACATTGAGAGGACGACGATCGGCTCGTTTTTGCCCGCAGGGATATGGCTCAGAATAAACTTGATCACCTCGGCTGTCCAGCCGTTGCCGAGCGCTTTGTAGCGCTGTGAGTCCTTCACTCCTTCGGTGTAGCCGTCCGGCATTGTCTGGAGCCGTTCACACTCTACCGGCTTTAGCTTTCGGATCACATAGGCGCCGTCCGGCAGGTTTATGTCCTGCACCCCGTAGCGGGTTTCGATTTGCCCCCCGCTACGACGTGGTAGCTGTCCGGCTCCAGCGTGTATTGCGCGAGGTCGATCGGGCACATATAGAGCCCGGTCTTTGCGCCTTGCCCGCCTCCGTTTGCTGTCAAGTTCACGCTTTTGCCGTATGGAGAGTAAACGCGGTGAGCCTGCGCGGTTGTTTGAATATCGCCGAGCCGGATCGGCTGCGCCACATAGTTGTCTTTCTGCACAGTCGTGAGCGTGTTCGTCTTGCCGTCTGTTCTGACTTCGAGGTGCTGCCCGATCGTGCCGTCCTCTTTGTATCTCCCGCGGCTTGCTACGCAGCGGGCACCCTTGGCGACGTGCTCCAGCTTGTAGAACGTCTCGCCCTCGCTGCTGTCCAGTATGTCGTCGAGGACGATCCCGCGATCCTCCGGCTGCCCTATGTCTCCAAAGTTGTGAACGTAGAAGCGCTGCCGGTTCTGTGCGCTCACCAGCGCACTGTTGATGTAGTGAAGCGGCGCGCCGAGCTCTGCGCTGATCTGATCCTTGATTGCCTGCGCTGCGCTTTTGTTGTTCTCGTATAGAAAATAATCGGGCTGAAATTTGGCTTTTGCCGTCAAATAGCACTTGAACAGCTCCCAGCCGATCCCGCTTGCCTCTTTTTCGCGGCCGTTGTGCTGTGCTATGCTCCAATGGGTGCACGGCGAGCCGCCGATCAATAGCTTGATCATGTTGCTGTACTCTCCTATCCTTCCAGCGCCGGCCGCGCTGTCATTGTTATGCTGTCGAAGCTCCGGTGCGTGATCTCGTCCCACTCCCGATCTTTTCTTCGGCGGTCTTGCTCTCTGACTTCGAGAAGGCGCTGCCCTTTGTCCGGGAGAGCGCCGGTGATCGCGTCGATCGCTGCCGTGACTTCTGCCGGCGTCATTGCTCTGGTCTTCTCGCGCTCATACATTGCGGTGTATTGCTGCATAAACGCTACGCGAGCCATGCCGGGCTTGCTGTCGCCGTATGCGCCCCGGTTCATGTCGTAGAGATTGTGGTACCCTATGACCTCCACCGCACGCGCTACGAGCGGCGGGAGAGCTCTCTCCAGATGTTCGCCGCTCCAGCTCCCGGCGGTGTACATATAGTCGGATACTGCCGCCCACGCTTGATCCGGGGCGATCAGCTCCGGCCTCTGGATCTCCAGCATGATCTCCCGGAGCTCTGCCACACTCGGCGGCCACTTGTTCGTCGCTATGTGCTTCTTAACTGCGAGCCCTACGATCCGGGCGTCGTCGTCTGCGAACATAGCCGCCCAGAGATCAACGGTCGAGGCCACGGCCTGCGCGTCCCGGAATTTGTCGAAGTTCGGGTAGGCTGTGACAATGATCGCCACCAGCTTTGCCGCGTCTGCTCTTGTCATACCGGTGCCCCTCCTTCCTCTGCTGCGATTATGCCGGCGAGCACGTCCATGGTGTTTGGTTTTCCACCATTTCCACCCGGCTGCGGTTGAGAGAAGAACGGAGCGGCAGCCGGCAGCTCGTCCTCCCAGCGGCTCTGGTTGAGCCATGTCGCCGGGTTCGGAATGTAGCGGCCGCCCTCCCGCTGCCATTGCTCTGAGGCTTTGGCTGCGTCTATGGCTGCCATGATCCTGTCGAAAAGCTCCGCAGAGGGCTTGATCTTCTTCCACGACTTCTCAGCCGCTCCCTTGCCGACTTTTTTCGGGTACGCCTTCCAGAACAGCGCGAAGCGCTCGCTCACGGCGTCGGGGGATATAGGGGGGTTACCCCCTATTTCTACTCTACTCTTCTCTACTCTACTCTTCTCTACTCTACCTGCGGTCTTTTGGTGGTCGCTCTGCGGTTTGTCCTCGGTCTGTCCGGCGGTCGTTTGAGCCCACGAGGGCGGCAGCGCTGCGGCGTCTGCGGGCTGCTCTTTGGCAGCGGCGCGCCTCTTTCTGGAGCGCTGTTTCTCCGCTTCTCGTTTCTCGATCAGACTCCCGGTGTATTCCTGCCAGTCGTGCAGCTCCAGTCCTCCGTCGGGCGTTTCGTCCACAAATTCCGCGGTTTTCAGCGCCTCCACAAACTCGTCGGCGTTGCCTGTCCATTGCGCTGCTCTGGCGATCATGCGATTGCTGATGCCGTCCAGCGATCCGCTCGGTGCATTATCCAAAGCCCAGAGCCAAAAGCTCACGATCAGCCCCAGCGCGTGCGCTGGATCGACGTCGAGCGCGTCGGCGGCCGCGTAGACTTTGCGGTGGTCTTTGAGTGTCTGGTGCACTTGGATCCATGCCATTGATCGCACCTCCTTTCGGTCGGTTTTTGGTTATGCCGGATAGCTTAAACGGTCGCAGCGCGGTTTCCTCTCGGTTTGTTTTCGGTCGCTTTGCGGTCTGTCCGTGGTCTGTCCGGCGGTCGTTTGTATCAATACCCGCCGCCCATAAATTCCGGCGGCACATCGAAGTCCGGCGGCACGTCCTCGTAGTTCTCCGGCGGTGCCTGATAGCCGGGATCCTGCTGCTCCTTATTCCCGGCGAAGTGTACCCGGTGAGCTGTGACTTCCACGTCTTTGCGCTTGCAGCCGTTCTTGTCCGTCCACTTGTTCGTCGTGAGCCTGCCTTCGACGATCACCTGCCGGCCCTTGGTCAGATACCGAGCGACAAACTCGGCCTGCTCCCTCCAGCACACGATCGTGAAGAAGTCGGCCGGCGCGTCTTTGCTGGTTCCTTCCACCGCGAGCCCGAAGCGCACGACGGGGACGCCGCCTTGCGTGTATCTGAGCTCCGGCGACTCGGCGAGCCTGCCCTGCAAATTCACACTATTGAGCATTTCGGTTTCCTCCTTGTCTTGCTGCGTTGTCCATGTAGTCGCAGATCTCGTCATATTGCTGCCGCGTGAGGTTGTGCGGATCCTGCTGTCCGTACCTCTGGTAGATCTGAGCGTTCACTTGCTGCGGAGCTATGCCCGCTGCCTCTGCCTTCTTGTAAAGCCTGCTCAGCTGTGCCTCGCTCAGAGGCCGCACAGCGCCTCCCTGCGGCCGCTGCTGCCCTTGTGCAGCTCCGGGCGGGCAATTATTGCCACCGGCAGCCGGAGCCGCTGTCGGGGCTTGTGGTGCCCTCTGAGGCGGTGCCGTGCTGTGATCCGCTGCGTCGGGATCGTCTGCGCCTTGGTCAATGTTGAATTTCTCGAAAAGATAATATTTGAGGCAATACGTCCACGCGGAGCCCTTCGCCTTGTCCGGGCCGCCGTCATTGGTGCCGATCGCGTGCAGCGTCACGTCCATGGTGTCCTTCGGGTTGTCTGCGTTCGTCCAGCGGATCACCAGATCGGCCTCGTAGATCCAGACGACGCGCTCGCCTCTGCCGGTGTTCTGCGTGTAGCTTGTGACGTACCTCGCGTCGCCGTTCTGGTCGTGCCTCGTCGCCCGTTCCTCTACTATGTCGAAGTTGACGCCGTGCTCGTTCATAGCCGGCACGAGAAGGCGGTACACGTCGGAGATCTTCGCGAAGGTGTAGCCGTGTTCCTCGTTCGTGCTGCCTCTGACGATCGCGGGGATCGCTTTCCGCAGCTCGACAAACTTCTGCTGGAGCGTCGCGGCCTTCGGTGCTGTCTGCTTTGCCGGAGCTGCCCGCTCCTTCTTCTCAGCCTCAGCCACGAAAGCCGCCCTCCTTTCTTACGATCGCCGGCAGGATCTCAGCCGCTCCGCGCATTTCGTCGGAATAATACTGCGGCCAGTATGTCACGCCGTCCACTCGCTGCCCGCTGACGCCGTACTTCGGGTTATATCCGAAGATATTCACATAGGCGCCGAGGTCGTCCCGCTCCGCTGCCATTGCCTTGCATACCTCCACCAGAGCGGCCACGTCGTCGATCGCTCGGTGCGAGTTCTGAACCTTGCCGCTGAGCCCGTAGTCCTCGATCGCGTTCGCGAGGCGGTGAGGATAGGCTCGGCGGTCTTTGTATACCGTCAGCGTGTCGAGATAGTCGGCAGCCTCCATAGCTTTGAGCCCGGCCGGGCAGCAGCTCCAGAGCAGCACCTTGACGAATTGGAGATCAAAGTGCGCATTGTGCGCGATCAGCAGCACCGGCTTGTCGGCGAGCCTGATCACGCCTGTGAAGCGCTCAGCCGCGTCTATGCAGCTGACGCCTGCCTTCTGGAGCATATCGTCGGTGATGTGTGTCAGCTGCGTGATCTTCTCCGGGAGCTTTTCGCCCGGTCGCAGCTGAATGAGGTCGTCCATTGCAGCGGTGACAGTCAGAGAGCCGTCCGGGGCTCTCTCGATCCGCTGCGCCGCCAGCTCGATGATCTGACAGCTTGAAGGATCGAGCCCGCTCGTCTCGGTGTCGAAGAATACGAGCGCGGAATATTTGCCGAAAAGCTCGCCGAAGATCTCGCCGCTGTTGTTTTCATGTGTCATGGTTCTGCTCCTTTTCCCGCTGGCGTTCCTGTTTCCAGCGTTTGTAGTCGGCCAGAACGGCCGGATCGTCGAATAAGCGGGAGACGGAGCCGATCAGCGTCCGGCATATCGCGTCGGACTCGTGGGCGGGTATTGCGTCAAGATCGACGCTTACGGCCACCTGTGCCGTGTTCTGCGCTGTTTTCATGGGCTCGCGCCTCCTTTCTGCCATAGGTACACGCCGGGCAGAGATACCCGGCCGGCGGGATATATTGCCCGCGTGCTATGTTCCATTCCTTGCCGCACTCGCGGCACACTTCGTAGAGGTAGCCGCCACGGTTCTTGCCTTTACTTTTCAATTTAGCCACCGGTGCAGCTCCTTCATAAGTCTGTGATAGTTCTTTTTTCGGGCTCGCGCCTTCTTTGCGTGCTTGTATAGGTGATAGATCCGCGGGTTTATGCGCCGGAGAATACCGTCCAGCCATTTGCGAAACGCTGCGACGATCTCGCGGCAGGCCGCTGTCAGTACCTCGGCGATCCGTCGCCCCAGTTCCTCGAAGGCCTCACCCAGACGCCGGAGCGCGTCGCCCAGATCCGGAGCGGCTGCACTTGCCGGCAGCTGCTCCGCTGTAATAGGTTCATACATAACAGCACCCCCTCAGAAGATAGAAGAAACGGCTTCCACGAGGGCGATCGCCTCGTCCATGGTGATCATGCTCTCGCCGCCTCTGTCACGACGCTGCCGGAGCTGATCGGCCATTGCCCTGCCGTTCCGGGCACGTCTGAGGCAGTTCTCGCAGCCTTCGTCCAGCTCTTTGAGTGCCAGCTCGCAGCAGATCACCAGATCCTCGTATTTCCGCGCGGTTCTCAGCTGTGAAGCCCCTCCGCAGGTCTGGTAGTCGTTCCAGTATCGGTCGTACTTTGCCTGTGCCTCCTTCATGATCTTGTGAACGAGTGCGCGCTTTTGGTCGTTCCGCTCTTTGCGGATCTGCTCGTCGTCGGTCATTTCGTCACCCCCTCCGGCTTAAAGCCTGCTGCTTTCTCGATCAGCTCCGCGGCTTTCTTGGCGTCAATGAAGCACAGCTGCCTTGCCATGCTCACGGCTCCGATGTATTGCCAGTACGCTGCGAGGTCGCCGCCCCTTGTCCGGTGCTCCGCTTCCTCTCTCATTGCGTCGAGCAGGTTCTCCACCGTTGCCCGCCTTGTCGCTTCTTCTCCCTCGTCGTCCCAGCTGCTCCCGCACTCCGGGCAATACGGATAGGGCGGGGTGAGTTTGGCGCATACCGGGCAGGTGTCCTCGCCGTCCACGGGGTACACCTGCACGGTGTCGCCTTTCAGATCCTCGTATATGTCCCAGCCGGAGCCGCCGATCGTTGACTCGCCGCAGCGGAGCATGATCACATAATTGCCGCAGTACGCGCCGCGGTCATTGGTTCGCAGCGCGTCCTCGATCTCGTCGAGCGTCAGCTTGCCGCGTGCCTTCTCGACTACTACGACGTAGCGGTCGTGGAAGTCGTAGTCGCCGCGGACTGTGATCCCGCGCTTCATGTGGCAGGTGCCAGCGCCGGGCTGGCAGCTCCCAGAGCGCCCTCGGCAAAGTACCCGCCGTGGGATCTCTGCCACTCGATCGAGCCGTCCGGGTGCTGGACGACGCCGTGCACGTCGCAGATCCAGCCGCTCGTGAGGTTCTTCATTTGCGCCTCCCGGTCATTGTATACCATGAGACAGAGCTGATCGTTACCGCTCTTGTCCTTGTATACCTTGCCGAGCTCCGGCCGCAGGTCGTAGTCCTTAACCTCCGGATCGTGCACGATCATGACGTCCACGTCCTTGCCATAGTCCGGGATCGTCAGCCGCTCCCGCATATAGGCAGCCATGCACTCGCCGCCGTCGGAGCTCTCGAAGATCACGAGCTCGTCGATCATGCGCGTGAAATGGTTGAATTTTCTCTTGATAACCTTCATGTCGGTGCCCCCTCAGTACAATTTACCGGCCACATATAGGCCGTCGTCGATGTAGTCCTTCATGATCCCCTCGAAGCATTTCACAGAGTCGCGGAAGATCTCGTCGTCCTCGTCCTCGGCAATGTCGTGGAGATCTTCGTCTGTCGCCCCGTCCGGGATAATGAGGATCCAGCGGTCGAAGTATGCGCCCTCGTGGTTTAGGCTCTGCACGATCGTGTGCATTGCCTTCAAAAGCTCGTATTTTTCGAGTGTCTTGTTTGCCATGCTCTCACCCCCTCAGTCGTTGAAGGGGTGGAGCTGTCCGTTGATCATTTCGTACTGCCAGCCGGCGCAGTTGAAGCGGACGTAGTTCCAGTCGGTCGCCTCGTAAACCGGCGGCCGGTCGATCGTGCCCTTCTGTCTGAGCTGGCGGTGGCGGCTGACCTCGTATGTCTTGATCTGGTGCACGATCTCGATCTTCTCCGGCGCAAAGCCAAACTCTGAGGCGATCAGCTCCACGGCCTCGTCGTCGGTCATGGTTCTGCCGCTCTGGCACAAGTGCGCGTAGTCGTCGTCCTTCATGCTGCTGTTGTGCCCGTAGGGCTTCCACTCCTGCTCGCGCTCCAGCTGAGCGATCAGCCGCTCGGCCTGCTCTCTGAGCGTTTCGTTTTCGAGTCTGAGCTCGTTCGCTGCTGCGATCGCGCGGCTCTGATTGTTGAGGGAGAGCATTGCCGCTTCCTGCTGGATCTTCTCGGCGAGGCCGCCTGCGTTCTCTTTGTAGGCCTTGCAAAATGCGTCCTTGTCCCCGGACTGCTCCATGTAGTGCGCCTCGATCACGGTGTAGAGTTCAAAAGACGGGTAAAAGCCGGTGCGGTCGGAAAATTCTTTAATGTTCATAGCCTGCTCCTTTTCTGCGGCTTATGCCTGCTGTTTACGGCTGCGTGCCTGCCTTGTCTGCGGCCAGTTCACGAGCTCTGCCGTTTCTTCACCGGTTATCATGTTCTCAATCAGATACTCAAACGGCGTAGCGGCGTAGTGCTTCTTTGCGGTCTCGACGGCTTCCTCTACGCTTTCGTAGCGTCCCCCGTACTCGGCGTATTGCCAGCGGACGTGCCTGCTTGTTCTCGTGCGGAGAACATAGATCGCGGTAGTTTCTACGATAATCATGTTGGTGCCCTCCTTTGTTTACTGTGCCGAGCTCTGAGCCATAGCCTCAGCCGGAACGATCGGCTC
>OCTX012287248.1_pt1 | contig 16097 bp, 12 predicted proteins | sample 1539691 | NCBI WGS metagenome assembly OCTX01 (sample SAMN02144231, study PRJEB22623) | gut metagenome | biome: sheep rumen | host: Ovis aries | place: New Zealand | reverse complement strand
AAAGATTTCGAGCATTGGATAATGGCTATTAAGTAGCCTTTTCCCCGATGGAATCGGGAAAAATGCTGTAACCCTATCGTCTGTCGAGACGGTTGACTTTATTTTGTCGACCATCTCGACAACGCTTTTCTTGGCGTAAGACCACTTTTTTCTTACCTTTGCAAAAAACTTTATAGCATGAACAGTTATGAATAAGAAAATCTTCATCCTTGTCATTGCCATTCTGATGGGAGGCATGACAGCCGTAATGGCAAAAATAAACTATGTGCCACTCTACATCGTTGACACCCAAGCTGATGTGAGGACGGTAAAACGTTCCCCGGCAACGCCGTTGTTCATTACACAGGATCATTATAAACTGATATTGCCTGAGTTTGAAGACAGCCTGACTCTTGAAGTCTATAAAGACGAAAAGATAGTACACGCACTCCCCTTTATCAGCCACCAGACAACAGTGTATTTGCCCACTACGCTTGTTGGCGACTATGAAATACGCTTCTGTGCCAATACCTATTATTATTATGGATTAATAACTCTTGAGAATCACGATGCAGAAGGTCTCCCAACCGAGACTGGACATTGGGAAAACATTACGCTGCTTGGAAGCGACACCTCACAAGAGTCAATACTGGATAAAGTCATGGGATTGCATGTGGTGGAATACAACATGAAACCCAGTATCAACGGCAAGGATTATAACAGTGAGCAGCGGCGTATAGGTCTGCTGGCTAATGAACTATTGAGCGTTTTCCCTCAGGTGGTGGTGGGTAATCCTTATGACGGATCGGTAGGAATCAACTATCTTGACCTGATTCCCGCCCTGTTTAGTTGTATTCAGGAGTTGAAGGTTCAGCTTGATGCCCGTACGGAGAAGATTGTCGATGTCATGATGTCGCGCGGCACAGGTCCTTCGGCCGTCAGGGAAGTCCGTAACGCCATCGGCAATACCCTTCTCTCGGTTGCTCCCACGTCGGTGAGTGAGCCTATCCGTGTCCGTTACCTTCTTATCGACGATGCTACGGATGCTAATCTTGCCATCACCGATATGGGAGGTCGCATGATGAAGAAAGTGCCACTGTCCCCATCCGACACGGAAGTCATGATTGACAGCGGTAGCCTTGGTGAGGGCATTTACCTATGCACGCTGCTCGTCAATGGTGTGAATGTCGGAACCAAACGCTTGGTCAAGACGAAATAGCAGACTGCAATCACCGATCATTTTTAATGCTGTCACCGCAGGCCTCAATCCTTGATTTGGCTTGCGGCAGGGGCTCAATTTGTATTAAAGGTAATGGAAGAATGACCTGATAATTTCGTGAATAATGCAACAACGTCATCACAACCGCCTTCAGTATTTCCAGGAACAGTCTAACACGTCAAGAGACTTTTATGTCAGTTATGTTAGCCGGTTCATCAGCGTCACAGACGATACCAGGGTACTGGAAATCGGCTGTGGCGAAGGTGGCAACTTGCTGCCTTTTGCCAGACTGGGCTGTTCCGTGACAGGAATAGACATTGACAGCAAACGGATACAGCAGGCTGTTCAGTTCTTTCAGTTGTCGGGGCAGAAGGGACGCTTCCTCTGCCATGACTTTCTGTCCAGCCCGCTGCCAAGCTCATCCGAAGAACGCTACGATCTCATATTGGTGCACGACGTGATAGAGCACATTGCGCCGCAAGCCAAGCTCGCCTTCTTACTGCACATTCAGGGTTTCCTCAGATGTGGTGGGATTGCTTTCTTTGGTTTCCCCGCGTGGCATAATCCGTTCGGAGGCCACCAGCAGATAAGCGCAGGCCTTGCGTCAAAGCTGCCTTTTATCCATCTGCTGCCCAATCCTCTCTACAAGTGGATGCTTCAATCAAGCGGTACTTCATTGGCGCTGATAAAAGAACTGATGGACATCAAACGGGCGCGAATGACCATAGAGCGATTCGAAGGACTGTCGGCGTCAGCAGGTTTCACCGTCATTGACCGTGTGTTGTGGTTTATAAATCCCCATTACAAGCAGAAGTTCAATTTGCGGGCCCGGAAACTATGGCCGTTTATTGCCAATCTGCCGTATGTCCGTAATTACTTTACTACATCTGCTTTCTATGTCATATCAAAATTAGAATTCTGAGCTAACGGCTGGTGTAGAAGTCGGTGATGCGACGGATGGCGCGGTCGCAGACGGGGCAGAAGTGCTCGGCCTCGTTGGTTTTCATACGGCAGTCCTCGCAGGGCCGCCAGACACCTTTCGACTGGTAGCCGCCGCCTTCGTAGAGCCCTACGCGGCCCGTGGGGTCGGGCAGCATGTCGGCCCATTTGTGCTCAAAGTCAACCTTTGTCGTCAGGTTCGGCTCCCATGGCTCGGTGTCGGCGGGGTAGGAGGTCTCGTAGGCGTCGTCGTAGTAGTATTCGTCGGCCAGTCCCGCGTAGCTGTGGCCGAACTCATGGACCAGCACCTGGCGGAATGTGGGGTGGTTGCTGGTCGAGACGAGCACCTGGTTGTAGATGCCGCCACCGCCGTAGAGGCTGCTGTTTACCAGCACGATGATGTGCTCGAAGGGCACGTCGGCCAGCACGTCGTAGAGCCGGTGTATGTCTTGGGTCATCAGGTAGCGGTCGCTGTAGAACGTGTCGTAGTGGGTGGCTACGGGCGTGCGGCTCCACTGGTGGTTGCGGGGCACGCTGGCTCCGCTGTCGAGCGATGGCGGAGCGACGGCCACGACGTTGAAACGACGCTTCAGCGTGGTGAACGGCTCGTGGGCGAAGAGGGCGTCGACGGCGCGCTGGCAGTCGTCGTAGAACTTATCCATCTCGCCCTCGGTGTAGCCTTCGGCCACGATAGCCAGGTCGATGCAGCGTGTCAGGTCGGCCACGGAGTCGGGCGTCCAGATGTAGCGGTAGGGTATGCCGCCGGCACCGATGGGGCGAATCAGGATGTCGGCAGGGTCGATGGTGTGGGTCAGCTCGCCTACCACCTGGCCGTGGGAGTTCGTCAGTCTGACGTTGACGTTGACCGGTCGTTTGGGGAACGGCACGTTGTAGCTCGACTCGAAGGCCTTGTTCACCTTCGTGGCCTCTTCGGTGACCTGCCACTCCTGGAACAGTGTCGAGAAGGTGTGGACGTAGAGCAGCTGTCCCGTGGCCGGGTCAGTGAGCCTGACTTGTCCGTTGCCGCGCAGCGGAATCTCGGTCAGGCGGCTCCGCCGCCCGGCCCAGCGCGAGGTCTTATATGCCTTCTCGAAGAAGATGTACTGCTGTCGGTTGTCGCCGGCAAAGATGTAGTCGAGCCGCAGCGTGCGGTTCTCGAAGTAGTCGTCGAAGGCGATGCGATTCTGAGAGAATGCCTTGCCGACGGTCATCAGCATGATGACTAAAAGGAGTTGAAGTCTACTCATGGTTAGTGTCCTATTGTTGTTCTGGTTTAAAATCAATCTGGGTGCCGCTGTTGTCTACCCGCAGACGGACAGGGCAGCCCTCGACCATCGGGAGGTTCAGGCCGCTGTGATGGCCTACGGGGAAGTCGTAGCAGACGGGAATGTCATAGTACTGAAGATACTCGTGCAGCATGTCGTACATGTCGGCGAAGCCGTTCTCAGGACTCTTGTAGCGCGAGAAGTGGCCCACGATAATGCCGCGTAGCCTGGGCAGTATGCCGCGAATCTCTATCTGGTGGAGCAGGCGGTCAACCTTAGTCATCGACTCCTGCGTGTCTTCGATGAAGAGTATCAGCCCCTCGTCGTCGGCGCGGTTGAGAAAGTCGTAGTCCGACCCGGCCAGGCCGCAGAATACCGACAGGTTGCCGCCCACGAGCCGGCCGGTGGCCTCGCCGTGCTGGTTCAGCGGGTGTGGGTCGGCGTGATAAGTCGGCAACTGCCCCCGCAGCAGCTGCTGCATCAGCGCGTTTACCGAGTCGCGCCCCTCAGCGGCGATACCGTCGCACATGGAGCCGTGGATGCTCATGACGCCCGCCGAGACCTGGGCGCTGTGCAGGGCGGTGGCGTCGCTGAAGCCGATAATCCACTTCGGGTGGCGGGCGAAGACGTCGAGCGGAATGCGCTGCAGCACCTGCACGGCCCCGTCGCCGCCCCGGCTGCATATAATGGCGCGAACGGTAGCGTCTTCCAATGCCCGCCGCAGGTCGTCGGCCCGCTGCGCGGGCGTACCGGCGAAACCGTGGAAGCGGCTGAGGGCGTTGGCGCCGACCACCGGTACGTAGCCCCACTGACGTAGCACGGCGCAGCCCCGCTCGACGGTTTCGGCCTCGGGAGTGCTCGACGGCGACAGCACGGCTATGGTGTCGCCGGCCTTCAGTGGCGGCGGCATCACCACCGGGCGCTGTGGCATGGCGGTCAGCTGCATCAGGCAGCCGAGCAGTACGAGTCGTGTCCGTCGGGTTTGCATAGACGCTGCAAAAGTAAGCAAAAAAACGCGAACCGCCAAATGTTCCCGGTGCGTTTTCGTCGGGCAAGCCTCTTTTTCCGTCCGTTTTCCTTGGCTGTTTACCCGCAATTTCGTACCTTTGCAGCAGACTTGAAATAGTAAAAAAACCATGACAGTAACAGAATTGGAACAGCTGACCCGCAGCGTCTGCCAGGTGGCACGGCGGGCCGGCGATTACATCGCTGAAGAGCGACGGCAGTTCAGCGAGCAGCGCGTGGAGCGCAAGCACGCCCACGACTACGTGTCGTACGTTGACAAAGGGTCGGAGCGGCTCATCGTCGAGGCCCTCGGCGGTCTGCTGCCCGGTGCAGGCTTCATCACCGAGGAGGGGTCGGCCACCTATCACGACGAGCAGTACTGCTGGGTGGTCGACCCGCTCGACGGGACGACGAACTTCATCCATCAGTTTCCGCCCTTCTGCGTCAGTATAGCCCTCTGCCGCGGTCACGAGATACTCATTGGCGTGGTCTATGAGGTCACCACCGGCGAGTGCTACTCGGCCTGGCAGGGTGGGGGAGCCTGGCTCGACGGGCGCCGTCTCAGCGTGGGCAGCCACGCCATCGGCGACGCCCTGCTCTGCCTGCAGCTGCCCTACGATGCCGATGCCTACCGGCCTGTCGTCCATCGGCTCATCGACACGTTCTACGGTCGTGCGGCCAGCGTACGCATGATGGGCTCGGCCGCCATGGCACTGTGCTACGTTGCCGCCGGGCGTCTCGACGGTTACGTAGAGCGCTACATCGGTCGCTGGGATTACATGGCCGGCGCACTCATCGTCATCGAGGCGGGCGGCCGCGTCACCGACTTCGGCGGCGCCGACGACTTCACCCAGGGCGACAGCGTCGTAGCTTCGAACGGCAAGATTCACAACGACCTGCTTGAGGCTGTGAGGCGTGATGAATGAGGCGACTTTAGCGTTTATCAGACAGAACGCCGACGCCGACGTGCGCCAGCTGGCACTCCGCGGGACGAAAGACCCGGCGGTGGACCTGGCCTTTGCTCTTGACCAGATAGCCGGGCGGCAGACGGCGCGGCGTAAGCTGCCCACCTGGGCCGCCACCGATGGCCTCGTCTACCCGCCTCGCCTCTCGATGGAGCAGTGCAGCAGCGAGCCGACCGCCCGTTACAAGCAGCAACTCGCCGGCAGGGAATCTGATAATCGCCGGATGGTCGACCTGACGGGCGGCTTCGGCGTCGACTTCTCGTTCATGGCCCGCTCCTTCGGGAAAGCGGTGTACGTCGAGCGACAGGCGTCGCTCTGCGCCATCGCCCGCGAGAACTTCAGCCAGCTCAGCCTGCCTCAGGCCGAGGTGGTCTGCGCCGATGCTGAGGCGTATCTCCGGCAGATGCCCCCTGCCGACCTTATTTATATAGACCCGGCCCGGCGCGACAGCCACGGCGGGCGCACCTACGCCATCAGCGACTGTACGCCCGACGTGCTCGCCCTGCGCGACCTGCTCATGGCAAAGGGCCGCCGCGTGCTGATCAAGCTCTCGCCGATGCTCGACTGGCGCAAGGCCGTCGTCGACCTTGGCGAGCAGTATGTCCGCGAGGTCCACATCGTCTCCGTGGGCAATGAGTGTAAGGAACTGCTGGTGGTCATGGATGCCGAGCCCACCCCCGACCCCTCCCCAAGGGAGGGGAGGCTGGTCTGCGTGAACGACGACAGCTGCTTCGAGGTGGCCTTGCCGCTAAGCTGCGAGTCTCCCCTCCCTTGGGGAGGGGTCGGGGGTGGGCTCCTCTACGAGCCTAACGCCTCAATCATGAAGGCGGGCTGCTTTGCCGAGGTCGCGCGGTGCTTCGGCGTCAGTCCGATAGCCCACGACAGTCACCTCTTCGTGTCAGACGACGTTGTAGCCGACTTCCCGGGCCGCACGTTCCGCATCGAAGCCGTGACGTCGCTGAACAAGCGCGACCTGAAAGCGGCCCTGCGGGACTTGAAGCAGGCCAACATCAGCGTGCGCAACTTCCCGCTGACGGTAGCCGAGCTGCGCCGCCGCCTGAAACTGAGCGAGGGTGGCAGCACTTACATCTTTGCTACCACCCTCGCCAACGGCGACAGAGTACTGTTGCTCTGCCGGAAATCGGTTTAGTACACTTCCTCTACCACTTCGCGGGTCACCATCTTCTTCACCTTCTTGGTGGTCACCTTCTTGGTGTCATACTCCTCGTAGGTCGTCACCTTGAACGTGCCCTCGCCGGTGATGATGACGCAGCGGTTCTTGTCGTTCTCCTCGAACGGCTGCACGGTGTCGCCCTTCGAGTCGCTCTTGATGCGCGAGGCGTCGATGCCATGCTCGTTGACGAGCTTGGTGACCACGTCGTCGGCACGCTTCTGGGCGTACATCTTGTTCAGCTTCGGGTTACCGGTGCCCTTGTCGGCATAGCCGGTGACGGTGAAGGTGGCGTCGTTCGACGTCTTCATCAGGTCGGCAACGTCCTTGATGGCCTTATCGGTGCCCTGGGCGGCGTTGCTGTCGCTCTCACGAATCTGGAAGAAGATGGCCTCGTTGATCTTCTTCTGCTCCTCCTTCACGATGGGGCGCTTCTCCTTGACGATGATGGTGTCGGGCACGTCAACCCACACTTCCTCCTCGACCTGGCGCACCACCTGGCGGGGCTTGGTGTTGCGATGGCCGAAGCGGTAGCTGATGGCGATCATGCCGCTGATCATCCAGTCGTCGGCGTCGTTGGTCTTCGAGTTGAAGCGGTCGTCCATGCTGTTGGCGTCAACCTCGAGCGAGAAGCCCAGGGGCTTCGTCACGTTGGTCTCCAGGCGCAGTCCGGCGCGCAGGTTGTGGCTCAGGCGGTTGCTGCTGGTCCAGGCCAGCGGAGCCAGGTTGGGGTTGGTCTGCACGAGTGCCTTCATGTCGTCGTTCTTCCAGGCGTTGGCCAGTCCGATACCTCCGACGAGGATAACGTTCAGCGGGTGGCTGTAGTTGCAGCAGCTGAAGAGGTTGGTAAGGTTCAGCATCACGTCGGCGTTCGTGGTGATGAAGTTCCACTTGTAGTCCTTGTCGAGTGCCTCGAAGCGCCCTTTGGCCTGAAGTCCCGAGACGTGCAGTCGTGCACCCACGACGGGCGAGAAGTAGTGGCCGAAGGAGATGGCTCCGATGGGCGAGAGCAGTTTGTCAATCTTGGCATCGGTGACAGTCCATTCCATGCCACCCTGCACCTCGACGTAGTTGTAAGACTTCAGTTTCGGGCCGTTTTTACAACAGTCCTGAGCCATCGCGGTGTTGGACAGAAGCAGCGAAAGAGCTGCCAGTGATAGTAGTTTTTTCATACTTAATTGCAATTAGTAATATTGTTTATTTCTGCTTTTGCTTGCAAAAGTAGCTTAACTTATTGAAAAATCCAAATTTTTCTTTTACTTTTTGAAAAAAAAGGTGTATCTTTGCCACATATTTGTGCAGAAACAACATTCAAAAGCTTAATATGACAACATCAATAACGATAAAAAAGGTAGAAACCAAGAAGGACCTGAAAGCCTTCATTGAGTTGCACTACGATCTGTACGAGGGCAACCAGTATGACGCGCCAAACCTGTACAGCGACGAACTGAACACGCTGAGCCGCGACCACAACCCGGCGTTCGAGTTCTGCGAGGCCGAGTATTACCTGGCCTATAAGGAAGGGCGGCTCGTGGGGCGCGTGGCGGCCATCATCAACCACCGCTACAACGAGCAGTGGCAGCGCAAGGCCGTCCGCTTCGGATGGCTCGACCTCGTCGACGACCTCGACGTGATGCGGGCCCTGCTCACTGCCGTCGAGGACTACGGTCGGCAGAAGGGCATGACCGAGATTATCGGCCCGCTGGGCTTCACCGACATGGACCCCGAGGGCATGCTCATACACGGTTTCGACCAGCTGGGCACCATGGCCACCATCTATAACTACGAGTACTACCCGCGCCTGATGGAGCAGATGAAGGGCTACGAGAAGGACAACGACTACGTAGAATACAAGGCCTTCGTGCCCAAGGGCGACATGCCCGAGAAGTTCTCGAAGGTGGCCCAGATGGTCCAGAAGCGCTACAACCTGCACTGTCCGCAGATCAAGCGCAGCCAGGTGTTCGGCCCCGACGGCTACGGCCGCAAGGTGCTCGAGGTGGTCAACAAGACGTTCGGCAACCTCTACGGCTACTCGCAGATGACCGACCGCCAGATCGACCAGTACGTCAAGGAGTACTTCAAGTTCTTCTCGATGGACATGCTCTGCGTCATCGAGGACTGGAACCTGCCCGACCACCCAGTGGTGGGCGTGGGCATCTCCATACCGTCGCTGACGCGCGCCCTGCAGAAGTGCCGCCGGGGGCGGCTGCTGCCCTTCGGCTGGTGGCACCTGTTCCGCGCGCTCTACCTGAAGAAGACCGACGTCGTCGACTGCCTGCTGGTCGGCGTGCTGCCCGAGTATCGTCCCAAGGGCGCCAACGCCCTGCTTTTCTACACCCTCATACCCATCTACCAGAAGTACGGCTTCAAGTGGGGCGAGACCCACGTCCACATGGAGTCGAACACCGCCGTCCAGGCGCAGTGGCAATACCTGGAGAACGAGCAGCACAAGCGCCGCCGCTGCTATAAGAAAAGTTTATAGACCAATTAGTAAATGGAAAATACAATAGAAACGCAAGGAGTAGCTACTCCCCTCCCTAACAGGGAGGGGCAGGGGGAGAGTCTTGTTGAATACACCGACGACAACATCCGCCACTTGTCGGACATGGAGCACGTGCGCACCCGCCCCGGCATGTACATCGGCCGACTGGGCGACGGCTCGTTGCCCGAGGACGGCATCTACGTGCTGCTGAAGGAAGTCATCGACAACAGCATCGACGAGTTCAAGATGAAGGCTGGCGACCGCATCGAGATCACCGTCGAGGACAACCTGCGCGTCGCCGTGCGCGACTATGGCCGCGGCATTCCGCAGGGCAAGCTCATCGAGGCCGTCTCGGTGCTGAACACGGGCGGAAAGTACGACTCGAAGGCGTTCAAGAAGTCGGTCGGACTGAATGGCGTCGGCGTGAAGGCCGTCAACGCCCTCAGCTCGCACTTCGAGGTTCGTTCGTTCCGCGAGGGCAAGGTGCGCATGGCCACCTTCGAGCGGGGCGAGATGACCAGCGACCGCACCGAGGAAACCCAGGACGAGAGCGGCACGTACATCTACTTCGAGCCCGACTCGACGCTGTTCCTCAACTATAAGTTCCACGACGAGATCGTGGAGACGATGCTGCGCAACTACACCTACCTGAACACCGGGCTGACCATCATGTACAACGGGCGCCGCATCCTGTCGCGCCACGGACTGGAGGACCTGCTGAAGGACCGCATGACCACCGAGGCCCTCTACCCCATCATCCACCTGCAGGGCGAAGACATCGAGATAGCCTTCACCCACGCCAACCAGTACGGCGAGGAGTACCACTCCTTCGTCAACGGTCAGCACACCACCCAGGGCGGCACCCACCAGAGTGCCTTCAAGGAGCACATCGCCCGCACCATCAAGGAGTTCTTCGGCAAGTACGAGTATGGCGACATCCGCACCGGCATCGTCGCCGCCATCGCCATCAACGTCGAGGAGCCGATGTTCGAGAGCCAGACGAAGATCAAGCTCGGCTCGCTCACCATGGCCCCCGACGGCGTGAGCATCAACAAGTACATCGGCGACTTCATCAAGCAGGAGGTCGACAACTACCTGCACATCCACGGCGACGTGGCCGAGGCCATTGAGAACAAGGTGAAGGAGAGCGAGCGCGACCGCAAGGCCATGGCCGGCGTGACGAAGCTGGCCCGCGAGCGCGCCAAGAAGGCCAACCTGCACAACCGCAAGCTGCGCGACTGCCGCATACACTTCAGCGACGTCAAGGACGAGCGCAAGGAGGAGTCGTCCATCTTCATCACCGAGGGCGACTCGGCCAGCGGCAGCATCACCAAGAGCCGCGACGTCAACACGCAGGCCGTCTTCTCGCTGCGCGGAAAGCCCCTCAACACGTTCGGCCTGACGAAGAAGGTGGTCTACGAGAACGAGGAGTTCAACCTGCTGCAGGCCGCCCTCGACATTGAGGACGGTCTCGATACGCTACGTTATAATAAGGTAATCGTAGCCACCGATGCCGATGTCGACGGCATGCACATCCGCCTCTTAATCATCACCTTCTTCCTGCAGTTCTTCCCCGAGCTCATCAAGAAGGGCCACGTCTACGTGCTGCAGACACCGCTGTTCCGCGTGCGCAACCGTCGCACCAAGATCAAGAACAAGCAGGTCATAGCCGACGAGGACGCTAAGAACGCCGCCCAGAACGCCCAGCAGAAGAAGAGCGACTTCATAACCCGCTACTGCTACAGCGACGAGGAGCGCCTGAACGCCATCAGCCAGTTAGGCCCCGACCCTGAGATTACGCGTTTCAAGGGTCTCGGCGAGATCAGTCCTGAGGAGTTTGCCGGCTTTATCGGTCCCGACATCCGCCTCGAGCAGGTGACGCTCCACAAGACCGACCAGGTGCAGAAACTCCTGGAGTACTACATGGGCAAGAACACCATGGAGCGCCAGAACTTCATCATCGACAACCTCGTCATCGAGGAAGACAGACCCGAAGAAGACCAGTATGAATAATATTCTAAAAACAGTCCTGTGTGCAGCAACGTTGTTGCTGCCAACCGCCGCATGTGCCCAGATGCGCATCAACATGGGCGAGAATGCGCCGCTGCGCAAACTGCAGATAGCCGAGATAGCCACCGCCAACCTCTACGTCGACAGCGTCGACGAGCAGAAGCTGGTCGAGGACGCCATCCGCGGCATGCTCGAGAAGCTCGACCCCCACTCACAGTACTCTGATGCCAAGGAGGTGAAGCAGATGAACGAGCCCCTGAACGGCAACTTCGAGGGCATTGGCGTGCAGTTCAACATGATCGACGACACGCTGATGGTCATCCAGCCCGTCACCAACGGCCCGTCAGAGAAGGTGGGCATCATTGCCGGCGACCGCATCGTCAGCGTCAACGACTCGGCCATTGCCGGCGTGAAGATGTCGAAGGAGGAAATCATGCGCCGCCTGCGCGGGCCAAAGGGCACGAAGGTGGTGCTCGGCATCGTCCGCTCGGGCATCAAGGACCGCCTGACGTTCACCGTCGTGCGCGACAAGATTCCCGTCCACTCCATTGACGCCACCTACATGCTGCGCCCCGGCATCGGCTACATCCGCATCGGCAACTTCGGCGCCACCACCCACGAGGAGTTCCGCCAGGCCCTGCAGCGGCTGCAGGCCGAAGGCATGGAGAGCCTCGTGCTCGACCTGCAGGAGAACGGCGGCGGCTATCTGCAGGCCGCCGTACAGATAGCCAACGAGCTGCTGTCGCGCGACGAGCTCATCGTCTACACCAGTGGGCGCCGCGTGCCCCGCCAGGAGTACCGCGCCCAGGGCGACGGCCTGTTTATGAAGGGTAAGATCGTGGTGCTCATCGACGAGTACACCGCCTCGGCCGCCGAGATCGTCACCGGAGCCGTACAGGACCAGGACCGCGGCTACGTCGTCGGCCGGCGCTCCTTCGGCAAGGGCCTCGTCCAGCGGCCCATCGACCTGCCCGACGGTTCGATGATCCGCCTCACCATAGCCCACTACTACACACCCTCGGGCCGCTGCATACAGAAGCCCTACGAGAAGGGCAAGCAGAAGGACTATGCGATGGACGTCTACAACCGCCTGAAGCGGGGCGAGCTGACCAACCAGGACAGCATACACTTCGCCGACTCGCTGAAGTTCCAGACGCTCCACCGCGGGCGCACCGTCTACGGTGGCGGCGGCATCATGCCCGACTACTTCGTGCCCCTCGACACCACGCGCTACACGCCCTTCCACCGTCAGCTGGCCGCCAAGAGCGTCGTCATTCAGCAGAACCTGCGCTACGTCGACAACCACCGCAAGGAGCTGAAGAAGCGCTACACCGACTTTGCCCAGTTCAAGCAGCAGTTCGAGGTGCCCCAGTCGCTCGTCGACGACATCCTGGCCGAGGGCAAGAAGCAGAAGATTGAGCCCAAGGACGACCAGGAGCTGCAGCGCACGCTGCCCTACCTGCGTCTGCAGCTGAAGGCCCTCATCGCCCGCGACCTCTGGGACATGAGCGAATACTTCTCCATCTTCAACGAGGAGAATCCCATTGTCCAGAAAGCGTTGGAGATAATCAAGTAATTAGCCTTTGGAGTTTAGAAGTCTAGGAGTTTGGGAGTTTAGGAGTTTAGACATTACTTTTATACCGCTTCAAGCAGGAGTCAAACTAATGTCTAAACTCCTAAACTCCCAAACTCCTTAGACATCTATTTCAGCCTCTTCTCAATCTCCTTCTTCAGTTCGCCGGCCGACAGCCTGCGGGCAATAATCTTCCCGCTGCGGTCGGTGACGATGACGTCGGGGATGGCCGTGAGACCCAGCTGGGCGACGACGGGCGACTGCCACATACGGCCGTCGCAGACGACGGACCACGTCAGCGAGTCGCGCTTCATCATCTGCTTACACTCGTCGGTGTTGGCGTCGAGACAGATGCTCAGCAGCTGCAGCCGCTGGCCGTACTGCCTGCGCAGCTTCTGCAGCGTGCGCTGAATGCTCTGCGAGTCGTAGCTCCACGAGGTCCAGGTGCTGACGACGTTGACCTCGCCCTTCAGGTCGGCCTTCGTCACGCGGCTGCCCGTAGTGGTGACGGCCTGGAAGTCGGGCAGCCGGCCGCCGTCCTTCAGCGACTTCAAGCCCTCCACCTGCTGCTTCAGCAGGCTGAGGCGCTGGTCGCCGGGCGCTGCCTTCACCATGACGTCAAGCAGCTTCGTCACCTTCTTATAGTCAGGGTCGGTCTTCAGCAGGAAGTAGCGGTTCAGGGCGTAGAGTGCGCCGGGCGAGGCGGGCTCGTCGTTGATGTAGGTCTCGGCCGCCTTCTCGGCCTCGGGGGGCGTCATGCCGGCCACGCGCAGCCTGAAGTCGGTCAGCTTGTCGTTGTCCTTGGTGCCGGTCACGGCGACCTCGCGCAGGTGTGATGCGTCGCCCTCCATCTTGAGTGTGGCTCCCGGCGTGGCAATGACGGGAATCTCAGAAAAGTTCGGGAAGACGACTGAGAGCAGGGCCGTGTCTTCCTGCAGGATGTCGTAGGTGAACTTGCCTTCGGTGAGCCTGACGGTGTCAATGCTGCCACGCCCCATCAGGTTATAGACATAGAGCTCGCCCTGGTTGAAGTTCTTGAACTTCCCCTTCAGCACGAAGATGTCGCTGGGGCCTGAACAAGCGACTACAGCCAGGGCGAGCAGTATGTATCCGATTGATTTCTTCATCCGTCGTTTATTTCGCCACGTTCTTCAGCTCGATGTCGTTGGCGGCATACTTGGCGTAGCTGGGGTCCTTGGCGATGGCGGCCTGCAGGGCCTGGGCGGCGTCAACGGTGTTGCCCATGCGAGCGCCGAGGATGGCCTTCAGGTAGTCGGTCGTGGCGTCGGGGTTCTTGATGTACTTCAGCGTGACGGCAGCCGAGGCGTAGTTCTTGTTCAGGATCTGGGCCAGGGCGGCGCTGTTCGAGTAGACGTCCTTGAAGTCCTGCTCGGCCTGGGCGTAGTTGCCCTTGGCCAGGTTCAGGTTGCCCAGCACCTCGGCCAGTCCGTTGGCTCCGGTAGCCTTGGCAATGTAGTCCTCGGCCGTCTGCAGGTCGCCCTTCTGCAGGGCGATGAGTCCCAGGTTGGCGGCAGCCTCGGGCAGGTTGGCGCTCACCTTCTGAGCCTGCTCGATGTAGCTCTTTGCGGCGTCGAGGTTGCCGGCGGCATACTCCATCGTGGCGATGTTGTTATAGGCGCGGGCGTCGTTGGGGTAGACCTCGGTGGCCAGTTTGTAGATGTCCTCCTTGGCGCGGGCGTCGTTAGTCAGCGTGGCGGCGTAGAGAATCTCGTCGGTCGAGAGCTTCTTGGGGTCTGCCTTCAGCTGCTGCTGAATCTGCTCGTCGCTGCGGCCCACGGTCTCGTAGTTGATGATCATGCGCGAACGGCGCAGCTGGGGCAGTATGCCGTCGGCCAGCTCGCGGAAGGCGCTCGATATGTTCTTAATCTGCTGTTCGCGCTCCTGCGGGTCCTTATACATTGAGAGCACGCGCAGGATGACGTCCTTGTCCTGAATGTTCGAGGCCTTCACCAGCTCCTGGAAGCCCTCCCAGTCCTCGGCGGTGTACTTGGCGTCGACGGCTGCCGTGTCCAGGTTCTGGCGGCGCAGCTGCTGCTCGACGTAGTCCTGCGTGTTCTTCTGGCGCTGCAGGGCCAGACGGTCGTTCAGCTCGAAGCCGCCGTCGGGCGAGGCGTAGGCCGACACCTCGACGTCGTTGAGCTTCAGGCCCTCGCGGTCCTTGTTAATCTGGCTGAGCAGCTTGACGAACTCCTGCACCGAGTTGTTCTTCAGCTCGCTCTGGCGCAGCTGGGCCTGCTGGATGAGGAACTTGATGGCGGCCTCCTGCTTCTTGGCGTTGATGCGCTGGAAGCCGTCGGGGCTGATGGCGGCCTGGGCCGTCTTCAGCGAGTTCTTGTACAGTTCAGAGGTGGCGATGATGCCGGTGGCCACCTTCACCTCGGGCACGTTGACGGTCTTCTTGCCCACGCGGGCGGCAAACGTCAGGTACATGTCGGCCTTGTTGCAGTCCAGATAGTTGAACGCCGTCTTCAGGTTGTAGCGGCCGCCCACCTGGTAGAGAATGGTCTGGGCGTTGCCCTGCACCTTCTCGCCCTGGAATGTGGCGCTCTCTCCGCGTGCCACCTGTCCGTCGGCATAGCGCAGCTCGGGTGTCACGGTGACGACGGCCTTCTTCTTCATATACTTCTCGGGGAATGTACCGTTAATCGTGGCGGGCACTTTTCCGGCCTCGGTCTCTAACGGGTTGGGGGTGACAGTGAAGTTGTCGGCAGAGAGTGCTCCAAGTTTGCCAGAGCATGATGTCAGAAGCATGATGGAAGCAGCTGACAAAAGAACAAAATGATTTTTCTGCATCTTGAAAAAAGTACTTTTAGGATTATATCTTCGTGTGCCGCGAGCGGGACTCGAACCCGCACAACCATTACTGGTCAAGGGATTTTAAGTCCCTCGTGTCTACCAATTCCACCATTGCGGCTAACCAGCGGCTTTTCTGAAAAGCAGTGCAAAGGTACGCTTTATTTGTGGAACTACCAAAACTTTTACACTATTTAATATTCAGAATGGCATAATATCCCGCGGAAAAGTTGTACCTTTGCACACGAAATTAGAGGTGAGAGGTAAGAAGTGAGAGGTAAGAAGTGAGAGGTAAGAAGTGAGAGGTGAGAGGTAAGAGGTGAGAGGTGAGAGGTAAGAGAAATGCAGGCAAGCCCAGGCTGTCATCACAAGAAGGAAGCGGAAGAGGTGATCTCTTACCTCTCACCGCTGCTGTAGTGGCGGCCGCTCCCGCTGCCGTCTGCTATGATTGTCAATCGCAGGAAATAACCCGCACTTCCCGCACTTCTCGCACCTCGGTGGGTGTGGGGAGTGCTGGAAGTGCGGGTTCTTTCCTGCAATTCGCAATCATTAGGGCGGCTTTATTTACAGACCCCCACCCCTGGCTCCTATTATACCGTCCGCTGCCCGTATCTCCGCCATGAACAAATATTCACTGGCGGTGAACAAATAAAACGCGGCGGGGTTTGCGCAAAA
>OCTX012281870.1_pt1 | contig 16098 bp, 5 predicted proteins | sample 1539691 | NCBI WGS metagenome assembly OCTX01 (sample SAMN02144231, study PRJEB22623) | gut metagenome | biome: sheep rumen | host: Ovis aries | place: New Zealand | reverse complement strand
CCAGTTCGGGTTCGTCTTCGCGAGGTCATACGCACCGCAAATGGCGTTCCCAGGAACGTATCCCGCACCGCCGAGGTCGAGGTTGCCCTTCGCGATCGCCCACGTCGCCTCGGGCTGACCTTTCGGCGCAGGGTGCTTCTTGCAGAACGCCGTAAAGTCGCTTATGACTTTGCGGTACTTAACCGCGACAGGAGAGCGATAGTCGATATAGGAGAACTTCTTCTTTGCTTCCGCATATACCGACTTCTCAACAGTTGCAAGCTCTTCGTGCGTCAGCCCTGAATTCAGCTTGCGGACCGGAGTAGGCATGCGCTCCATCGGAGAGTCTTCGCAGAGCGAGCTCTGGAGCTGCCAGTTGCCGCTCTCGTTGATGATGACCTTCGCGCCAGTCATGTACTTGAGGAAGAACGCAGTCTCGAGCGTTTTCATCTTGTACGGGTTTTTGTGGGGAATCCAGCTGTACCACTCGTGCGCGAGGTGAGAGCCCCACATCGGGAGATCGTATTGCCTGTAGAGTCCACGAGAGAGAGCGGAGGCGAGCGTCAGGTCTCCGAACGGGAAGTCTTCGGTGCATGGGACTTCCACGCCCGCCGCGACCTCGTAGTCGAGCGAGAAGTTAGCCGATGTCGCCATGACATTTCCCCAGCCCGCGGCGTGAAGATCGCCTACATGCTTATAGACGCGGTTCATGTATTCGTCTACGAGCGCCTTAAGAGAAACGCCGCGGTTATCCCAGTTCTGGTAGAGCGAAAAATTGTAGCGTTCGCCAAAGTCATAGCCAATCCAGGAATCGCCAAGTGCCGACGTGATCTTGCGCGCAAGGCCGTTAGTCGCGGTCGAGTAGATGCAGGTCGAGTAGAGCCCGCGCGCCTTGGCCTTCTTGACGAGATCTAAAAGGCATTCGTTGCCTTGCCAGAACTGGAGAGTGTTGCCAACTCCCTCCTTCACACAGAGGTCGATGATCTCGTCATAGTTAAGCCTGTCTGGCTCCCAATAGGTGAAGCAGAAGCCACCCATCTTCATCTTGCCTTTGTTGGCGTAGACGCCAGAACCAATGTAGACGCCGACATCGCTCGGAACTGGGGTCTTCACGGTCTTGGCGCGCGGCGCCGCGATTATCTCCTCCGCCGTCAGGCGCTTCTCGGGCGTGTCTGACTTGCGACTTGCCGCATTGTCACCAACGGCAAAGACTGAAGACGCCAGCAGCGCACTTAAGCTTACAATGGCAATCGAGCTTGGAATCTTGATGTTCATGATACTACTTTAACCCCCATGACGCTCCATCTTGAGTTACCTTTCGCCAAGCATCTGCCTACGCAACAGGTAATCGGCACGCAGCCGCTGCACCTCAAACTTGAAATTGTGCCATGCAGGAAGCGCGGACTTCGCGAGTTCGTCGACAGTCTCGTCGTCCATATCCGCCGAAACCCGTGCTGCCGTCGCATCCAGCTTCTCCACGACCGGCTTCAGATCGCTTTCGTAGAACGCGGGATCGCCGACCTCGGCGTTCTGCCAGCGTCCGCATGCGCCCGTCGGACGCTTCTCGGCTTCATACGACTTGCGCGCCGCGACGATGACGGAACGCAAAATCAGGCGACGTTCGGCGTCCGTCAGCTCGAATGCGAGATGTCCCCACGACGAACGACCATGAATCGTCTTGAGTCCGTTCCACGAGCAGTTCCCCTTGCGACCCCAGAACATCGGCTCGAAATCCCAAAGCGACTTCGCCGTAGGGATGCGCGTCGCGTAGGACTTCCAGGATACCGCGAAGTAAAGCACGACCGACTTGTCGGTGCACATGACTTCCTCGCGGCAGTTCGCACGGTCCTTTTCGTCGATCTCGCGGTGATCCGGCTGGCTGTATACGGGATTGTATACCGACATCCCACCAGTCTCGAAAGAGTGTATGAACGCATGGTATGGCGTATTAGCCCCTGGCGCGAGATAGGCCTCAAGCGACCCCGCGGAGCCAAAACCCTGCGCGATTTCCGCGGCCTTCTCGTCAAAGACCTCAAGACGGAAATGAAGTCCCCAGTCGTCCGCCATCGCCTGCCACTCGGGTGCGCGTGCGTAGCGTTTCTCGGCATCGGCGCCAACCGCCCCGCGCTGGGTCGCAACATCAGTCCAAAGGCACGAGGCATCGCCGCCGTAGCCGCGATCAAGTTTCTCCGTCCCAGGTTTCACAACTTTCGCGGCCGCATCCCAGCTGCCGAGGCCGAGGATGCGAACAGGGCTCATGCGGACATTATATGTCTTGTCGGGAAGGCTCTTCGGCGTCTCCTGCCCTTCACGCGGCCCCTCCTGAACCCACGAAATGTCAGAAGGCAAAGGCGTTTTGTATACCTGGGATTTTGAATTTAGATTGTTTGACTCACCCACTCCCAACTCATAACTCCCAACTTTATTCTTTCCTTTGCCAAGCGCCGCGCGCAACCGCTCGATGAAACCGATCATTTCGCCGCGTGCCGCGTTGAGGTCGCCAGTCTTCTTGTCAAACCGTGCAAGAAGAAGCTTTGCCTTGCCCGCGAGATAGCGCACCTCGATGTCGGCTGACATCTCCGCCTCACGCGCAAGCGCCATCATCAAAGTCGCATAGCGGATGTCGTCAATGCCCTCGCGGAAACCCTCCCACTGAAGCGTGTCGATGACACCATCCGCAGTTCCATACACGAAGACCATCGGCTTATAGGTTTCGGAAACATCGTTGTACGGGCCCAGATGGTGGGCGTAGTTGCAAAGTGCGGAATAGCCGCTCAGGTAGGCTGCGAGTCCGTTCTGACGGCGGTTGAGCTCGGGATCCTCCGCACCGACATGCTGGTTGGCGTACCACGCGCAGTAGGTGTTCGTCCCCATCTGGTTCCATATGGACGGGCTGGACGCATCCGCCGGGTTCTTGGCGGCGTTGTGCCAGTTCCAGCGGTATCCCGCCTGGTCGAAAATGTGCCCGTGCGAGGCGATGATGAACTTGAGCCCCGCGGCCTGATATGCGTCGAAGACTGGACGGTTCTCCGGGAAGAACCTCACCCCTGGTTCGTCGCCGTATCCGCAGTAGACGTTGTGGTGTCCGTACTTCTTGTCGTAGTAGGCGACGATGCTGTCTGCGCGTTCGCGTGCGGCCTTGGCATCGCGCTCCTGCCACTTGTAGTCGACGGGACCTACAAGAACATCCGTGCGCATGCCGACCTTCTTCATCAGCTCGATCGTGCGCTCTGCCTCTTCCGACCCGGTCTTGCACCTGACCCACTTCATGTCCTGTCCGTGCGCGACGAAATTCGCGAGAATCGCCTCCATCTGCTTCCACATCAAATTCTCGTCGCCGCCGTTCAACTCCAGGATATGACTCTTTCCGATATAATCGTAGGAGCAGATGCGGAAGTCCATCTCGGGATGGATGTATGCCATCGGCTTCGGCAAGTCGAAATCAAGGACCTTGATGGCGACGGGGATTGAGAAAGTGGAGGAGTGGGGGAGTGGAGGAGTGGAGGAGGGAAATGCGATGTTTCCTCGATAGATGCCAGCGGGAATGTCAGCCGTCACGTGCGCGGTGAGGATGAACTGCTTGCTGACGTTCTTCTCTAGCGCGACGGGGCGGATGGACCTGGCGTCCGCAAAGCCCGGACGCATCGACGGGAACGGTGTCTTCTCCTTGAACGGCGGGTTTAGCCACCACTCCGCAGTCTTGCCGTCCGTGTCCGTGATACGCGCGTAGTTCGCCTCCTTCGCCGTGTCGACGCGAATGAGGTCCTCGTCGTGGAGCAGGAGTTCGGGACAGAGCTTCATGCCCGTGTCGGCGAAGTAGCTGAACCATCCGTTCTTGTTCTGGTACCAGACCTTGACGACGGTGAGGTCCAGGTTGTCGGCCGGAAAGACGTCGCCCTTCTCGTTAACGAGCTTCCCCACGACGGGCTGCACCTTGCCGAGGTCGACTCGGGGGCGGACGACGAACGAGCCAGGCTCGTATTCACCGTGGGCGGCGACAATTCTGACTGTCCCTCCCTGCTCGCCATCGGCGGGAATTGCATCCGGCAGACGCTGGACGCCGCTCATCGCCGGCACAGACCACCAGGTCACGCCGGCCAGCGCCGGAACGGACGACACGACAACCAGAAGTGAAAGAACAAGAGCTCTGCGTTTCATAGTGTCACCCGCCATTTACAGTTTTGTCGGAGAATAGCTCGTCTCCGCATCCTTGTCCACCAAAGACCTGAATTTCTCGTATCCCTTCGACTCGCCGCCGGCGTATTGTACGAAGAATACGCGCGCAACGCCGCTCTCGCGATAGGCGCAGCCCCATGTCGACCAGGCGCCGCCGTGCGACATCATCTGTCCGTCCTCGGACACCCACGCTCCGAAGGAATATCTCTCGCCGACGCATTCCGGCGTCTGCTTCTTGAACCAGAACGCCACCGTCTCCTCTTTCAGGACGCGCATCCCGTTCAGTCCGACGCCTCCGTTCGCGATCATGGCGAAAAACTTGATCATGTCCATCGGGCTTCCGAACAACCCTCCGCCAGCCTCAGGATAGCGACTGTGAAGAGAATACGGATACTGGAACTGATTGACAGCGACTTCTTTCGCCGGCTTGTCGTCCGTCAGCACATACCCCTTCGCCATGCGCGCACACTGCTCCTCGGTCGGGAAGAACGTTGCGTCGCGCATTTCCAGCGGATCGAGTATCCTCTCCTTCAAGAGCACCTCCCACGGCTGTCCCGTCACGGCCTCGACACAGGCCACAGCGACGTCGATTCCCCAGTTCGAGTACTGGTACTTCTCACCGGGAGCCGCCACGCGTTCGCTTTGCGCGCCGAGGCGCGACAGGAGCTGCACAGGACGCCTGTCGATAGGCATCTCGGGAAAGAACTTGAGCCCCGACGTATGCGACATGCACTGCCTCAGAGTCGGGACATTCTCGCCCTTCCATTCGGGAAGATAGCGGGAGATCGGCTCGTCCAGAGAAAGCTTCCCCTCTTCGACATACGAAAGCACGAGCGCGCACGCAATGGCCTTCGTGTTCGACGCGAGCCATCCAACCGTGTCTGCGGTCATCGGCGTCTTCTCAGCGACATTCGCATAGCCGAAGCACTGCGTCGTGAGCTTTCCGTCGGCGTAGCCGATCGTTACCGTGCCGGGGACCTTCCCGGGGCCGGAGCCGATGTAGCTCTCGTAAGAACTCGCGGCGCTTGCAAATTGACATGCAACGGCGGCAGCCATAAGCAAGGCGTTTTTCATTTTCTCGCCCTTCCTCTAGTTTTATCGGAAAGAAATGCGCAAGCCAATCGGGGAATACTTCGATTCAGCCGCTCCAATGTCAATGTCGGGGATGCCCTTGCGCGAGACGAACTTCACGCGTGGCTGCCCATAAAAGTCAAGCGTCCCCACGAGACTGTACCCAAGGACGGATGCAGCCTTGTCCGCATCGCCGGCGCTACGTGCGGGAGACCCATGCTTAAGATGGAAGTCACCGGCCCCCGGCGACAAAAAGAGCGGATCACCTGTCTGCGGGTTCGTACCATAGTTCGCCGTCGGGCACAGGCAGTTGAAACCAGTCTCGGTTTGACTTGCTTCATCACCAAAGCTAAAATAGATATCCTCGCTCGAAGGCGCAGTGTTGCCAGCGATAATCGTGTTGACGAGTTCCGGTCCGTAAAACACATTGTTGTACCAGAAAAAATTTGTATTGGCTTCGATTGCAACACCGCCACCCCTCGATGTCGCAGTGTTACCGGCAATTGTGCAATTGACAACCTTCACGTGCTGCCAGGCATCCGGCACAATGCTGACACCGCCAGCGGTTACGCCAGTGTTGGCCCAGACCAGGCAGTTTACCATCGTGCCGCCACCTTTATGAATACGGACGCCGCCGATATTGGATCCTGCTGTTCCTTCGTTGTGGTCGATCAGGCAATGCGTCATAACGGCATGCGTCCCGTCAAGCGACACACCCGCCGTTCGGTTGACGGTGTAGTCGACAGCCAACGACTTGCATCCTGTCACTCGCGCCTGCGTAAGCAAACCAGCTTTGATCTGCACTCCAACGCCGGTGAAATTATAAGCCGTTTTCGTCATTACACCAGAGATGGTCAACGCCTTGACACATGCATCCACATTGTCAATGACAAGAGCCGTCTCAAGCGGCATCGAATCGTCGCCCGCCAGAATACACGCGTCGCGATGAAAACCCGTCAGCGTAACTCCTTTCGTCACGGAAAGCGTCTGATCGACGATGTATGTGCCGTCCTCAAGCGTAATGACATCGCCTGGCTGCGCGTTGTCGATTGCGGACTGAATGTCGGCAATCGTCGAAGTGTTCGGCAGAACAACGTCACCCATCGAAACGAAAGACGTTGCAACAATCAGTGCCCCCAATATCGTTTTTTTCATAGCCAGTACTCCGTGATGTAAGATTTTGGGTTACCTCTCTGTAACCGTCAAAATTATACACCCAATACCTCGATATTGAAAACCCCTCCAACTGGAGGGGATGGTTTTTGCGTATTTAACGCATCGCTTCCACTGATTCACGGAGGCGCGCGCGATCAGTAAACAATCACGATTACACCATTCTTTCGTTCTGCATGCCCGACTGCCTCGATTTCGGCGCAGTAGCTCCCAAGTGCACCGACGTTCCCAAACACAATCCTAATGCCGACAACATTTTCAGCGAGCACACCCGTCTCGCAATCAAAAAGTGTCGCCAGGATTATGACGCCGCTGCTTTTGCCGGCTATATCTGAAAACGCAGGAGTTTCAAGTGGTGCCCAGGAATCGGAACCAGCGAGCTTCACGGAAACGGAACTGACCGCCAGTCGTGTATATGCGTTACCGGCAAGATAGCACGCCGAGAGGCGAAGCTTCTCTATCGTTGTGGCATTGCCAAATGTCCACTCCATCGTCGCATTGTTCTGAAAGCCATAGATATAAGCAGCGCCTCCCGTTGTTGGCACAGAGCCGTCTGTCAACACGCTGGAGTCATCGGTCGCGTAATTCGTTCCGCAGATTGCACCGCTGACAAGTGTGCCATGCTTCCCGGCGAGAACGTTGCTGTCCAGCGACGACCAACTTTCCGGAGCAACGTCTTCATGCGTCCAGACCGCAGTCTGCGCATCGGCGGCCAACGTCGTGAACTCGCCGTTCTGCACCGCACCCTTGGCCGTAGAAGCATTATTGGAAACAGAAAGCTCGTAGGCATAAGTCGTCCCCGCCGTCAGGCCTTGAACCTGATACTCGAACGAACCCGTAATGCTCTCGGCAATTTTGACCGAAGGCGCATTGCCCACCGAGAGGTAAACGTCGCATACGGTCGCGTCCGTGCCAACATCGGCAATTGTTCCGGAAACCTTCGCCTTGGTCTTCGCCGGAGCGATGTCGAATGCGCCGACAACAGGCCCGGTCGTTTCCGCGGAACCGACGGCCTCGATCTCGACGATGTAACTGGCGAGCGGGACATTGGCCCCAAAGACGACCTTCATGCCGGCAACGCCCTGAGCGAGACACCCCGTGGCAGAATCGGCGAGGGACGCGCAGATCACGACGTTCTGGCTTCTGCCGGTGTTGTCCAGGAATCCGGAGCCATCAAGCGCCGTCCAGGTATCCGAGCCGAAGAGTTTCACATAAACGGCGCTGATCGAGATGCGGGTGTATGTGGAACCGCCCAGATAGCAACCCGACACGCGAACCTGCTCCAGCGTCTTCGGCGTCGTGAACGACCACTCGACCGCACCGGTGTTCTGGAAGGCGACCCTGGTCGCGTTGTTATCCACCGTCGGGACATTGCCGTCCGTCAGAACCGACATGGAGTCCGTTCCGTAGCCGGTTGAGATCGTTCCACTTTTCGTGCCGATCAGGCCGTAAAGCATGTTGCCCGACAGCGCCGTCCATTCGTTCGGTGCGACGTCTTCCGTCGTCCACGCCGGTTCGGCATGGAGATTCAGAGTAAAGGCGACCGCGAGGGCGGGCAGCAGGGAAGTCACAATCGTCTTGCTCATTTCGATCACTCCATTTTTTGGTTATGACAAAGTAAGCTTTGGGGTGCTTGTTTCCAACTGGAGGGCATGCGAACTTCGAGGACTTTTACTGCATTTCCATCTCCGCCTTGAAGAAACGGCAGGTGGATACCGGGACTTGATACAGACCTTCGCTGACCTTAGTTGTCGTCAGCGCATCATAGTCGCCATTGACGGTCTCACTGCCCAGAATCGTGACCGGGCCGTCTCCTGAGGTCATCACGCCGAACTCCACCACCTCATCGTACACGGCGATGCTCGTGATCTTGAACGCCACGCCCCAGCCCGTTCCGTCGTAGATGTATGTGACGCCCTGCACCACGATGCGCGCGCCTTTACCCTCATCATTACCCTTCTCGATCGTGATGAGCGGCGTGCAGTCATCAAGCGAAAGGTCGCTGGGGAATTTCAGAAGCGACTTGGATGACATCCTAAATTTTCCATTAACCTGAATCTGACTGCCGGAAAGCGCCGAAAGATCCAAAGTGCCACCGGAGATGTTCATTCCACTGGGCTGAATCGTGAACAATCCAGACCCAACTGGCGTACCGTTATCGACAAGCGTGACGGTGCAACTTGTCAACCATCCTTCGGCGAAGCTCAGATCACGTCCATTGAGGTCTATCGTAACCGACTTGTTGATCACCCCCGGGTGATCTCCATCTATATCGTCAATCACGGCATTCGTACCAACCACGATCGTCGCGCCTGCAGCAACATTAGTATATGCATCCATCCAACTACCATAGCCAGTATCGCCGACATAGAACATATCATCAGACGGAGGCGTCGCAGTTTCCTCGAATGTCGCGGCAACCGTAACGTCCTCGGACGGCATCGTGAATGTGCTGCCCGCGAGCACCGCGCCATTTGTCGTCACGGACACGAGCTGATAGCCCTCCGTCGGCGTCGCCGTAACCGTCACCGTCGTGCCGGCTGTGACATCATTTGTCACCGAAGTCTCAAGCGTACCGTTCTGCGGCGCCGTAATCGTGATGTCATATGTCGGCTCTGCGCCCGACACCGTCCCAACGGCCTCGATTTCGACACAGTAGTTCGCATAACTGGCAGGCGGCATCCCAAACGTCACCCTCAAGGCACCTACATTCTCAGTCAGTGAAACTCCGCTTCCATCGGCAAGCGTCAACGACTGGATTTCATTCTGCCCGTTATCCACCATTTGTCCAATTTCCGTGTTGAGAGTTGTCCAGGTGGACGACCCGAACGCCTGAACCTCAACCGAAGAAACCGTGAAACCAGAATAATTTTGGTTCGCCACAAGGTAGCCACAGGAGATGCGAACCTGCTCCAGCATCTCAGGCTCCGCAAACGACCAAGAAACAGAGGTGCCGTTTTTGAATCCGACAATATACTCTTTAACTTCTTCTGCCGTCCCGACAGGAGATCCATTGCCATCGGTCAGCAAGGCAGGATCGTCTACTGAATAGGCGGTAGCGACTTGTCCACTAATCGTACCTGTCTTTCCGGCAAGCAGATTGTTGGCAAGCGCAGACCAATTTGCTGACGAACACGAACTTGTCGTCCATGCGATTTCGGCGCGAAGGCTCAAGGCCAATACGCCTGCGATGACGACCAACAAGGAACGTACGATCTTTTTGCTCATTTTAATCACTCCTTTTTAGTGCTTGAAATAATCGCTTTTGGGGCTGTAAATTATTTGCCTAAATTATACATCAGCACCCCGCCGTTGAAAACCCCTCCAACTGGAGGGTAAAAGAATTAGCCGGTTGCGCGGCTTTTTCATTGCCGCAGCAACCGACTAATTTATTACCTGATACTCGAAAAATTCTAGACCGTGTTACTGAATATCCAGCGACGCCTTGAAGAAGCGGTAGTTGGACGCCGCCGGAACACGATAGAAGGTGCCGATGACAGTGCCAGTCGTCAAGGCGTGATACGTGCCGTCGACAGTCTCACAGCCCAGGATCGTGACCGCGACGTTGAAACCGCCTTCTGGAGCAGTCGGCAGTCCAACATCCACAGTGCCGTCCGCATTAACCGCAATGGACATGGTCTTGAACGCCGCCTTCGCGGCAGCAATCGCTTCCACAGTGTTCGCGCAGTTCAGGAGATACGCGTCCTTCTGGGCCGTCGTCGGATCAGATACCGCGTACTTCGTCGCCCACGCGTCGTACTTCGCCGTCACGGCCGAATCTGTCGAGTCAATCCACTCAGGATAGACCTTGCCCGATGCAGAAGTCCCAACTGCCTCGATTTCGGCGTAATACTGCGCCACATTGTACGGAGCTGCAAACGTAATGCGGAGTGCCGTAACATTCTGGGCGAGGAAACCGGTCGTCGCATCTTCAAGCGTCGCGGAAAGTGCAATATCAGCCGTGCCACTGCCGGTGTAGTTCAGAGGCTCAACACCAAGATCTGCCCAATCGTCAGAACCCGATGTCTTAACTTCAATCTTGGAAATCTTGATGTCGTCATACCAGCCCCAACCAGCGGTAAAGCAAGTCGTGAAGCGGATTTTTTCCAGTGTCTTCGCACCATCGAACGTCCAGGCCACGGTCGCATTCTCTCCGAATCCGCAAGTCTGCGCCGTCTCGCCCGAAATCGCGCCATCGGTCAACAAGCCGGCTCCACCGCCATATCCCGAGATGTAACCAGACGTTGTTCCTGTCATGTTCGCAAGGAGGTTGTTCGCAAGGGGGCTCCAAGCGCTCAATGCAAACTCGTTTGTTGCCCATGTCATTGCTGGCGCCGAAGGATCTTCAAGCGTGTAGGTTGCGGACACGGTTGCACTCGGGTTCATGTCCTCATCAAAAGCGCGGGCCTTGATCGTAGTTGTTGCGAAAAGCTCAAGCGGCACCGTATAGACCTCACTCGACTCGGTAGGGGTGCTGCCATCGAGCGTGTAGCGGATTGTCGCGCTGGACGTCGCGCAGGAGATCATCACATTTGTCGAAGGATAAAAGGAGCAAGATGCCGGGCTGAAGATCGGGCTCGCAACAGTCTCAACAGGTTCTGCGCCCGACGCACTTCCAACGGCCTCGATCTCGGCACAGTAGTTCGCAAAGCCGGCTGGCGGCGTCGCGAACGTCACCCTCAAGGCACCTACATTCTCAGCCAGCGGAACTCCGCTTCCATCGGCAAGAGCCAACATCAGGATGTCGGCCTGCCCTGTCTTCGTCATTTGTCCTGCCGCCGTGTTAACATTCGTCCATTCTGTCGACCCGAACGGCTGGACCTCAACCGAAGAAACCTTGAAGCCAGAATAGTTCTGATCTGCCAGATAACCGCAGGAGATGCGAACCTGCTCCAGCGTCTTCGGGGTCTCAAACATCCAGGAGATCGATGTATTGTTTTGAAACCCGACGATCCAAGCCGATCCCCCTGCAGTCGGTACGGAGCCATCTGTCAGCAGATTGGGATCGCGTGACGCATACGCATCACCCGCAGTAGCACCGCTAATCGTACCTGTCATTCCGGCAAGCAGGTTGTTGGCAAGCGCAGTCCAATTAGCCGGTGCGCACGAACTTGACTGCCACATCCCGTTCGTCGTGACCGTGGGGTCGTCCCCCGGATCGGGCGGAGTGCCGGGATCGACGAGGGTGTATGTCGCGGAGGCGATTGCGCTCGGATTCATGCCGTCCGCAAAGGCGCGGGCCTTGACCGTCGTAGTGGCGGAGATTGCAAGAGGCGCCTCGTAGACCGTGCTCTCTGCGGTTGGATCGCTGCCGTTGAGAGTGTAGCGAATCGTCGCGCCAGCCGTCGCGCAGGAAAGCGTTACGTTGGTCGAGGGATAGAAGGAACACGAGGCAGGGTTAAGAACCGGTGTAGCGACCGTGACCTGCACGGGGACTCCCGCAAGCGCTGCCGTCAACACGCCGCGGAAATGCGGAGAGAGCCACACTTCGTGATATTCCGCGGAAGGATGTCCGAACGACGTCTCGCCGGGGACTATCACCGAGGGGCAGTCGCGCGTGTAGCGCTGCGCGAAGGACCCCTCCTCCGTCGGATTGTCTGCTATGTGGTGGAAGTCGAGCGGATCGTCTGGATTCTCCGTCAGCCAGTCGTAGAACGCGATGCCGCGCTGGGCCGCGACGGCCCTGAGCGTCTCGTTCGCGAGTTCATGCGCGGACGCGACGACGTTGTAGTAGTAGAGACTTCCGACAAGGACGAGCTTCGCGTTAGGCGCCTGCACCTGGACGACGTCGATGGCCTTGTTCATGTAGGCAGCAAGCGTCGTCTTGCCGTCGTCGATGCTGTCGGTCGGCGTCCCGACGTCAGCGGCCGAGCGGGCCAGTCCCCAGTCGTTCACCGAGCCGAAGATCGTGACGACGTCGACGTCGGACGGAAGCGGATTCGCCTGCAGGCGCTGGTAGAAGCACTTGCCGCCGTCAACGTTGTACTTGTTCTTGTAGCCCGTGCTGCCCACTCCGTTTGTGTAGACAAGCTGGATGCCCGTATCGCCGGCGACGAAGTTGTAGTAGTAGTTGCCGATTCCGGGTGCGAGCGTCGGATCGGTCAGCGAATCGCCAATCACCGCCCACTTGTAGGCCGACCAGTCGGGATGCACTTCGTCGGTCGTCGTAAATGTTCCGCTTGCCTCGCAGCCCATGACGGTCGCGGCATTGTTGGAGACGGAGAGCAAATAGCTGTAATTCGTGTTCAGCGAAAGTCCCTCGAGTTCGTAATGAAAGGCGCCGGCGTTGCCAGAGTAAATCTTGACCAGTGCACCGAGGTGGTTCGCGTCCGATCCGTACGCGAAATAGACGTCGCATGAACTCGCGCCCGTACCGACGGAAACGACCGAGCCAGAGAACTCGGCGGACGCGCCCCACGGCTTGACCTTGAGGCCACTCAGCACAGGCGGATAGGCCTCGCTGCTCGTCCTACCGACAGCCTCGATTTCGGCGTAGTAGTTTGCAAACGCCTCGACAGATCCGGAGACGAACTTCAGGGCGACCACGTCAAGAGCGAGATAGCCGAGCCCGGGATCGCTGAGAAGCGCATACTGTGCGCCATTGGCGCTGGCGTTGCCAGATCTAGTGATGCTTACACCGAGCGAGACCCATTCAGTCGATCCAGAGGTCTTGACGAGAATGTCCTTGACGCTGATTCCCGCGTAGATCTTGGAAGACCAGAGAGACGAAAAGCGGATTTTCTCAAGCGCCTTCGGCTCGCTGAAATTCCACACGAGCTCCGCGTCAGGACAAAGTCCGACGATCTCCGTGGAAGCCGCAGTCGCAGACACCGCCCCGTCTGTCAGCTTCGAAAGGTCCTTGCTCGCCGCAAACGAAATCTTGCTCGAGTCTGTAGCCACAGCCGTCAAACCTGCGAGAATGTTGTTTTCGAGACCCGTCCAAGTAGATGGATCATAGTCGCCCGTCGTCCAGGTGCGGACGGATTCGCCCGACGGAGGGTCGTCCGGCGGATCATCCGGCGGCGGATCGTCCGGCGGTGGATCGTATGGGATTTCGTCGCCTGGTGCAATTGCCTCGATCTCGGCGTAGTAGTTCGCGACGGTACCCGTTTCCGGTTTGCCGAAGACAATCTTCAGGCCGGACACGTTCGAGGCGAGATAACCGAGCCCGTCGTCCGACAGCGTCGCCATGAGCGCCCCAGTGGTGATCGACGCCAATCCCGTTTTGAAGGAATTGGGCGCCCCCAGCGCGACCCATTCCGTTCCATTGAGGACGTAGACCTCCTTGACCATGATGGCGTCGAAGGACGTGTCGCTCCAGCGCGAAGAGATCCGGATCGTGCCGATGGACTTGGGCTTGTCGAAGGTCCAGATTGCGGCCCGGTCCTCGCCGAGACCGACAACTTCGTCGCTCGAGAAATCCACCGGAATCCTGCCATCGGTCAATTTTCCCATGTCCGCGCTTGCATAGCCGGAGAGCGATCCCTCGTGCGAGGCCGTCGCGTCCGCGAGCAGGTTTTCCCCGAGCGGCGTCCACTCGGAGGGCACGTACGAACCATTCGTCCACAGCGGATTCGGGCTTGGCGCAGGAGGCGTACCGAGCGTGTAGGTCGCAACGACGATGTCGCTCGGCTCCTTGTTCGCGGCGAAGGCTCGGGCCTTCACCGTCGTCGTGGCGGAGAGCGTGATCGGCGCCGCGTAGGCCGCGCTCGTCGCGGTCGGCTCGCTGCCGTCGAGCGTGTAGCGGATCGTCGCGCCGGAAGTCGCGCAGGCGATCGTCACGTTGGTAGATGGCGAGAAGTAGCAGGACGCCGGCAGCAGCACTGGATCCGCAACCTTCGCTGACGAAGACGCGTCCTCCACCGTCTGCGGCGCGACGGGCGACATCGGGAGCCCCGCCTCGTTGTAGAGGTTCAGGCGCTGGCCGTCCTCCAGTAGGGTCGCGCGGGTGACGGTCCAGTAGCCGTAGTGGAACTTCGTCGGGGTTGCGACGCCGTCCGCGCGGAGGACAATGGTCTCGCCCTCAACGGTCGCATCGGCGTCCTTCCAGACGTTGTCGCTGCCGCAGATTGCAAAACCGCGGATCGGGTCCGTGCTCTTCTTGACCCATTGGCTCAGCGCCACTTCCGAGGCCGGCTTCATCCGGCCTGCCGTAAGTCCTTTCGCCGTGCCCGACTTGAAGAAGACGCGCACGGATCCGTCGGATTCCCGCACCGCGCGGGTGTAGGCCGGCCCCTCCGCCTGGAGATCCGTCTCGCCGTAGATGTCCCTGCGCGCAAGGAGCGAGAGACGCCGCCCAACAAAGTTCTTGTCGGTAGGATGAAGGGATCCAGTGCTCAGGCAATCGACACAGTCCACAATGGTGACGAGGCCGTGTGTGCCCGTGTCGGACATGTTCCAAAGCCGCTGGTGTTCGCGGATAGGCGCGTAGTTGTGGCCGATGACGGTCTCGTTAGGCGCCGGATACTGGTCGAAGCCTATCGTACCCGAGCTGGCATTGTAATTGGGTGCTCCAATCTGCACGGCGTAGAACGGCAGCTCGCCGTTCTCGCCCCACCGCGTGCGCCGGTCATTCACGAGGATATCCATCATCGCCTTGTATTGATCCTCCCAAGATGGATCGGAGTCCGAGCAGCCCTGGTACCAGAGGACAGCGCAAACCTTCGCGCGAAGGATCGGGGCCATCATGGTGTTCCAGTACCGGCCGTCCGTCGTCACGGGGCTGAAGCCGCCTTCCGCGATCACCTCGGGCGTCAGCCAGTTGCGGATGAACGTTCCGCCGGACGATGCGTGAATGATGCCAATCGGGATGTTCTGCCCCCTCTCCGCGTTCGCCCTGCGGAGATAGTGGGCGAAGTTGAGCGCGACGCTACTGACGTGGTACTTGTTGCTTGACACCCCGTTCATGATCGCGGGAGCCCAGTCGAATCCCTCGCCGTAGTATCCGGCCCCGTCGTTGACCGCCTTGTGGGGCGGCAGATCGAAGAACTGCTCCCCGGCTGACGTGTTCTCGCAGCTTCGCGCGATGCGCAGGAATCGGATGCCGTCATCGTCCCGGCAGAAATCCTTGATCGACTGGGGCTCATCGAAATTCGCCTTGCCCTTGTCCTCGAGGCGGCGATCCATGTTGCTCTGCCCGCCCGCGAGGAACACGTCGCCGACGAGGACGTCCGAGAGCGTGATGGACTCGTTCGCGCTGTCGGCAATCGTCAGCGTCTGCGGCGTCGCAGAGAGCGCGAACGGCTGCGAGAATGTCGTCTCCCAGAAGCCGTCGGCCCCGGTCGTGGCGTTCGCGGTCTGTCCGGCGAACGAGACGGTCACGGTGCGGCCCGCGGCGTCCTTGCCCCAGACGGTTATCTTCTTCCCGCGCTGGAGGACCATGTGGTCCTGCCAGTAGGCGGATACCGCGAGGTCTCCCGCCGCCGCAAAGCCAGCCGCCAGAGCGCCGAGCGCCATCGCCAACATTGTCTTGAACTTCATGTTGTGTCCTCTTTTTACGTATGTGATCGCTGCATCACCAGCGTCGCCAAAATTATACACCCGACCTCTCTTCATTGAAAACCCCTCCAACTGGAGGGTAGTGGATTTACTGTTTGACGCATCAATATATGATATAATTTTCGGCATGAAAAAATGGACACAGATGCTTTTGTGTGCAGCCGCGTCAATCGCGCTTGCCGATCTTCCTGGAGCCGTGAC
>OCTX012221606.1_pt1 | contig 16099 bp, 16 predicted proteins | sample 1539691 | NCBI WGS metagenome assembly OCTX01 (sample SAMN02144231, study PRJEB22623) | gut metagenome | biome: sheep rumen | host: Ovis aries | place: New Zealand | reverse complement strand
TAAGAACAATGAATGGAAATCTTCCAATTCGTTCAACTGTTTTCAGCCCTGTTGCTGAGCAGCTTTAATAAATTTAAGGATGTATTGTTTATGAAAACAAATTATCTAAATATACTTAAAAAGTCTATTGTATTTGGACTTGTTTTAAGCACATTAACCGGTTGTTCTCAAACAACTCAAACCACTGAGATAACTCAGACTTCAGAATCAGCAGAAACAAATGATAATACTTCAGGAAATTATTTGTTCTCAGATTATGAAAAATCTGTTTCTGATTCAAATGCTCAATTAATTGATTCAGCAAATATTTCTTCTGGATATACCATTACAAATGGAGGGTTTTATAAGGTTACAGGTGAAATTGAAAATGGTTATATAAAAATAGACACAAAAGAGAATGTCCATCTGTTTCTGGATAATGTGTCTTATACAGGGAATACTGGACCTTTTATTAATATTATTAATTCAAAAGAAGCTGTTATTACCTTGATAGGAGAAAACAGCATTACTGTATCTGGTGAAAATAGTGATGGAGAATCATCCGCGATTTTCAGCAAGGATACACTTACAATAAATGGCAGCGGAACACTGTCTGTGATTTCAGAAGATGACGGAATCCATGTAAATGATACTCTTAAGTTATTTGAAACAACTGTTTCAATATCTGCCAAAAGTGATGGAATTGAAATAAATGATGGATTATTTGAACAAAATTCGGCAATTAATATAACTGCCGAAAAAGATGGAATAAATGCTGATGGAGATAAGAACGATGATAATCAAATTTATTTAAATGGCGGAACAGTCAATATTACCGCAAGTGACGACGGAATTTCATCAACAATAAAATTAATTACGGAAGATACAGAACTTACAATTAATGCCGGTAATTTTGAAAAAACAGAGATTCAGACAGGAAATGGAATGAATAACATGGCGGGAGGCATGATGAATCCAAGAGAAGGATTTGGAATGCAAAACAGGACAGAAGAAGGAACTGGCATGGAAGAAGCAGGTCAGGGAAACTTTGGAGGAAGTTTCGATGAAGGAAGAAAAGGACCTGGAATGAATGGAATGAGAGAAGATATGAAAAAGCCCGGAGAAGGCATGGAATCTTTCCAGGATTCCGGAATGATGACTCATCCTCAGAATGGTGAAATGCCATTACCTGATGAAATGACGCAAAATACTGCTAATACAGAAGAAACTGATGACAGTTCTACAAAATCAAAAGGTATTTCAAGCGAAGCAGAAATTATTATAAAAAGCGGAAATATAAATATTACATCACAAGATGATGCAATTAATACAACTTCTGTTGTAACTGTTAATGATGGCGATATCACTATTAACAGTGGTGATGATGCCATTCATTCAGATGAGGATATTCTCATTTTTGGAGGAAATATTAACATTGAATACAGTCATGAAGGTCTTGAAGGTAAAAATATAGCAATCGATGACGGTACCATAAATATATATTCTGCAGATGATGGAATTAATGTAGCGGATGGAGAAGGTCAATCTGAATTTGAAGCTGATTCTTCTTATCTGTTGATAACCGGAGGAACTATTGTAATTAATTCTTATGGCGATGGAATAGATATGAATGGAAATGGAAAAATGAGTGGAGGAAATGTAACTGTTTATGGCCCGGAAAACTCCGGAAATGCAGCAATTGATTATAATGGTGAATTTCTTGTTGAAGGTGGCACTATTGTGGCAGCCGGGATGTCAGGAATGGCTCAGGCTCCGAAGTCTGAAACTCTGGAAGTGATTAGTTTAAACATTGAAAAGGATTTCAGCATTGAAGGAACTTCTGTGAATTTTTCTTCCGATAAAAAGTTTAATAATGTGATTATTGTTTCGGAAGAGATTCGAAAAGGCCAGGAATATTCGGTTGTGGAAAAATAAAGGAGGAGCTTAGGGAAAGCTCCTCTTTTTTACGTTCTTCTATATAAATATACACAGTCTTTTTTTATATTCTTATAGAAAGTTTCTTTTTCTTCTTTCCAATCATCTCCAATATAATAATGAGGGTCGATTTCTACAGAAAAATTACCTGATTCTCTAATTTCAGACATAAAACTTGCAATTTCAAATCTTGAGAATGGAATATCTTTTGAAAATTCAATAAACAAATCCACATCACTATTAATTGTAAATGTTCCTCTTGCAACACTTCCAAATAATATAACTCCATTAATATACTTAAAAAATGTTGATTCTTTTATTATACTTAATGCTTTTTCAATTGCGTTATTATGAAGTTTGCTTTTTGTTATTGTTTTTTTCATTTTTTTGTCTTTTTTCAATAACTATATTTAATATTTTGTTCTTTTAATGTTTTTAAATCAATTTTTGCAAACTCTCCGCGGACACCCCACTTCTCAGAAATTTCATCATAAAACTTAACACGACGTTCTCCTGAAAAAATTGGATTCTTCTTTTCTTTCTCGCTGAGTCCTTCAACATTTCTTTCAATCATTTTAAATGGTTCCCCAGCATTTACTTCTTCATCCGCCTCTTCTTCCGTATCAAATAATCTCATCCATTTAATATTTCGCATTGCCTTTTCATCATTACAGTCAAACATAAATCACATTCCTCCTTATCGCTTCTTATATGATTATACAATAATATATCGATATAAGCAAATTTGCATAACAGCTTTTCTGCCAGTTTTTTGCGTGAAAATATTAAAAATGCTAAAAAACCGCATAAATAAGCCATTTTTGAGCGTTTTTAGTGATTTAAAAATATGACATTCAAAAAACCGCATAGTTATGCGGTTTTATTGACGTCATGGGTTTGTGAACGTTTCAAATTCAAGTTTATCATACACTTATATTTTTCATGCTTTTTTAAAAAATAAACGTTTTATACGACCAAAATAAAAGGAAGATTATTAATCTTCCTTTTTACATTTTCATAATGATTTTTGCGGTATTTTCAGCATCTGTTAAAGCGTCGTGTGCTGTACCAGAAAACTCTTCCCCGACATAAATCATTGCGTTTGTTACAGAAGGCAAATTTATTTCTACTCCATTCTTTTTCAAAGTATCAATAAATATTCTTTGTGCGTCAATAAAGTCGCTTCTTCCTTCTTCAACAAACAAAAGACGTTTGTTATTTTTAACAAACTTTTCATCTCTGTCTCCCCATGAATATATTGGAAGATTTTCAGAGAAATCAGAAAACATTTTAATTGCTTCCTTGAACTTTGGAGCTTTTAGAACATCAGAATATTTAATTCCACATAAATCTGTATCAGCTTTATTAATTTTTTCAATTACCGGACAGACATATGTTTTGAATCTTTCAGTTATTTTATCCCTTTGTACTTTTACTGCACCAATTTCGATTATCTCAGAAACTCTATGTCTTGAGAATCGGTCAACTTTTGTTGTCTCAAAATCAACAACAATATATTCATCCGGCACCTTATGAATTTTTTTCATAAATGCACCCCATCCTTTCTTTTTCTTCCTAACAATAGAAAAATATCACACAAAGAAAGAGGCTCATTGGCCTCTTTCTGTTATTCTACTCGTAATGTACCAGTCATTACTTCAGTGTTTCCTTCTCCACTTGTTATAGTGTAATACACTGAGTATGTTCCTGCTTTTGTTGTATCAACTTCTGAATAATTGATAGAAATAGATGATTCACCTGTGCCCTCAACTCTATGAATTGATGTTCTTACTGTCTGTTCAATATCCGCCTGTGATGCACCAACTTTCAGAACCATTTCATCAATTGTAAATTTCATTCCGCTGTCTGACGGCTGTTCCTGTGAAGGCGTCGCTGTCGGTTCTGCTGTTTCTGCAGCAGGCGTTTCAGTTACAATTTCTTCTCCGTCATCAATGATTACTTTAAGTTCAGCAGTTCCCTTATTACCGGAATTGTCAATTACTTCGTAAAGAACGGTTTGTTCTTTTAAATGCTTAATTGCATCTGAACAATGAACTTTTGCAGCAATGTCGCCATCAACTTCATCCTGTGCTGTTGCTACATAATCTTTACAAACAAATGCTTCTGGCATTGTTTCAAAATGTACTTCTTCTTCTGTAAATGTAATTACAGGTACCGTTCTATCTACTACATTTACAATCATTGTTGATTCTTCAATTTTATGAGTTTCATCCCACAATTCAATTACAGCCGCATATGTGCCTGGAATTCCATTTTTAATGTCATCACGTTCAACATAATGGAAACCTTCAGGAAGCTTTTCAACATATTCCTCATAGTTGTATTTGTCATTGTACTCAATTGTAATTTCTTTCTTGGAAAGATTGAGCTTTGGAGTCTCAGCTGTTGGACTTGCTGTTTCCTTCCCTGTTTGTCCGCTTGTTCCGCTTCCAATATTCTGTATAAATTCAGGCAAATTGGGCAACTGAATAATTTTCTGACTTATAAGGAAATATCCTCCGCCAAGAAGCAAAGCAATTAATCCAACAATGAACGGCCACTTTGGAATAGGAGTCTTTTCTCTCATCGCTCTCTGAGCTCTCTTTTCCTCTTTAATTCTTTGTTTTTCCAAAGCTTTTTCCTGTTTTCTTCTTTCTTTTTCTGCCTTTTTTGTTCCTCTATCAGCTTTTCCCGCAGCGCCCTTATTTCCAAGAATTCCGCTTCCTTTATCAATCTTGACTTCCTCTTCTTTCGGTCCATCTTCTCCCTGTTCTGATGCATAACCATCTATGCCATAAAACGCTTTTATTTTGTCAAGCAATTCTCTTGCATTACAATCAATAAAGTTTGCATCGTCGTAATCTTCCTTACTGATGAGATGGTTTCTATTAATGAAAACATCTGTTTTTTCATCAAATTCATAATCTGACAATTGTGAGTCTGTCATTGGACCATCAAGAATAAATGCATTACATCCGGCAGGCGCCTTTTTATTCATGAGTTCAACATATGAAAAATATTTGTCTGGTCCGCAAATTCTTCTTACTTCTTCTATAAAAGCATCATCTTTTGAAGCAATAGTAAGAGAATACGGTCTTCCCTGTACAACATTTTCCTCTTCATTTTTTCTTCCAAATAAGCCTCCGCGTTTCTTTTTCCCTCTATTATTTACAACAACAGCATCTTCCGGAAATGCTTCTTTGAAATCTTGTGCTTTTGAAAACTCCCATGGATTATTAACATGATATGTAACCTGGTATTCAATTTCCTTTGAAACAGCATATTCATCTTCTGGGTCTACGTCAGATGACATTCTGCAAGTAGCAATGTCATACACGCCATAACTTACAAGTTGTTCAACCTGACTTTTACTGATATTGTAAGGTGCAACAATTACCATTCTCATATCTTTATTGCAGTTTCTCTTTAAATAATAAACAGCTTCGAGAAAGTTTTCAGATTGTTCGATATAACTTATATCAAACAGTAAACACTGAATATATTGACTTTCTCTAAGTAGTCTTGATACCTCATCCTTAAATCTGCTGATTGTAACAGGTCCATTTGTATATACAATAGAGGCATTAGGAGCTATTTTGGTAAGAGTAGTTTTATACTGGCATGCAATAATTGCGTAGTTATTTTCTTGTAACATTGGCCTCCCCTCCTTTTTTTCTCTCGCATTCGTTGCGTGAGAAAAATATCCAAAAAAATGAGGCTGAAACATAATATTTCAGCTCATTTTGCCATATTCATAAACACATTATTAACCTTATCGGTCATATTCATTTTGATTTTCAGCTCTTTCGAAGTAATTTCTTATATCATTAACAACGTTCTGAAAACTGACAAGTCGAGTTTTGTCTGGTTCTCCATTTTCTATTCTCAAAGAAATTTGTGGCATATTTTCTAAACTTTCTAGTCTTTTTAAGATGTCAAATCCTTTTCTAGGGGCGCCACCATCTGGAAACATTGCCGTATATCTTTGTGCTAAATCACTCATATCCTTTCATTCCTCCTTTAAACCTCTTGCTGCTCAATTTTCACATTATTATATCTGTAAAGATTCGGGTTAAATAAACAATCTGTTAAAAATTTTGGATTTATTCCAAAATGAATAATTGATTCCATATCCCTTATGTTAAGATTCTGGCTATCAATATTTTCTACAGAAACATTAAATTTTTCATTATTCTTAAATAGTTCCTCAATTTCGTTTACTGCTGCTACTGTATGTTTTAAATAATCGCTTTGCATCAAAGGTGAATTTTCTTCTTTCATAACAAAATCAATTATGTTTTTCTTAACAATCTGAGTATGTTCCAAAGAATCACACCCAAGCATTAATGCCAATTGATAATAATTTGGCCATACCTTTTTTTCTTCACTCATTTTCCCTTTTCTGGCGTGAGATATCCTGTTTTATCAGGAATAGGAAAGCCAGCCTCCTTAAAAAATTTCCACGATTTTATTCGCTCTCAGTTTCTCAATGTTTTTTAATAATACTTTTACATGTTTTCAACCCGAAGTATTACATCTTGAAATATATCGAAGATTTTGCTTTCTTGACTTTATATATAAGGAATGTTCTTATATTTTTTTAAAAAATAACGCCCTCTTTTTTTAAAAGGGCGTTATCCAGTATTTCCAACTTATTCAGCTATATAAGCATTAAGCCCCTTTTGAATCATTAATGGCCTCATTGCAATTAATGCTTTTCTCTCTAATGACTTATACTCTTCTTTTTTAATGTTAAGTTCATCACAGATATCATTAATTGAAACAGGTCCTCCTTCTCTGAATCCATATCTGGCCTCAATAATAACCCTTTCTTTCTCTGGAAGCTGTTTTAAAATTTCTTTCACAGAATCATGCAATGCCATCTTCATCGCATACTCTTCAGGATTTTCAGTACCGGTATCCGGCATGAATGAACCAATGTTTGCTGTTTGTTCTGAATCATCTCCATTAATTGGAACATCCATTGAAATAATCTGTCCACTTCTGTCTCTTGCTTCCTGGATTGCTTTAGCAGTTACACTCGGTCTGTTTATTTTTTTAGCAATCTCTTCAACCGTAGGAGTCCTGCCAAGCTCAAGTTCAAGCTGCTTTGCAACTCTGTCACTTCTGCTCAACAAATCACAGATATGAATTGGAAGTCGTATTGTTCTTGATGTGTTTTGAATTGCTCTTTGTGCGGACTGTTTTATCCACCAAACGGCATATGTTGAAAATTTAAATCCTTTTTTGTAATCATATTTGTCAATTGCCTTTATAAGACCAATATTTCCTTCTTGAATAAGGTCCATACTTGGCACACCTTTATTCAGGTATTTTTTTGTCGTTGTTATAACGAAACGAAGATTGTGAAGAATTATTCGTTCTTTTGCTCTGTTCTTTTCTTCTTCTGTGCTGTTTTCTGAATGATAAATCTCAAATAATTTATTTAATTCAGCTGTAGGAAGTGGAGAATAAGGTCTTATTGACCTTACATAACGACTATAAACATTATCAGTTGATATCTGTCTTTCTTTTCTTTGTGAAGAATCATTTTTCTTAAAAAGATAGGAGAAATCTTCTTTCAGGATATCGTTTTCTTCTTCTGACGAATAAGATTCTTGTTCGTCAGAATCTTCTATTGTGTCCTGGGTTTTATCATTTGCAAATGTTTTAATAATATCCTGCCATGCTTTTTCACTTACAAGATATTCTGTTTCTGAATCATCATCTTCTTCTTCAGAAAATATTTCATCTTCATCTGATAAGGCTTCTTCATTTTGTTGTTTCTTCTTTTTTCTTCCCATATAATCCCTCCTTCCGCTGTTCACGAAAAAACAAAATTGTTAAGACATCATTTTTATTTGTTATTGCTTTGGAATATCCTCAGCATTCTGTGTAGGGACATATTGATAATTCAAAATATTTTCATTTTCAAGAATAGTAATGTTTGATACCTCAATAACATAAAATTGTTTCGGGTCTTTTTTCCCAACTGTTTTTGTCTCGATGTATCTTGCACGCATTTTGCATTTTTCTTTTGAATAACAATCAAGCCCGCCTTTTGTTTTCTTAGGAATAATCAAGGTTCTAAAGAAATTGGTTGTAAAACCATCTATTGTCCCGTTTTTGTCAACCCATTTTTCAACGTCCTGAAGGACTTTCAGCTGGACTTCATCTGGAAAAATATTATGACAAGCAGGATTAGAGCATTTAAAAACAACTTGTCCACCCTGCTGGATAAGATTGAAGTGGTTCATTCCGCTTTCTTTGTTTCCTCCGCATGGGCAGATAAGTTGTATATCGCTCCATTTTAGATTTTTAACTTTTATTTCACTGGCCATATGTTAAAGTAAGAATTACTCCTTTTTGCCAATTAAAATATTTTTTGACATTACAGTATTCTGATTATTCCCGTTTCCTACTTTTGTTTCCTTAAAGTAAATGTTCTTTACCTCAGGAGTAATGTTATACGACCTCAAAGTACTGAAAATATGAACAAGAGCTTTTACCATGTTGCTGGAAGCTCTTTCACTAATTGCAGTAAGCTCAACATCGCGTCCATTCCTGATTTCTCTGGATGCTCGTGCTGCAATCTTTGAAGCATACCCTGTTCTTTTTACGGTTTTCCCGTCTTCATCACGAAAAACATCGCCATTTCCGATATAAATTCGTACTGTTTTCTTTTCTTCTGGCATATTCTGACCTCCTTATAAATAAAAAAAATCATCGCGCAGTTATTTTTTTAACTGCAATATTCAATTTTGATGTCCTACAATATCATTGTACATTCGTATAACGACAAAAATCAAGTATTTTCATAAATTTTTTTCATTTTTTTCAAATGTAACTTTAGTTACAAAAGAAAATCAGGAGAAATACCTTTAATATTCCTCCTTGTTTTCTTATTATTCTGAAACAATCATCTTCTCAAGTCTTGAATGGAAGAACTTTAAAGCTTCCTCAGCATCTCCCTGAGTGAGCTTGTCTTCCTTTGCAAGTTCCTTGAGCTTTTTAAATAAGAAATCCATTTCACTGATTGTGTAATCAAGCTGGCGCTTTCTCATATTCTGTTCATACTCTTCATCAAATAACATTTTCAATTCCCTCCTTTTTGTTTAAGAAATATATCACAAGGATTTGTCGATAATCCAATCTCTTAAAATTTTTGAAATATTTTCGTCATTTTCATTCAAGTCTACATCTCTAGCGTTATCAACCTTATCCTGAATTCTTTGACGTCTGAGCTTCTCTTCCTCTTCCTTATTTTTCATTTCAGTTCTTTGTGTTCTTCTTCTATTAGGATTCATTGGATTGTTTGCCCACGCTTCATCATTGTTGTAGTTAATATTTTGATACGCTTCACTATTACTACTTTGAACATTCTGGTTTTCTTTTCCTAAATCTCCGTTTACTACTTCACGAGATTCCATTTTTTCCATATTCTGTTTCAGAGCATCAATCCAACCATTAAGCTTTTCTTCTTCAGATGAACCTAATTGATGTTCATCGGAATCTTGTTTTGTTTTTTGTTCTTTTAATTGTCTCTCAAGTTCTTTACGTTGTTCTGCTCTGAATTGTCTCTCAAGTTCTTTACGTTGTTCTGTTCTGGAATCTGCCTCATGGTTAGGCATATTTTTCGGACGCTGGATTTCCCCGCTGTTGCTGCCACGCTGTTCTTGAGCTCCCGGCTTTCTTCCCTGTGAATTTTCTATTTGTTTATTATTAGAATTTTGTTTATTACCGTCTTCTTCTACATTTGCTTCAACAGTGGATTCCTTTTTTAAACCAAGGTCTTCTCTTGTTTCCTGAAGAAGATTCTTTATGATTGATTTTATTATTTTTGTATCTTCTTCATTTGAATAAAATCCACCGCCCCATGATTTGGCATCAAGTGACTTTTTCATAAATTTTTCAATTCCTGGATTGTCTCTTGTGATTGCTCCGGCTGTATAGGGGTCCTGATTTATTGCAATTTCCGCCAATTCTTCATTATCTCTTATCTCTTTCGGAGCAATAAATAAAATATATGGGTATTTTGCTATGAAACTTTTATAATTTTTCGGATTCTTTCTAAACCTGGAATTCGTTTTAACAATGTTGTATGGAAAAATTTTTACTGCTTCTTCACATTCATCCGTGTCTGACATATCAAGGTCATATGTTGTTTTAATAACCTTTTCAACTTCAATCGGTTCAGGTTGCAATTCTGCGCTTTCTTTTACTTCTTTACCGTCTTTGTCGAGAATATCTACACCATCCATTCCACTGCTTGCTCGGAATACCTTAAAAACACCGTTTAACAAGCCGTTTTTCAACGATTTGTCTTTTTCCGCTCTAATTTTTTCATTTTGTTCTTTAATTTTGCTTTTCTTTGCTTTTTTAGGTACTTCCTGTTCTTTCTTTTCTTCTTTTAATTCATCTTTTTTTTCTTCAGTCTCAACTTCTGCAGTATGACTTTTTTTCTGCAGTCTTGGCATAGAATCACCTCCTCATTATTAAACCTCGCCGTTTATAACACAAAAACATATAAACGGCGCTTTCGACGGTATTTAATATTAACGCTTGCTTTTATTCTTCAAAAATACTATCCAGGAAATTAGAAATATCATCATCATCTTTAAGCATGCCATCGTCATCATCTGGATTATCCTTTTTATACTGTTTTATTTCCGAAATGGCATCGTCAACCTCTTTTTCACTGTTTTCTTCATTTAAATCAAAATCAAAGATGTTTTCATCTTCCTTTGCTTTTAATTCTTCATTATAAGATTTTACATTTTCAAGGTCTTCTTTTCGTTTGTCTTCGATTTCCTTAACTGATGATGTTTCCACATACTTTAAAAGATTGATACGATAAGCAATTACTTCAACAATTTTGTTGTCTTCTGTCTGCTCATATCCATTGCCGCAGTCAGGACATATATACGGAAACTTCTGTTTTATTTCTCTTTGTGACACATATCCATCGACCATTACAAGATTTCCAACCTCAAGATTTTCCTTTACATAATCGGCTTCCTGCCCATACATTAATACAAAAGGATAATCAGCATGCTGAAGTCTTTTCATCATTCCTGTTCTGTCAACAGCAAGCTTAAACTGAGCCTGTCCTCTTCCACTAGGATATCTGAAATAATCAACAGGAGTGCAGGCATTTCCCATCATAAGAGCTCTGTTTACTCCAAGAAGACTCTGCGGTCTTGCACGCGGAATAACTGCATAATCCCTTACTACAATCTCTGTCTTTTCAGAATTGATTTCCTTCTCCTCGTAATGATGACACTGAGGGCAGATATACTCAATTGTTCGTTTGTAATTGGTTGTCCTTAATTCAACCTCATCACTTATAATGTAATCCCCTTTTCTCAATGTTTTGGCTTTTTCAGCAGTATCGTTATAACAAATTACCGTAAGCTTATCAAAGCCATTAATAAGCCTCTTCCTTTCAATGGTAATGTCAAATGATACGGCCTTGTAGTAATTACCTGTAGAATCCACCGGAATTTCTCTCGGTACTGTAAATACAAAACCCGAAAGCATCACTGCGTTTAATTTAGCCATAAAAATAATCCCTCCTTTACTTTCTTTCAAGCTATCTTTTTACTAATTCCTGATAGTCATCCGAAATATATCAAAAGTTTTATCAATAATTGTGATATATTTTTCACTGTTTTATTTAAGGAGGTAATTTTTATGATAAAAGATGTAACATGTTTTATTTTTGAAGAACTTGAAAGCGGAAAAATTAAATTTGATGACTTATATAATCGAATAAAAGATAATCTTGAAGGAGCCAAGAAAAAGAATTATACAAAAGGTAAACTTTATTCAGAAGTAATGGAAAATGATAAATTGTTCTATATAAATGGATATGTTGACTTGGCTTCAAGATATTCTTATTCTATGACGCATAAAGCTGTTAAACCGTTGGATGAAGATATGGATTCAGATTTGGAAAAGGATATTGAAGATTAGGGGAAGAAGAGGAAAATTAAAGAAAGGGAGATTGGGAGAAGGAAAGGGAGAGATAAGAAAAAGCGTTATTAATAATAACGCTTTTTCATTCGGTTTCGTCTTTTTTAAATAGACTTATATCCATTGAGTCTTCGACACTAATTACAGCGGGAGCAACCATTTCCCTTAGTTGCTGGTCTCCTGTTATTAAATTATATATCTCTGTTTCTGTGATTTCTGTAATATATATAGGCTTTTCTTCTACTATTCCAGTCTGTTCATTTTTATATTCAGATTTTCCACATGTAGTTGTTTCAATAATATTTTCTTGGAATGTGTTTGTTTGTTCTTTAAGATGTTCTGCATTCTCTGAAGGATTTACGGATTTTATTTCGTCCAATGCTTTTTTCATTCCAGATACATCATTTCCCTTTTCTTCTAAAATATTCATTTCATTTTTAATTGTTTTGACTGACTCATTAAGTTGTCTAAACGCATCAGAATTCATATGTGCCATAGAAGCTATATCATTTACATCTTTATTTGCTTTTTGAATGCTGTTATTTATTATATTTTGTGCTTCATTTAATCCATCTGAAATTTTTGAACAAACTTCCTTTAAATCATTTTCGTTGCGTATTATTTTATCGAATTCATAGACATCATTAAGTTTTTTTACTAGTTGCGGAGCTACTTCATCAATGCTTGTTTTTTTACCAATATTCTCTACCAAATATGCGGCAATAACTGTCCCCATTATTTCTTTGTTCAGACTTTTTTCGTTTTTTTCTACGAGTTTATTAATATCCATTTTTGTATCTAATGACTCAGTTTTGTCTCTTTTTATTGCTTCAAGATATGCATTACCGCTTTTCTTGGCTATTTCACTTTCAATTCTCAACTCTGTAGAAGCTTCTTTTTCTTTTGACAACATTACGTTATTTAATTCTTCTTCTGAAACAGATGTTGCTCCCATTTCTCTGAGATTTTTTCCTATTACAGCACAAGCAATTTCGTGTTCTTTGCGTGGTTTTTCATTCTCATTTCTCAATTCATTTTCATTTCTTAATTCTTTTCGAGCGTCGGTAAGTGCTCTAAGAGCTATATTGTTTTTTTCTTCTTCGCTTATATCAATCTGACAGTATTCTTTCATTTGAGAGTACGCTTGTTCCATCTTATCCATAATTGCACGATATTCTGCAACATCAGTTGTTTCTTGCTCTGCTCTACTTAAATATCCTGCTCGTCCTTTTATCTCTCCCTTTAAAGCCTCTTTAATATTTCTTTCAATTAATATCTTTTTTGTTTCTTCAGAAGCATTTTTTAAACATTCTTCAGCGAATTTTTTATTCATTATTACGTTGGTCATCACATCGACGCCTTTTTCATTTGGAGTTTTTATTTTCCAGTCTTTGTCTTTTCTTTCTGTAATGTATTTATAAGCTTCTTTCGCTAAGATATTTCTTGCTATATCATTTGTGTTTCCAAGACCATTTAATTCTTTTATTGCGTTGTTATATTCATTTGAATACTTTTTTTCATCAATTTTATGTTCATCTGTGTTTTTGTTTGAGCCTTGGCCTTCGGATGGTTTTGCAGTTTCTTCATTTATATCTGATGTTTCTATTCCGGCTCTCTCATTCTCCTTATTTATCTTTTTTGTTTGTTTATCAAGTTCTTCTTGGGTTACTTCTATTACTTCTCCTGTAAACTTTTCCTGTATATTTTTATTTGCTATATATCTTCGTCCGTCTTCATTTCTTTCGCCAAAAACAAATTTCGCTTCTCTTATTGCTTCGTCTGCAAGTTTCTTGTTCAATATAATTCTTTTGCCTTCGTTACCAATCATGACTGCACCAGGCACTCCATTCTTAGCGCACTCACTCTCAAGATATTTTTCTGCAGCGGCAAATAATACGTATCTTTGATTCTTTTTACTTAGGTTTGCATATAAAGCTTCGAATTCAGGAGAATTAAAATATTGTTTTTTCGTTGTCTCTCCTACAACATCAAGATAAAATAGATTTATTTCTTTCATATTCATATTGCCAGCTTTTTCTCTTGCAAATTCAGGAGAAATTGTTATTGTCCCTTTTACAGGTAAACGAACTTTAATATTTTGTCCTTTTCTATATGCTGTTGTTTGCATATATGCTTCACAAAGTTTACTTTCAACTGTTTTTTCAATCATGCCTTTAACAGCCCATGATAATGAAGCAGATTGCATTATTTCTGAATAAACAGGATTCCCAATTGCTTTTGGGTCTGTAATTATTTCATAAAGTGCTTTTCTATCAAGAGATGTTCCATATCTTTCATTATAGTCTTGAAGGATATAATCAATATGAGTATTAAATGCTTTATATCCCTTTTTATCCAAAAAATTAGCTAGTCCTTTTGGTTCTTCATTATCATTATTTCTAAAATCTGCTAATTCTTCTTTCATTGTTTTGAAGTCCATATTTAATCCATCATACCCAAGATATTTTTCGAAAGAATATTTAACAGATTCGGCCTGAGCTTCTGTAAGTGTAATTTCCGGAAGGCCTGTTCCACGAATTACTCCCATGTCTAAACCTTTGATTCTTTCTGAGGTTCTTTTTGCTGATTCTTCTAAACTTATCATAAAATCTATAAATTCTGATTCAGTCACTTCTTTGCCATCGAACTTATCAATAATAATTTGTAAAAAATCATCATTTCCTGTATCGAAATCCATTCTGTCCTTTAAATACTTTAAATCAACCTTTTCTTTATCATCAATTGCTTCAGCAATTACACTTAAAACAGTAGGTACCGGTTGATATGTATTTAATACTTTTCTCATTTCCATTGCGGTACTTTCAACGTGAGCAAATGCAGCGTTTTCTTCTAATTGTCTTTGTCTAGCATTCTGTAAATGCTTAGAAATCATTTTTAACCATTCTACACCTTCAAATAGTGCATCAAAAGCAGTTTCAAAATTTGCCATACTATGTTTACCTCCTAATATATTCAATAGAAATTTATCATAATCAATTATTTTTAATAAAAAGAACGGCAATTACTACACCGTTCTTTTTTTATTTGCCTTTGCCTTAATCATTCTTCTAAGTGCTGCCCTTTTTTGTGTCATCGCTATATATCGTGCTGCTCCAAATCTGTTTTCTTTTGATTCATTAAATGCACGAATATATAACGTTGCCTTATAACTATCTGCCAAATGTCTTCGATAGCTGTAGTTGCTGTAGTTGCCGTTGTAAACATCATAATCCGTTATAAATTCTCCAAGTTTTTCTTCATCCTTGCATTTTTGCCACAGTCTAACATAGTTTCCACTGTCCTCAAGTCTAGGCACATAATAATCTTTAAACCCTTCAAGAATAACTCCATTTCCGTCATCATTTATTGCCTGCATAGAAATGGCAACGGCTACCTTGCCAAAACCAAGAACTGTGACAAATAGTGTTCTCATATATTCTCTATATTCTCCTCTATATTCTCCCTTATATGTCAAATTATATTTTATCTTGCCATGCTTATCTCCATTCAACCGGCTTTTTTCACAATTTGACAGTGCTCTGATTCTATTGCTGTTTCTTAAATCACAACAGTATGATAATTCATAATCATTATTTTTTTCTGCCTTTTCTGAAAAATCCTTATATTCTTCTTCAACTCTTTTTGTGATAGCTTTCTTGAATTCCTCGATATGCCTTTCAAGAATGTCTTCTTTTCCATATTTAACTTTTTCTATTATTGTAGAGCAATACGTTATTCTTCGCGCCCTATCCGCGAAATAAATTGTTGGACTTTTATTTACCACCCTGTATTTAATAATATTTCTGTTGAAATCGAATTCCGGCTTTTCTTCCAAGTTAATCCCAGTAAAATATTCGAATTGTGAATACATATAGTTACTGTTAACAATTAATGGTTTTGTTCCTTCTTTCCAACCCGGCAGCTGAGCAATTTCAGGAAATGGTTCTTTTACCCGATATTCTTTTATTTCATCAATTTCTTTTCTGCTTTTACCATCAATTCTAAGAATTCTTTTATTCCTTTCATCCCAAGCCTGCTGTGCAAAAAGAACATGGTCTACAGCGTCGGCTTCTTCCGTTTTCAACGCCAACGAACGTTCAAGAGGTTTATTATAGATACTCTGTGCCTTATTAAATAATGCGAAGTCAACGTATGGAACTGCTGGTTTTTTATAATATTCAATAAATAGTTTTGTTACTTCGTTTGAGTC
>OCTX012274197.1_pt1 | contig 16100 bp, 17 predicted proteins | sample 1539691 | NCBI WGS metagenome assembly OCTX01 (sample SAMN02144231, study PRJEB22623) | gut metagenome | biome: sheep rumen | host: Ovis aries | place: New Zealand | reverse complement strand
GCGGCCGCTGGTATCGACCAGCTTCTGCTTGCCGGTGTAGAAGGGGTGGCACTTGGAGCAGATTTCAACGGTGATGTTCTGCTTGGTGGAGCCGGTCTCGATCACGGCGCCGCAGGCGCAGCGGATGGTGGTCGGCTTGTAGTTGGGATGGATTCCTGCCTTCATTTGTACAAACTCCTCATCTAAGGCTGCCTTGATTGTGCCGCGGGGCATAGTTACAAGGCGCAGAGAGAATAATAACACAGGAAACGCGTTCTGGCAAGTCTTTTTTGAAAAAAGCCGCGCATTTCCCAAAAATGGCCCCCGTTGCGCGAACGGAGGCCATTTTCTTTGTTTTTCCGCTTCAGGCTCAGCCTTCCGCCGCCGCGCCTTCCGCCTCAGCTTCGGGTTCCGCCTCTGTCTCAGCTTCGACTTCGGTCTCAGGCTCAGCCACGGTTTCCGTCTCGGGCTCCGCCGTCGCGATCGGCGCAGTGACCGGGTCAACCAGCGCTTCTTCCGCGCCGGGCACCGCCGTGATGTCGCTGCCGGTCAGCCACTCGGTGATGGCCTTCTGGGTCAGGGAGTTCTCCGCCAGCAGCTCGCTGTAAATGCGGCCTTCGCCCGCGTAGAACATCACATGGTAGCCGGCATACTGGCCGTTCGTACCATAGACGATGCCGGTGTCGCCGGCCTTGCGGCCTTCGGCAAAGCAGAAGTCGTTGAACTCCTGGACCATCTGGCCCTTGGCCACGTTTTCATACAGGCCGCCGTTATCCTTGGAGCCTGTGTCCTCGGAATACTCCGCCGCCAGCGCAGCAAAGCTCTCCTCGGTCTTATCGCCGGCCTCATACTCGGCCAGGATGCGCTCCGCCTCAGCCTTGGCCTCCGCCAGCGCTTTCTCGCTCCAGGTACCGTCCTCGCCCGCCTTGGCCTGGATCAGAATGTGGCGCACGTTCACGGTGGGATAGTTCGCGTCCTCATGGTCGAGGAACAGCACCACATAGAAGTTGTTGCCGTCGGCGATCTTGGTGATGTCGCCGGCCACACGGCTGCTGTCCTTCAGCCAGTCGCCGTAGAGGCTGCTGAGGTAGCTGCCGCTCTGGTTATCCTGACGGCTGGCGCTGCCGAGCAGCTCAGACTCGATATAGCCGTTGAAGCGCTCGTAGAGATCCTCCACGTCGCCGCTGTCCTGATAGGAGGCGATGATGGCGTCGGCTTCGGCCTCAGCCTCGGCGATCGCCAGATCCGTGGGCTCCTCGCCCTCCTCTGCCTCGGCAGCGACACGGTAGAAGGCGTAGCTGTAGGTGTCGTAGCTGCCCTCAAAGGAGGCATACTCCTCCTGAATCTCGTCGGCGGTGAAGCTGAGGCTGTCCTGATAGGCGTCATAGGCCTTGCTCGCCAGGGCCGTCTCCTGCTCCAGATTGCGGATCATGTCCAGCGTCACGCCCTTGCCGACGTTCACAGCCAGGAACTGATTCACATCGGGGTAGCCGTACATCGTGGCGTAGGTCTGGTAGTTGGCCAGATTAGCCTCGACATCAGCCTTTTCGTCATCGCTGAGCGTGATATTGTTCTCGCGGGCATAACGCAGCAGGGTCTGGATCTGCGTCAGCTGGTTATAAACAGAATCCAGGAAATAATCACGCCAGGTCACCAGATTCTTGCCCTCAATCTCCGGGCCGGTATAAGCCATGGAGCCGAGACCGTTGGCGCCCTTCGTAGCGTCCAGGCCGTAGATGGAGGCATAGTAGTTATTGGCAAAGGTGTTGAACTGGTTGGAGTAGAGATAGCCGATCTCCGCGGGGCTGTAGTTTCTCTCGCCGACCGTGACGGCGACGCCCTCGGTATAGCGGCGCAGCTCCTGCTTTTCCCGGATCGCGGGGATCACGTTCAGCAGGATGGCGGCCACAACGATCACGACAACAGCCGCGGTGCAGAGCGCGATCGTGCGCTTCTCCTTGGCTTTCTTCTCGTCCCGCTCTCTCTGGGCGGCCTGCTTTTTGTAAGTGCCGGCCTCAATTTCGGCCTGGCGGTTTTTTCTCTTCGTTGATGCGCTCATTGCTTTCATCCTTTTTCCATGTACTCAGCGTCATCTGCCGCAAGGCGGCAAAATGACTGATATATTATAGCGCAAAGCGCGCTGTGATTCAAGATGCCGCGGCTCAAAAGTTTCCCGTTTTTTCGACCTTCGCCCCGTGATATGCTGAGTGCCGGCAAAAGACGGGGAGGAGGTGCGCCATGAAAAAGCGGAGACGGGCGCTGCGCTGCGCGCTGCTGCTGGTACTGACGGCAGCGTCGCTGACGGCAGACAGCAAATACCGCCTGCAGCTGACGCGCTATGAGCTGAGCTTTTCCTCCCTGCCCCCGGCGCTCGACGGCTACCGGATCGTCCTGCTCAGTGATCTGCACGGGGCGACTTTCGGCCGTGACAACCGCCGCCTCGCGGAAGCGGTGCTCGCGCAGCAGCCGGACCTGATCGCGCTGACGGGCGATTTTGCCGGGTCTTACCGCGAGCTGCCCGCCACCGCCGCCCTGCTGCGGCAGCTGCAGGGTTCGGCGCCCATCGCCTGGGTCAGTGGCAACCACGACTGGGCGGGCGGCGCGCTGCCCGCGCTGCGGCGGATTTTGGACCGATACGGGGTGCTGCGTCTGGAAAATCGCTATCTGCCGCTCCGCTGGAACGGCGCGCGTCTGATTCTCGCGGGGGTGGAGGACCCGAACGGCCCGGCGGATATGATCTCCCCCGCGGCGCTGGCCGAGCGGCTGCGAGACGAATACCCCGAGGACTTTGTACTGTGGCTGGCCCACCGCAACAGCTGGCTGCGGGATGAGCCCGCGCTGCCGGTGGATCTGATTCTCTGCGGCCACGGCCACGGGGGCGTAATTCGCCTGCCCTTTGTCGGGGGGCTCCTCGGCACGGGGCGAAAGTTTGGCGCTTCTTATGAAAGCGGCGTTTACCGGGGCGAGCGCTACGCCATGCTGGTCTCGCGCGGCCTCGGCAGCTCCTCTGCCGTGCCGCGGCTGTTCAACCGTCCGGAAATTGTTGTCATCACGCTGCACAGCGCACAGGAGGGCGGCATAAATTAGATAGGAGGGATAAAGATGGAACTTGACGTCGACGATTTGATTTTCGGGGATGCCGATCCCGGCCCCAGCGACCGATAAAGAAACGGAACGCGGAAAACACAAATTTCCGCGTTCCGTTTGTACTTTTCAATAACGATTACTGTACGCTGGCCTGATACTCTTTGATTCTCTCCAGCACGGCGTCCGCGTCGAGGCCGTGGACGGCGCAGGCCTCCTCCAGAGACTCGCCGATCGAGGAGGGGCAGCCCACACAGTGCATGCCGCACTGCATCAGAACATAGGCGATGCCCATATCGCTCTCGAGCATTTCACCGATCCGGGTTTCCTTCGTGATCTCCATGGTTTCTCCTTTCCGCTCTCCGGGAGCTGACTATTCCCCAGTATTATAGCAGGAATAAGAGAAAAAACAAGCGTGGAGATGAAAAACATTTTGTAAACAGCCGAATATGCATTACATCTTGAAAAATCCGTCCGTGCGTGGTAGAGTTAGACTGTTGGAAACCCCAGAACACTTTATCATTAAGAGAAAACCGGAGGAAACAGCTATGTTTGAAAACCTGATTGAGGTTCTGAAAGCGCATCCCCGCAAGATTGTTTACACCGAGGGTCATGACGCCCGCATCCTGGAGTCCGCAGCCCGCCTGAAAAAGGACGGCTTCCTGACGCCGGTGCTCGTCGGCAATGTGGACATGGTCAAGGCCGCGGCCGCCAAGGGCGGCTTCGACATTGAGGGTCTGGAGATCCTCGATCCCGCTACCTATGACAAGATGGACGAGATGGTGGAGACCATGGTCGCCCTGCGCAAGGGCAAGATGACCGCTGAGGAGTGCCGCGAGGCGCTCTCCAAAGGCAACTACTTCGGCACCATGCTCGTGAAGATGGGCGTGGCCGACGCGCTGCTGGGCGGCGCCACCTATTCCACCGCCGACACCGTGCGTCCCGCGCTGCAGCTGGTGAAGACCCGCAAGGGCGCCAACCTCGTCTCCTCCTGCTTCATTCTGGTTCGCGGCGACGAGATGATCTGCATGGGCGACTGCGCCATCAATATCTCCTATGAGGACCGCAAGGACAAGGAAGGCAACGTCGTTCTCTCCGCCGCGCAGCAGCTGGCCGAGGTCGCCGTCGCCACCGCCGGCACCGCCAAGGTCTTCGGCATGGACCCGAAGGTCGCCATGCTGAGCTACTCCACCAAGGGCAGCGGCAAGGGTGCCAATGTCGATCTCGTCCGCAATGCCACCGCCATCGCCAAGGAAATGGCCCCCGAGCTCGCCATCGACGGCGAGATGCAGTTTGACGCGGCCGTGTCCCCGGTCGTCGGCCAGCTGAAGTTCCCCGGCAGCCCGGTCGCCGGCTACGCCAACACCTTCATCTTCCCGGAGATCCAGTCCGGCAACATCGGCTACAAAATCGCCCAGCGTCTGGGCGGCTTCGCGGCCTACGGCCCCATCCTGCAGGGTCTGAACGCTCCCATCAACGATCTGAGCCGCGGCTGCGACGCAGAGGAAGTCTATCAGATGTCCATCATCACCGCCGCTCTCGCCTGAGCGCGGAACAACAAACAGGGGCTGTAATTCTTTTACAGCCCCGGATTTTTTATTGCCATGCGAAAACTATCTTTGATTCTGTTGCTGGCTCTGCTGCTGACGGGCTGCGCGGCCAATGTGCCGGAGGCGACGTCCGCGCCGGAAACGCCGCCCTCTCAGAATGAGAGCGCCGCGCCCTCCGTGCTGCTGCCCGGAGACTTTTCCCCGGCCGACACGGCGGCCATGAGCTCCTATATGAGCGCCAACCGCTGGCTGATCGCGGGCGAGCGGATGTACGGCCTGGACTATGACGAGGACCTGCGTCCCGTGCTCGCGAGCTACCGCCTGCGGGGCGGGAAGCCCGGCTCCTTTCGCATTCTCTGCGCCGACTGCGTGCCGGAATATCTCGCCCAGGCGGGCAAATGGCTGTATTTTCTCCACGAGGGCAGCCTGCAGCGTCTGAACCTCAACAGTCTGCGGCGGGAGACGCTGCTGGACGGCCCTATTCGGAGCCTGCAGATTTTTGACGGCGCGCTGTACTACACCGACGGGGAGGGGCGCTATTGCCGCGCCGATCTGGACGCGCAAAGCCGCGAGGTGCTGATCGAAGGCCCCTGCGACTACGCCTGGGCCATGCCGGAGGGCATCCTCTACCAGAGCGAGAGCGAAGGGGCCTGCCTGCGGATGCGCCTCTGGGACGGCGCCGAGCGGCGGCTGAGCGCCGCAGCCTCCTTCGCGCCGCTGCGCCTCGGCCAAAGCGTCTGGTACACCCAGCAGGACAGCGAGGGCTGCGCGATCGGCGCCATTGACCTGAGCGACGGCACCGTCACGCACTATTCGACGCCGGCGCTGCGCGGCGCGGCCGAGCTGATCCCGGCCGGCGGCGAATGGCTGCTGCGCATCTGCCTCGACGGCGGCGGCTGGAAGCAGCAGCTTCTGCGCCCGGGCGAGAGCGAAGGGGAAGACTGCGGCTACAGCGGCTACCGCCTTTGCGATTTTGCGGGCGAAGCACAGCGCATCGACGCGGCCTATGACCCCGACGGGCGGCTGCGCTGCTTTGTGCTGGTCGATGAAGCCGGCGGCGAGCTGCGCTTTTTCGGGGGAAAGATTTTGGAGTAATTCATGGAACACGAAGCATATATGAACGAGGCGCTCGCGCTGGCGCGCGAGGCCGCCGCGTCCGGTGAAGTCCCCGTAGGCTGCGTGATCGTCGGGCCGGACGGAACAATCATCGGCTGCGGGCGCAATCGGCGCGAGGAAAATGCCGACGCCACCGCTCACGCCGAGATCGAGGCTATTCGTGAGGCCTGCCAGGCCCTGGGCGACTGGCGGCTGGCGGGCTGCCGGCTCTATGTGACGCTCGAGCCCTGCCCGATGTGCGCCGGGGCGATCATCAACGCGCGCGTCCCCGCGGTTTTTTACGGCGCGCGGGAGGCGCAGAGCGGCGCCTGCGGCAGCGTGATCGACCTCTTTTTTGAGCGCTTCGGCCACCAGCCCGCGGTATCCGCGGGGCTCTGCGGGGAAAGCTGCGCCGGGCTGCTGAAAGACTTTTTTGAAGAGAAAAGAAAAGGCCCCCTTTCGAAAAAGGGGGCTGTCGGCGAAGCCGACTGAGGGTTTCTCCGCGATGTGAGTCAAAGAAACCCTCCGTCGTCCGGCTCACGGGAATTCGCCGGACACCACCTCCCTTCTGCGGAAGGGAGGCTTTTTTATTTCTGTTCGTCGAAGCGGAGGATGACCTTGAACAAATCGCCGTCCACCGAGAGGTCGAGGTCGATGTGCTGGAGCTTGGCGAGGCTCGCCGCGATGGCAAGGCCCAGGCCGCTGCCCTCGGTGCTGCGGGCGCTGTCGCCGCGCACAAAGCGCTCGGTCAGCTCCTCCGGGCGGATGTTCAGCGGCTGGGCCGAGATGTTGCGGAAGCTCAGCGCCGCCCTTCCCTTCTCCCGTTCGAGGTTGAGATAGACGCGCGTGCCGGGCTGGGCATATTTGAGGATATTGTTCATGAGGTTATCGAGGATGCGCCAGAGGTGGCGCGGATCGGCCTCAACATAGACCGGTTCCTCCGGCTTTGTCACGCGCAGGTCGAGGTTTTTCTCCGCAAGGCGCTCGCCGTACTCCCCGGCGGTCTGATCGAGCAGCACGCCGAGTTCCAGCCGCTCAGCAGCCACCGGAAGATTGCCCGTCGAGGCCTTGGACGCTTCCACCAGGTCGTCCGTCAGCTTTTTCAGCCGCGCGGACTGGCGCTGCAGCACCTCGATATACTCCTTCGTCTTTTCGTTCTCTGGCTCCTCGCGGGCCAGCAGGTCGACGTAGTTGATGATGGAGGTCAGCGGAGTCTTGATGTCATGGGAGACGTTGGTGATAAGCTCGGTGCGCAGCCGCTCGGACTTCATCCTCTCGTCCACCGCACGGCTGAGCCCGTCGCGGATGTGGTTTAAGTCCTCCGCGTGGTCTTTCAGGTCGGCAACCAGGTATTTCGTGTCGACCGTCACCTGCTCCTCGCCCTGCGCGATGGCCTTCGCGCCCTTGCGCAGACGCTGGAAGGCGAGTGCGAGGTACAGGATCGCCGCGGCCAGCAGCGCCCACTGCATCAGCTTGACAAAGACCAGCATATCCCCGTCCCTGCGGAAATGAAATGTCAGCAGGAAGTCCACGAACATCAGACCCAGAAGCAGCGGGATCCACTTCCACACGAGCGGCAGGCCGCGCAGCAGCTTCCTAAAGGCGTGGAAAGCGGCCTTGAGCCACTTCCAGCACCAGCGCAGGACACGCCAGACGAGGCAGCTGTCAAGGAAGTTGCCCAATTTCAGGCGCACAGCGGTGCTCATCAGGCACAGCAGCGCCAGCAGGCCCGCGCCGAGCAGGCACAGAACGGTGATCACGAGACTCGAGACCAGATGGTTTCTGTTGACAAAGTTTCCGATCACGGCGGCGAGAGCACAGATCCCTCCGACACCGATCAGCCACAGCAGGTCGGCCGGAATCTTTTCCACAAAGCTCGCCTTCACTTCACCGGAAGCGTCGCGGTGTCCGGCGGCGGCCATCAGGAACACGAACAGCAGCACCGCCAGCACGAAGGCCGCGACAGCCGCGCCGATCAGTTCATAGCGCCAGGGGTGAAGCTGCTCCAGCACATGCAGCTCCGACCCCCAGGCGCGCTGCTCGCAGCGATCCGTCCAGCACAGGCGGACGAAGTACACCTGCGTGCCCTCGGGCTTTTTCAGCGCGTCGGCGTTCACCGGCCTGGGCGTGGGCGTAGGCAGCGGGCTCGGCTCTTCCGCGCTTTCATCGAACGCATCCATCGTCGGATCCGTGGAAAGCGCTTCGTCCGTCCGGTTCAGCGCATCAACGGTTGTGAGCGGCTCATATTCGCTTTGGAAGTACATCCCTCCGAAAAAGCCGCTGATGGGGTAGCTCATCTCGCGCAGGATCTCTTCGTCTTCCGCGAGATTGCCGGCCAGCACCTGCCAATTCTCGTCCAGCAGTTCAAAACGGACGTCTGAATGTGTGTAAACGCTGTTGACCGGCAAAACCCGCAGATCGTTCATCAGCGGATACAGCCGGTTTTCCAGGCTGTTGTCCAGCAGGGTCTCGCGCACCTCGCTCTGGCTGCCGCGGTAAGCGCCCATGCCGTCGAGCCAGCTGATGCCGACGACCGCGCCGCAGAGCACGAGGCAGCTCGCCGCCAGCAGAATGATCGCGATGATCTTCGCCGCCAGACTTCCTTTCAGTTTGTTCATGATGGTCTCCTTTCCCTTTGAAAAGGCTCCCTTTCTCAAAAGGGAGCTGTCAGCGAAGCTGACTGAGGGTTCCTTTTCCGTATTGAATCAGAGGAAACCCTCCGGCCGCGCTCCGCACGGCCACCTCCCTTCTGCGGAAGGGAGGCTCTTCGTGTTCTTCCGAACTCCTAATTCTCCATTTTGTATCCCTGCCCCCAGACGGCCTTGATATAGCGCGGCTGGGCGGGCGTGATCTCGAGCTTTTCGCGCAGGTGCCGGATATGCACGGCCACGGTGCTCTCCGCGCCGTAGGGCTCCTCGCTCCAGACGCGGCGGTAGAGCTCGCTGGGCGAAAAGACCTCACCCGGGTGCTGCATCAGGAATTTCAGGATGTCGTACTCCCGCGGCGTGAGAGAGACGGGCTCGCCATCTCGCGCGACGGTCTTTCGCTTGTCGTCGAGCTCGATGCCGCCGAGCCGGAGCGCCGTCCCCTGTGCAGCACCGCCGCCGAGCTGCAGATAGCGCCGGAGCTGTGAGCGCACGCGGGCGATCAGCTCGACGGGGTTGAAGGGCTTCGTGACATAGTCGTCCGCGCCGACGTTCAGCCCCAGCACCTTGTCGGTGTCCTCGCTCTTGGCCGTCAGCAGAATGACAGGGACGTTGCTCTCCTGCCGGATCTTTGAGAGCGCCGCGATGCCGTCCATCTCCGGCATCATCACATCCAGCAGCACCAGATGCACCTCCTGCTCCCGCAGGATACGCAGCGCCTCCCGACCGTTATAGGCGGGGATGGTTTGATAGCCCTCGGCCTGCAGGTAGATCGTCAGCGCCGAGACGATATCCTTTTCGTCGTCACAGATGAGTATGCTTTGCATCTCTCTTCACCTCGCTCTTATCATAGCCGAAAACTGTTTAAGTTCCAAGCCTGAAAAGCTTTAATATTTGATTAAGAAAAAAGCGTACGTCAAATTGACGTACGCTTTTTTGATGATAAACCGGAATTACTGCGCGTTCTTCGCCAGCTCGCAGAGAGCGGTGAAAGCAGCGGCATCGTGGATGGCGGTCTCGGACAGCATCTTGCGGTTCATGTCCACACCGGCCAGCTTCAGACCGTGCATGAAGGTGGAGTAGTTCATGCCGTTGGCCTTGCAGCCCGCGCTGATGCGGGTGATCCAGAGCTGACGGAAGTCTCTCTTCTTCTGCTTGCGGCCGACGTAAGCATAGCGGCCGGACTTCATCAGCTGCTCGTTAGCCATCTTATAGTGACGGGACTTGTTGCCCCAGTAACCCTTCGCCAGACCAAGCACCTTGTTTCTGTGCTTGCGGGTCATCATTGCGCCTTTAACTCTAGCCATTTATTTAATCCTCCTATACTCAGCTCAGCCCTTATTTGTAAGGGATCATTTTCTTGATCGCGGCCACGTTGGTCTTGTCGGCGTAGGTCTCGGAACGCAGACGACGGCAGCGCTTGGTGTCCTTCTTGGTGAGGATATGGCTCTTGAACGCATGGGCGCGTTTTACCTTACCGGTTTTGGTGAGATTGAATCTCTTCTTTGCACCGCTGTGGGTTTTCAGTTTGGGCATGACGATTTCTCCTTCCGTACTGTCACAGGAAACATCCTGTCATTTACTTTGTCTCGGAAGCGCTTATTCGGCGCTTTCCCTGTTCTCCTCGGCCTGGGCGGGCTTCGGCGCTTTGGGTTTGGCCGGCTTTTTCGGCGGGGTGACGGGCTTGGGCGAGAGGAAAATGGACATATTGCGGCCCTCAAGTTTGGGCGCCTTGTCCAGATTCGCAATCTCGGCGCACTTGTCCGCAAAATCGCGCAGCAGCACTTCGCCGATGTCGGTGTGAGCCATTTCTCTGCCGCGGAACCGCACGGACACCTTCACACGGTCGCCGTCGGACAGAAACTTCTGTGCGTTCTTCAGCTTCGTGTTGAAGTCGTTCGTGTCGATGCCGGGAGACATGCGGATCTCCTTGACCTCGATGATACGCTGGTTTTTCTTGGCTTCCTTTTCCTTTTTGGTCTGCTCGAAGCGGTACTTCCCGTAGTCCATCACGCGGCAGACGGGCGGATTGGAGCCCGGCGCGATCTTGACCAGGTCGAGTTCGTGCTCGATGGCAACCTTGAGCGCCTCCGCGGCGGACATGATGCCCAGCTGCTCGCCCTCGCTGCCGATCAGGCGCACTTCCTTATCGGTGATCTCTTCGTTGATCTGATGAGCCAAGTTTGCGATTTTAAAACACCTCCGTGAATAAAAAGCGCGGATGCACAGCATCCGCGCGTAAAAACACCGTTCATCCCACCGAGGTGGGCAATGCTTTTATTGACCGCAGCTGGCCTGATGCCGCCGGGTGAGGCCGGGGATGCCGTACCTTCTTTGTTTTAAGCTTTGTTAATATAACAGACTGTTTCCCCGTTGTCAAGTCCTTTTTTATCCTATGCGGGGATTTCCGCAGAAATTCGGAATTCGGGATTCGGAATTCGGAATCGGTGTGACGGGGCTTCGCTGCTCAATCGCCGAGCTTTTGCAGGAATTGAAGGACCTGCGCCCTGTCCTTTCCCAGCAGGCGAAGTGTCATGAACTGCATCAGCAGAAAGCAGACAAGCAGAAAAAGCAGAATGGTCAGCACGCCGGGGATCGCCGCGGCGAGCGTTTCCTGCGTCACGATCGCGGCGACAAGCATCGCCAGGACAGGCAAAGCGACGAGCGGTTCAAAAGGGGCAAAGGCGAAGGCACCCAGCAGCCGGGAGCAGCCGTCGCCCTTCGGCAGAAAAAGCGCACAAAAACGGACGCCATACGGGATTTTCCGATCGTAGAAGCGGAAATGCAGAATGGCCAGATTGCCGTAGAGGCGGTACAGGACGGTGCTCGACTGCTTTGAATAGTTATCCAGGTTCCTCGGCCGCGCCGAGGCGCGCACGGCGGCCTTGATCTCGTCGACCGGCCGGTCATAGCTCATACGGATCAGCATGCCGATTCACTCCTTCCGGGCACCAATCTCTAAAAACTAAGAACTAAGAACTAAAAACTCAGTAGTTCTCCTGCGGGGCGCCTTCGGCCTTTTCCAGCTCCATGGCGAGCTTGACGATGCGGCTGGTGCCGAGGCGGTCGGCGCCGAGGGCGATGAAGTCCTCCGCGTCCTGCAGGGAGGCGATGCCGCCGGCGGCCTTGACCTTCACCTCGGGCGCGACATTGGCGCGCAGCAGAGCCACGTCCTCGCGGGTGGCGCCGCCCTTGGAAAAGCCCGTGGAGGTCTTGATGTACTCGCAGCCGCAGTCGGACACGATATGGCAGAGGCGGATCTTCTCCTCCTCGGTCAGCAGGCAGCACTCAATGATGACCTTGAGCAGCGTGCCGCGGGTGGCCTCGCGCACGGCGCGGATGTCCTTTTCCACGTCGGCCCAGCAGCCGTCCTTGACCATGGAGAGGTTGATGACCATGTCCACCTCGTCTGCGCCGTTGGCTACCGCGTCGGCGGCCTCAAAGGCCTTGGCGGCGGAGGTCATATAGCCGTTGGGGAAGCCGATGACCGTGCAGATTTTCAGCGCGTCGCCGACATAGCGCTTCGCGCCGGCCACGTGGCAGGGTGGGATGCAGACGCTGGCGCAGTGATATTTGATGCCCTGGTCGCAGAGGCGGCGAATCTCTTCGCTCGTGCAGTCCACGCGCAGCAGGGTATGATCGCATTTTTCAAGAATTTCTCTGATTTCCATGAAATTGGCTCCTTTCGCAAGTTGACTGTATTATACCCGTTTCCCCCGGCATATTCAAGAGCCCGCCGCTAATAAGATGAAGCATCTATTCTTGATACGAGGTGCAAAAGCTATGGATATGAACCCGGAGAACAACATCGTGCGCCTGGTCGGTACGGCGGCGGGGCGGCCGGAGCTGTCCCACGAGAGCCGCGGGGAGGCCTTTTACCGGCTGCCGCTGGCCGTGCGGCGGCTCTCGGGCACGGAGGACGAGATCCCGCTCCTGCTGCGCCGCCGGCAGCTGGAGGCGCTGGAACTGCAGGAGGCGGACAAACTCTGCGTCACGGGCGAGCTCCGCAGCTTCAACAACCGCAGCGGCGAAGGCGCGCGGCTGGTCATCACGGTGTTTGTGCGCGCGATCTCCTTCTGCGACGGGGAGGACGAAAACCTCGTGCAGCTGCGCGGCGCGCTCTGCAAGCCGCCGAAGCTGCGCCGGACGCCGATGGGGCGGGATATCTGCGACCTGATGCTGGCGGTCAACCGCCGCTGCGGCCGCTCGGACTATCTGCCCTGCATCTGCTGGGGGCAGCCGGCGCGGGAAGCGGCCGATTGGGCGGTCGGCACGCATCTGACGCTTTCGGGGCGGATCCAGAGCCGCCGCTACGTCAAGATGACCGAGGTCGGCGCACTGGAAAAGACCGCCTATGAGGTCTCCGCCGCGACTATTGAGCGGATGGAGCCTTAACCCATCAGCTTCAGTCCCGCAATGCCGCCGCAGATCATCAGTACACAGACGACCTGCGCGGTGTTCAGCGTTTCTTGAAACAGCAGCACGCCCAGCACGGACGTTCCTACGATACCAAAGCCCGTCCACATAGCGTAAGCCGTGCCGAGGGGCAGCTTTTTCAGCGCCAGTGACAAAAACAGTGCGCTGGCGAGATATCCCAGCCCGGTGATCAGGCTCGGCAGCAGCCGGGTGAAACCTTCCGAATACTTCATCGCAATCGCCCAGCTCACTTCAAAAACTGCAGCCAGCAGAAGATACAGCCATTCCATTCTGTCAGTCCTCCCTGATAACAATAATATAAAAACGCCGGACCTCATGTCTTCAAAGGCCTAACGACATGAGTTCTGGCGTTTTTGCTGGCCGGCGGCAGCGGAGAAATTATAACAGCCTCTGTGCCCCCTGTCAAGAACAGACATTTCCCTCCATCTCCACCCCCTTCCTCCGGCGGCGCCAGCAAATCAAGATTGGCCAAAATCGGCGCGCTGGAAAAGACAGCCTACGATATTTCCGTCGCGACTATTGAGCGGATGGCGGGTGGGCTATGAAAAAGGGACCGCGAAAGCAGTCCCTTTTGAGTGTTTCTGTCTATGCTCAGTACACGGAGCCGGCTTCCTCGCTTGAGACATAGGCCGGGTTGGGGCGCAGCGTGGCGAGCTGGGCTTCCGTGCCCATCACCTGGCTGTTGTTGGTCTGGCCGCTCATAGTGCGCCAGGCGATCCAGATGCCGAGCGCCATAAAGAGCAGCAGCTGCAGCAGCTCGCCGCCCAGGTCGGAGAGGACGTCCGGCTCAAGCATATACTGCGCGGCATAGGAGAGTCCCTCGCCCACGGTCGCGCCGTAATCTCTGACCAGATAGAACGCCAGTTCCATCCAGGGGATCAGGACTACGCCCAGAAGGCTCAGCACGATCACGATGACGATCGAGCCCTTGCTCATCTTGCCCGTAAACAGCTTATAGCCGAACATCGAAGCCAGCGGCACCAGCGCAAAGAGCAGGCCGTAGATCCGCTCGGTGTAGATAATGCCGAGCACATTGGGGATGAGGCCGACGAGCATGCCCAGCAGCGCACCGACAAAGCCCAGCACATAGCTGCCGTTGGCCTGGTTTTCCTCTGCCTTTTCCCGGGTGCGCGTGCCCTTTTCCCGGATCGCCGCGGCACAGACGGGACGATAACTCAACGCTCCGTTCAGCGAAACCAGGCAGAGGCTGTCGGGGCGGCTTGCGCCGGTCAGGGCGCAGGTGTCCGGCGGAGTGATCCCGCTTTCGCGCAGAGAAGCCGTCAGCGCATTCAGCGCTTCGGTGAAAAAGCCGGCCAGATTGTCCGCCTTTCCATAGGAGAGACCAAAGGTCGCCGCGATTTTCGTAAGCCCGGCCAGTTTTACGCCTTTCAGGCCTTTTTCCTTCAGCGCGCGAGCCAGCGCCTTGCGCTTGGCGCCCCAAGCGTCGGGAATTTGCACCGAAACGATGGCAAGCAGGCTCTTCCCCGTTGACCGCTGCAGCAGCAGCGAATAATGATTCCATGTACCAAAGCAGAGATTTCCTGTCGTTTCAAAGCCGCAATCGGCCAACGCAGCAAAAACATCGTTTGCATTCGCCATAACTGTCAAATCCTCCTCTTTTTTGGACTTCCTCTTCGAGTATAGCACAGCCCCCGGCACGGTGCAAGCATCGGTCTGATGACTTTTCACAACTATAAACGTTTTTTCCTATTTCCCGCACGCGCCGAAAAGGCTCATTCCGAACTCCGAATTCTGGATTCCTCATTGACCTTCCGTCCGGTCAGATAGCGGCGCATCATGTCAAAGGCGTGGTTGCCGGCCATGCGGCGGATGAAGCTGCGGGTGCGGAAGGCGCCGAGATGCAGCTCGCGCACGAAGGTTTGACCCTGGACGGCCATCGAGACGAAGACCGTACCGACCTCGTGCACGCCGTCGCCGTCCGGCCCGGCCAGACCCGTCACACCGAGGCCGATCGCCGCCCTGGTCAGCGCGCGCACACGCTCGGCCATCGCTTTGGCGACCTCGAAGCTCACCGCGCCCTTTTCCTCGATCAGCGCCGCATCGACGCCCAGCACCCCGGCCTTGACGCCGTTGGTATAGCTCACAACGCCGCCGAGGAAGAAGGCGCTCGCGCCGGGCAGCTCGGTAAAGCGCCGGGCGATATCGCCGCCGGTGCAGCTCTCCGCCGCGGCAAAGGTGGCGGGATGCTCCTTGAGAATCTGCAGCACGGCCTCCTCAAGGCACTCGACGTCCTCGCCGTAGACCACATCGCCCAGTCTCTCGCGCGCCCGCTCCATCACGGGGCGGATCATCGCCTCGGCCTCCTGCTCGCTGTGCGCCTTGGCGGTGATCTGCAGCAGGCAGTCGCACTCCTTGGCATAGGGCGCCATGCTGGGATTGGACATCGCGTTCATTTCGTCGCGGAAGATCTGGTCCACCGTGCTCTCGCCCATACCGAAGATGCGCAGCGAGCGGCTGACGATCTGTTCGTCCGAGAGCTTTCGCAGATACGGAACCGCGCAGGCCTTGAACATCGGCACGCACTCGTTGGGCGGCCCGGGCATCATGACGACGATTTTTCCTTGCGCCTCAAAGGCGCAGCCAGGGGCGGTGCCCCAGTTGTTGTGGAACACGGTGCAGTCGGCCGGCAGATCGGCCTGGGCAAAGTTGTTGGGCGTGAATTCGCGGTCGGGGCGGATGTAGTCATACAGTCCCCTGTACTCCGCCTCGTTGCGCACGAGCGGCAGGCCGAAGGCATCGGCCAGCACCTTTTTCGTCAGGTCGTCGCAGGTTGGGCCGAGGCCGCCGGTGGTGATGATGATATCCGCACGGCCTTTCGCGATCTCCACGCACTCGCGCAGCCGGCCGGGGTTATCCCCCACCACGGTGTGCCAGCGCACGTTGACGCCGATCCGGCTCAAAAGCTCGGAAATATCGCGCGCGTCGGTATTGGTGACGTGCCCGAGCAGCAGCTCGGTGCCGACGGAGAGAATTTCGGTGTTATAGCTCTTCATGCTCGAGTTTGATCCTTTCCGTTCCGGTGACGGCCTCCTCCACCAGCGCCTGCACATCCAGCGCTGCCTCCACGGCCTCCACCTCGCTCAGCTTCGGACGGGTGCGCGGGTGGCGCGGCGTGAACACCGTGCAGCAGTCCTCATAGGGGAGGATGGAGGTGTCAAAGGTGCCGATCTTTCGCGCCATCTGCACGATTTCTTCTTTATCCATGCCCACCAGCGGCTGCAGGGTCGGCAGATGGGTCACGGCCTGGGTGGAGGCCATGGCCTCCATGGTCTGGCTCGCCACCTGGCCG
>OCTX011553619.1_pt1 | contig 16105 bp, 22 predicted proteins | sample 1539691 | NCBI WGS metagenome assembly OCTX01 (sample SAMN02144231, study PRJEB22623) | gut metagenome | biome: sheep rumen | host: Ovis aries | place: New Zealand | reverse complement strand
GGATGGCGGTACGAATACCGCCACTCCTCAGAAGATTTGATAGGAGATAAGCCATGGAAGAATTAATGATTGCATATGACATGTTAAACAGCATTGCGCCGGCAATGAACAAGTTGGATAAGACAGCGTTTGGAGCTGTGTACTGCATGATAGCAGAAGAGTGGTGCAGAGCCAATGACGAGGATGTTGAAGTATTAATGTCAAACATCTGCGACACAGTTCATCTGGTAAATGAAGAGTGCGGTAAATACTGATTGGGAAGATGGCGGAGTGGCAATCAAAGCCACTCCTGCCAAAAAACGAGGAATGAGATGTACAGAGTATATACATATAGCAAATGTAATGGTCAGAGAGTAGAAGTTATAGCTAAAGGATTGACAGAAAAACAGGCAGAGAGCTTCTGCGAGAGCTGGGGCTGGAATTACTGCCGAGAAGATGGGTGTAGCTTCTGGATCGATTATGAATGGTATGAAGAGGTGTGATTATGGCGATATTGTTATTTTTGATAGTTGCAGGATTTTTTGGATTTGTCGAGTTGATGGTACATGTTGGTGAAGCCTGGGGCTTTGGAGTTGTATTTGTGATTTTCATAGTGATTATGTTTATCGGAGCGCTAGCCGGATTATAGAAGGGAGGGGAAGAGAGATGATATTTCAGAAGTTGATAGAAGATTTACAAGAAAGAACACTGCCGTTCACAGTGCATTTCATAACAGCAGATGCAGATATGTTTGCGGTAATCGATGATGGAGAATATATATTTTCTGCGGACGAGAAAGAGAAGAAATTCTATATGCAGGATGCAGGAAGCCAATGCGTGCACCTGAATGTTACGGCTGAGAATTACATGATTGCCGTGACAGAGTGCCAGCCGGGAGAAAGAGAGTACACGCTGACACATAAACGGCATTGCGAGAAACCAGATCAAATAGTGATAACATTTTTACAGACAGAGTAGAGGTGATACAGATGGTAGATATAAAGAAACTGAAAGTGGGAGACCGGCTGACATTTTTCTGGGATGAATTCGATGGATCCGGGGCGATACCAGGAATCGTTTCATCGATAGAAGAGGATCATGCAATCGTTGTAGCGGACGGACAAACACTGTGGTTAGATAGCAGAAATGCAGATATGTTTGCAATTGATGTGGGAACACAGACATGCTATACTCATCTCGATGGAGGTGAGTATAGCGATATGAAAACAAATGCGGAAATCGTAGAGAAATACCATAGCCAGCTGACGAATATTAGGGTGAGATTCCCATCAGAAGAGCAGTGCGGAGTTGATTATGCGAAGTTGATCAGAGAAAGAGCATTGGATCTGGGATTTGTCAACACAAAAGGCAAGGATAAAGGAACCGGATCTGCAAATGCATATATCCTTCATTTGGTAGAACAGGATCTGATCAATGCCGGGATGATTGATAGTATGAAAAAAGGTATGAGTGAAGTTGTAAAAAAGGAAACTGACTGATATACTACAGGAGTACCTCTTTCTTTTACTTGTAAAAGAAGAGTGGGGATGCGGTTGTAGTAGGCTGCATCCCCTTTTGATTATTAATATTCAATAGAAAGACAGAATAATGACAGTAAATGCGTAGCCGATGAAGGTGTATTAGGCATTAGTAAAAGAGCAGGAGAAAGTGACTTACTTTTGAAAAACACCGTGACACAATTATAGTTGTACCTGTTAGGTACAATCGCAGTTTTACAAATTGCTATAATATATCCAAGATTCAAGATAGGAGGTTGAACTATGGGAGCATTGTTTGGATTTATTGGATTAGTTGTTTTTGTAATAGGATTGGTGTTTTTGATCGTCCGAGCTATTAAAAAGGAAAGCAAAAAGGTGCCCCTGATCCTTGTTATCGTTGGTATCGTGCTTTTTATTGTTGGCATGGCTATTCCATCGCCTAAACAGGCAGAAACGCCTGTAGAGCCTACAGAAACGTCTGTTGTAGAAGCAGAGCCGAAAGAAGAGCCGGTACAGGAACAGAACAGCGAAGAAGTGGCTGAAGCCCCGGTAGAAGAAACAGCAGATGCTACGGAAGACAACAGCAACAAGACAACGTATATGTTGGATGCGGACAATCCGACGCCCGGGATATCGGAATATGTTACGTTTAACGAAGGTACCGAATTTGAAGATCAGTCGCTTGTGTTCCATGTTGAACCGGGAATATATGAGGTCAGCAATATCGGATCCTACAGATCCCAGGTCAATGTTTACGTTGACGGTGAAAAGAACGTGACAGAAGAAGGATGGGAAGAATGGGTCGTAGGAGACGAAGGTGACGCATATCTGGTGGACGTTGGAGAGACCATTGAAGTAAATGTACCAGAGGGATATATTATTCATTTAGATCCGCCGGCAAAACTGAGTCTGGTTCAGAAGTGATAATGAACATTGTATCAGCAATATTGACCGTTGGAGATTACATTGTTCCTTTGGAGTTTTAAAAGTTCAGTGAATAAATATAGAACCGGCTTTGCGGCCGGTTCTTTTTTCTCCAAAAACTGGGAAATAGGGTGTGCCAATTCCCGGATGTGGCAGTGTTGCCAGGCGGCACGGTCTGATATATTTATATCATCAAATACACGAGAAAGGAGCTGATACTTATAAGATAAATTAAATATGATAAGGAGAAAAAATATGAATACATTGATGAACTTATGTAAACTCGGATTAGACTTTATTAAAAAACATCCAAAAGAATGTTTGCAAGGAGCAGCTATCGGAGGAGGAACTTTCCTTTGTTGGAAGGTCATGGAAAGTGGTTATGGGCTAGACATCAAACAGGGAAACAATCACTTTATCCTAAAACCAGAAAAGGCACTTGAAACAACTCCAAAGAAGTAATCATATTTTTCTATCATAGTCATATTAATTTACCTCCTATAATGTAAGGTGTTGATCTTCTTCCGTAAGCCTCAAACGATAAGAGGGCAAACCTTTCTCGTGTATGAAGATAACAAAAAAACGCTACGTTGGGTGTGATCCCGGCGTAGCGTTTTGATTTTGATATTAGTTATCCCATTCGTCGAATGTTTTTTCTCCCTGCTTTGACTCCCACTTTTGGTAATCTTTGACAGCATTATATTCGCCCTCGGTCATTTTTTCACCGTTACGGTATTTGTCCATGCCGTTTTGGAAATCTTTGTCGTATTGACTTTCGCCGCCGCAGCCGCTCAAAACGATGCCAGCCACTCCGAGTATAGCCAGGAATAAAACCAATTTCTTTTTCATGCTTCAACCTCCAAAATGATATACAAAAAAAGAATTATGTCATAAAATTATTATACCCCGATATAGTGGGAAATGCCACTATAAAATTGAAAGGCGGCATTCATATAATCAGAATATGAATGTGAATTATGATCCTTTATGGGAAACAATGAAAAAGAAGAATATTTCAAAATATCGGTTGATGAAAGACGCTCAGATCGACTATCACACAATGGATTCGATAAGAAAAGGAGCGAATATCTCAACCAAGACTCTTGGGAAAATCTGCGCTTATTTAGGCTGCACTCCCAATGATGTGATCAGGTTCATTTGATAGAAACAAAAAAAGAACCGGCTTTGCGACCGGTTCAACTTTTATGGTTCATGAGAGCTCTTTGATGAGCTCTTTTTTGTATTTATAGAATGTCATTTTTGATATCCCGGCAAGCGTCCAGGTTTCTTCATTGCTAAGTGATCCGCCAAAATCTTTGTTATGTTTGAGGATGATCTTCTTTGATTCTTTTGACTTATTAGTTTCAATTTTGGATCCAGCTCTTCTGCCCGGAATCCGTCCTTGTTCTGCGGCTTTTGCCATTCCTTCTCTGGTTCTGGCATGAAGATGATCAACTTCTTTCTGTGCCTGGTCAAACGCAAGCTCGATCTGCTGCCGTTGAATGATCCGAAGCACTTTGTTGGTTGCATCAATGTAACAGTCCGCTATTTCATTGCCAGTAGCCTCTATTTTGCTCTCCAGGGCATTTTTATAGACACTGGTATTGATATGTGGCTCTTTCAGAAAAACAAGCTCTACACCCTTTTCAAACAGCTCAACATATTGCTGGAATCCTTCTTTTGCATTCCTGGACATTCTCGACACTTCATCAAAGACAATGGTATCTCCGGCAGAAACTTGCCGCAGGATTTTATCCAACTCTTTTCTTCCCTGCATTTTTGTTCCAGTGAATGCTTCTTTATAGATGATTGCATCTGGAAACTGGTCTTTGATATTTGATTCCTGCCGTTCGATCTTCTGCTGCCGTGTGCTGACCCGACAGTATCCGTATGTTTTTCCCATTCCTTTTTCTCCTAGAGTAATTAAATAAACGAACCTTTATATTATACTGATATAATACCATGTGGGCACACAGAATGCAAGCGCTTTTAATACTTTTTTGCAATACCTTTATTTTAATACTAAGATAATCATAGATAAACTCGATAGCTTGACGATATGGCTTCGGAATGGATGATATCGTAATAAATGGGAAAATACCGTACTATTCTTGCCAAAATATTTTTTGACAATTAATAATCAAGAATCCCAGAAACATCAGCTTTTTCGACCATGCACTGCTGCCGGATCGACAACAATGGTTATCGGATCCGAAATTCTAGTACCGTGTTTTACTTCACCGCTTTACTGCACTAAAGTATTGTTTGATAGAAAAAGGATCCCTGATCAAGGAATCCCTCATCTCTTTTTCATCTGATCCAGCTGTTGTTCCAGCATTGCTTTCTGCCATTGCAGCTTCAACACATCCTGCTTCTTTCTGAACAACAACTTCTGTAGCCAGGAAAAGAATGGCATCTTCGTTCTCTTATAAATCCTCATTCATCCATGCCTCCTTTGATTCTCGCTTTAAATGTTCTCCAAAAGCAAATTCCATCTCTGGTCTAATGCCGTAGAAGTCTTCATACTCTTTTAAGCATCTATATGACACTTTCCCCATTATCAAATCAGTTGAAAGATCATGTATCTCAAACGACATCGAGCTACAAAACGGATACACCCAAAGTTTTTCCGAGGTTAGTGCATCATAAACCATCCACATCTGATCTTCCGCATATCCGAGACCACCATTGTAATGCTCTCTGTATAATGCAATAACATCGCCTTTCTGATATGGAGCGTTTGCGTATTCGGAATCTTCAGTCAAGTCGTTCACTGTTATAATTCTGTCCATTACCGGCCACCTAATTGTTGTATATTTTTGTGATATTAATATCAAAAGTCTAATAAATAGATTCCATCGGCATACTTCCGAAATCTCACATATGTTCTTCCATAATGCTCCAGCATTTGTTTTGTAACATAGCCACCAGAAGGAACACCCAATCTTTTTCGAATCCATTCTCCAAGAATAGCATTACTTTCTGCGCTTTGTAGCGCTTTATTCGTCTCCTGTGCCATTCTCATATGAAAACTACCATAGTCTTTCGTAATTACTTTGAAAATCGGACAGTTTTCATCCTCTGGATTGATTCTGTCTGGGAAGAAACCTTCTTTCTTGTCATTTTTGTTATATGGTATATAAGCCTGGTTCGGATTCCTCTTTGTACCGTTCTTTCGTATTCCCCAATTAATTCCCGATCCATAACCAGTGTCGGATCCGTCTGCTCGTAGCAAGGACACATCCAATGTATCTATCGGTGAAATAGCATCATAATATTCATACTCATCTGTTTCATCCATGAGAAGCTCTGCATCTCCGGCTTTCCCATTTGATACTTTTTTTATCTTACTTGCCACATCAGGATCAAAGCAGCTCAACGTGTCTTTATATAACTCATCATAGTATTTAGCAGCACGAAAAGGATCACAAACAGTAACGCTTTCTCTTCGTCTATAAAATGCATTCATGGTATAGTTCAGTGATCCACAAAACGCTAGGGATGGTGAAAAACGCTCTCTCCCTGTTTCTTTTGAATAAGATACATAATCTCCCCATATATACATTTTTGAATGCACTTCTTTCCCCGTACAAATATAATTACACGTTACTTTCGGCATACCTCTCGTACTATTCAGATAGGTTATTAAACGACAAATGTCTTCATGCTTCTTTTGAGACAAGCTGGATTTTGTCATTCCAAGAATTATCTCAACGCTCATCTTATTATATTTTTTGGATTTAATCCCATCACACAGAGTTATCATATGCGTAGAAATGCGCTCACAGTCTGTAAAACCTGTGATTATTCTCATACTATGATATGTTTTTGCTGGTTCGTATAGTATAGGAGCATCAAATTGTTCATCTATGATTTTTCCAAGATCATCTATACCATTCATATCCATACTCCAATTATTCTGTCAGATTTGCTTCTATCCACGGATATTCTATTCCAGCAAAGCTATTCAGTATTGCTGTTACCACTATATTTGATAGGCGGCACGGTACGGCCATTCCGATTTGCTTTCTAACACTTGCATACTTCCCAACAAATTCAAAGTCATCTGGAAAAGTCTGTATCCGGGCACGCTCACGGTTTGTAAGCTCTCGATCCGTCCAGTGATACATAAAAGTTCCGCCACCACCAGATCCGGTAACAGTATATGCCGGTTTGTCCGGGTGCAATTTTCTGTAGATCTGACTTATCTTTGTCTTAGTATTGATTCTCAGTTCTTCCGGAAAATCATCTCCAAGTCTCTCTTCAGCCTGCCATACATTCTCACCTGGTAAAATATATGACAATCTGCGGACAACCTTATCCTGTATCTTTCTCTGATCATTGTTTGGAGCATCTTCCGGAATGTTGTCCAAAGCCGTTCTTGCTGAAACATCACAATCCTTATATTGTTTCGGATCCGGCACATGAAACTCAACATCCAGATCTTCTCTGATCCCGACAATGATAACCCTATGTCTTGTCTGCGGAATACCGTACTCTTCTGCTTTGTAAAGATGTGCCACCAGTTTGTATCCAGACTCTCTCAGGTCATTAAGAATAATCTGGAAATCTCCGGAGCCTGCGCTACGAATTCCACTAACATTTTCTGCCATGAACCATTTTGGTTTGTACTTACGCAGTACCTCTACTCCATACCAATACAACTCTCCGAATTTTTCATTTGCAATACCTTCGTGCTCACCAACATTTGAAAAGGAATTGCATGGGAATCCATATGCAAATGCATCGATTTCACCCAGGGTAGATATATCTAGATCTCTTACATCTCCACAATAAACAGAATCCGGATTGTCCGGGCAAATATTATTAATATATGTTTGGCATGTGTCAGCGTCCCAGTCATTAGCCCAGGCATGTTGAATTCCAAATGTGTTATCGTCACTTTGTGCTGTCAGTGCGCCATGCGCTAATCCCCCGGGGCCACAAAACAGTTCCCCTAATTTGAATTTTTCCATGAAACTTATATCCTTTTTGATTTCTTAATATCAAAAGTTACTCTGCTACCGTTTCGTCTCTTCTGATCACAACTGCATGTATGGTTCCTGTTTCCTGAGAATTCAACGGAATCGGCATTCCAAACGGTATCTCGTTATTATTTTGTTCTGTTAAATCTGGCAATATTTCTCTAACAAACAATATTGCTTCATCGTATATCTCTTCTGGTAAATCTTCACCTCTCCGAATAAATTCTGTCAGATCTTCATTCATGAGAATTACCGTTGCATGATATCTATTATGAACCAACACCTCTTTGAATTCTTTTATGTCTACGCTCTTCTCTTCCAGTCCATTATTATATGTTGCAGTGATCGTCCCATCTTTGTGTCCGATCTTCACACTCTCAGCAATCGTCCCAGCGTGATCATCATCCAGAATTGCCATTTTGATATTGTCGCCGGACAAAACTCTTGCAAAATCCGATATATCTCTTGCCTTTTGATGTGTGAGAAGCTCATGCTCTGCTACCGTTTCAAACTGTGTTCTTCTGATATCACAATTGTATGGTCTGTTTGCTTCTACTTCCTCATCAGTCTTACCATGTTTATATCCTTCTTCATGGTTAAGCTGAACCTCTTTTAATGCTTTTAATCCCTTTTTCTTGAGAAGTCTTTCAGCACTCTCTGTTGCTTTTCCATCAAAGGTCAATGCCACTAGTATTGCCGGATCGAATTTCCTTTTTCCATTTTTTCCATTGGACATTTCATACTGCTGCCGTATGCCTTCTCCTTTTTTTCTTTTTTCCCCGACAAATGACGGCGGCACGTACAACACTCCCTCATTTTTATAAAAGCATGTGATCAATGTACCTTTATCAGAAATGAACCAGTACGGCACCAATCCTTCTCTGGCTTTTGCATATTTTGAGCCCGATTTGTATGCATAACACTGTTTAACAGAAAGCAATTCTTCTTTTGTGAATTCATATGTTTTTATCGATCCGTCTCTCTGCTTCCGACTCTTTACTATATAGTCTTCTTTCTGTAGTCTTTCTTGTCTCCACTCTTCAAAAATCTTATTATATTCTTTCGCCTTCGTTCTCTTCTGTTTTGCCATCTATTATCCTTTTCTTAGTGTATATGAAATGGTCGCTTTGGAGCTCCCATTTCTCCTTTTGTTCATTTGTTGGTCTCTTGTAGTAATACAGATCCTTTATGTCGTTCCGAAATATCCGAAACAGTTTCTCCAGCTCCCTGTTTGATATGATTAGGTTGTCCCGGATCTGCTCCTTGGTAGTGAATCCGTACTCTTCGACCAACGTTTCCAGCACTACCATCAACTCATTGTATTCTCGTTCCTTCACAGCCGGAGCGTTTGGATTGTTTGCCGGCATTACTTCCTCTGCCAGATCCTGAAGCCCATGCAGCACCAACATGTTATACGAGAAATTGCCTGGTGTTACTCCTGCGGCATGAAGCCTGGTCGCTCTCTCTTCCAGCCTATCCAGCTCTTGATCTGTGTATTTTCGAAACGAGTATACATTAATCGGTCTCACTCTGTCAGGTACGCTTTTGAAGAAATTTCTATTCACCTCTATCAGCTTACCTTTGTATTCATCCTGCTCCTGCTTGTTAAACAGTCCGATCGCACACAGCAAATTCATATGTCTGCTAGTCGTTGCTTCTCCATACATCTTTCTGCGTGCTCCATGCGTCAGCATCTTATTGTCAGCAAAGAAAATATATTTGTGATCAGCAATGATAATCTGCTTACTGTTTACAAATCTCAACACGCTGAAAAAGGTCTGCCGTAACGATCCTGTTAGGTATTCATTCAGGTGCTTACACTTCTTCGGCAGATGGTATATAACCTCTCTATTATGCGCTATGATTTTTCTTGCTGATTCTATCGTTAATTTTGACATTTTTTTAAAAATTTCTTGCTTGCCAAACCTCTATTTTTCTTGGCTTTTTTGAGGATTGGTGGTTAACTCTGCGGAATGTAAAGTATTAATTTCATTAATACATTGTATGTGGTTTTTGAAAATTAATATTCAACCATCATTCCCGGTACTAAAGAAGAGTAGCCAAAAAGAAGCTACTCTTCCCAATTATACATATCGTTGTTAACCTTGTTGGTTATATCCGCATTGTACTGTCCGGCCGCTTCATAGAGCTGCGTCAGTATATATGCTCTTGGATTATCTATCCTGCCGGTCTGCTCCTCATACTTTCTGATCACATAAAGGATCTCATCATACGATAGTTTCATCAGTTGACTGGTAACAACTGCTTTCGGTCTGTCGGTGCGCTGCACTCTGACCGTCTCATTTGAAGTATTCAATGTGTCATATAGGATCTGAATGATGTAATCAATCTCTCTCTCGATCTCAGAATGATCATGGATTAGAGCCTTATATCCAAAGTGATCCTTAACAAAATCCATTGAATATTCTTGACTGGTATTTTCTTTCGTGCTAGTATTTTCTGGAGAAGTCTCGTAAACTAAAGTGTCAATATCCTGGCTTTGGTCGGTTTTGGATATTGGCTCTTTTTTTGTCTTCATTCGGCGGTAGAATTCTGCTTCCAGAATCTCATCCGGAATCTCTCTAGCTACCGCTTTGAAATCCTCTTCTTCTGTCGAGAAATCATCTTCCCACATTTCTGGTGAATCATATAGAGTGTATAGGTTTGACATTCTGCCATTATTGGTATCGTCTCTCCTAGGCTCTACTTTTATAATCCCCAACTCCTGCATCTTTGCAATAGATCTTCTGACCTGTGACAAACTAGATCCGCTGATCCGGCTGATTGTTGCCAGACTCGGAAATGCCTTTTTCGTCTTATGATCAGCAAAGCTTTTAATAGCTATGAAAACAATCTTGTCATACTGTGTCAGCTTATCACTATCGAGAAATGCATTATAGATTTGTGTGAATCCTTTTCTCGGTTTCTTTGTCTTATCTCCAGCAGCACTCTTCTGCTTTTGTGCCACTAGTTATCCTCCTGCTTTTCTTCTCGGATAGCATCCTGCTGCCCATTCAAATTCTTTTCCAGAACATTTTTTACATACTGGCTGATTGTAATTCCCTGCTCAAAAGCGGTCATTTTCAGCTTTGTGTGCATATCGTCTTCCAAGACTACATTTAGCCTCTTCACAGTTAAAATCTCCTTATCTTGTGGTTTTTTAGATTTTTACTCTCCTAACATAACTCAAATTTTCAAAAACGTCAAGAAGTTTTTACTCAAATGAGAAAATGAAGGTTTGATGATCTGATCATATCTTTTCTATCGGCAGAGAATGATAGAACGATATGATTTTTGGATATAGTTTTCTGAGTATTGATATGTGTTCTGGGAGAACATGGGCCCTGTTCTGTGGGAACAAGTCCCCTATTCTGAGAGAACATACCCCTTGTTCTGGGAGAACATGGGGAGAACATGTATTCTGATTAATTACAGTGTGTTTTGGGTCAAAATCGGCTTTTTGTTTTCCGGCTAAGAGTTCCTAGCCTTGGGACATAAAAATGCGAAAATAACGCTGTGAGCACACATAATAAAAGCATCCATCGAATGATAGATGCTTTCAGGTAGTATGTTTGCTAGTTGGATAGATCCCGGACGGTTTTCAAGGCTTGATACAGATCCTGATTCTCTTCCATGTCTTTGCGAATCAGATTCTGAATATATCGAGTTCGAGTTACTCCATGATGCTTTGATATTAGGTTCAAGTATTCTTCAAAGCCTTTGATATCAAGCTGCATGTATTTCTTTGGAGTTCGTCCCGGAGTTCTTGGATGAAGATTGGCAAGTGAGTTTGGATGTACATTTGATTTCTTTTCCGGTGCTACTTCTTCTGCTACCGGTTCGGGTTCCTGTACGTTATCAATTACTTCATTTTCATCAATTGTAAACTTTTTCTTAGCCATGTTTCTTCACCTCGTCTTCTATTTCTTTTGCCAGCATTCTGATGTCTTCTGCGACTGCTGCCTTCTCATCATAGTCTGTAATCCCGATATGGTAGTAAACATTCTCTCCCATCGAGACGGCATTCCTGATCTTTGTGTCAAAGACTTTTGTATTCAATTTGGCAGCCATCTTCTCTGCCATGATCTTGACTTGCTTCGACAGATTGGTTCTGTTGTCGTTCCTGTTAAACAGAAGTCCCAGTACGATCAGATTTGCATTTGTGCTATCCTTCACCTCTTCTACAGTCTCAATGATGCCATTATCAGCTTCAAGACTTGTCATATCTGGCAACATCGGCACGATCGCAAAGTCGCTACTAGATAGTGCCAGGAATTGTCCCCAGTTTGGTGATGGTGACACATCGATGAATACATAATCATAAGCCGGAGCCACAGTCTTGATCACTTTTTTCATGAGTGATACTTTGGCGGACTGTCCGAGATTCGATACATCGACTGTTGCCGGAATCAGATCCAGATTATCTTTTACTGGCTTGATTACATCCTCTACAGGTTTTCCTTTGCAGAGCACATCAAAAATTGTTAGCAGATCATCTGGTTTTTTGATACCGCAAAAATATGTTAGGTTTGCTCTTTGGCCGTCTAAATCCAGCATGAGAATCTTTTTCTGCTTTGATAATTCCCAGGCGATGTTGAAGCAACAGGATGTTTTTCCGATACCGCCTTTTTCATTGATGAATGTTATAACTTTACCCATTGATATATCTCCTATTGAATTTCATATCTATTATCATAAAAATATACATATTTGTCAAATAGAAAAATCATAAAAATATATATAATTCATTTTTGAATATTAATAGTCAAGTATCGAATGCTGAAAAATTTAGTCAGTGTATGAATGGATCAGCTATACCAATAATCGGAAAATGGGTGAAAAAATGAGGTTTAATATCCCCCCATTAATGCAAAAATCGGAATACACCAAAAAGAAAAATATACATTTAATAGAAAATTGACACATAATTCTCAAAAACATATTGACATGTGGGTACACATGTGGTAAGATATAGACAAGTTAAGAGATGAAAGCCTTAACCCACTACTACAAACTACTACAAAGAAAGAAGAGGTACAAAAATGAAGGAAATCAACAGAAGATACTACGATGAAGGATGCAAAATATGGGAAGCTCGTACAGATGAAGAGCTCGAAGAGTTTGAAGAGGAAACACGGCACTTTGAATTTTCGAGAGATTTTGAAGCATGGGATGATAGTGATTGGTGGGAATACTTCATGGAAGAGGTAGCAAATCATGCATATGACAGTGGCGACATATATTCTGAAAAGCCATGCAAGGTTAATGGGACAGTGCTTTTTTATCCGAAGAGTATAGAGGAAGCGTATTTTGTGATTTGTGAAGTGATGACAGTTGAAGAGGCTAACGAGTGGTTGGCTGAATGGATTGATGAAGAAGAAATGTTGGGTGCGGTGGCATAAGCCACCAATCCCACAAGACAAGAAACTGTATACGCACATATCAAGAAAGAAGAGGTACATATCATGAAACAGACTACAAATATCCAGAGAAGCATTTCCTATCTTGTAAAAATCTTTAAGGCACTGAATGAAGAATATTTTGATGGGGCATTGCCGATGCCGATTATTACAATCCAGAGCACTCCAAAAGCGTACGGTCACTTTACTCCATGGGATGCATATAGGATTAAGGACGAAAAAGGCGAGATGCACGGAGCGGTTGAAGTCAACATAGGGGCAGGGACACTTGATAGGAGTATCGAGTCGGTGGTAAGCACTCTGCAACATGAGCTCATACATTACTATTGTTATCTCAATAATATCAAGGATACGAGCCGTTGCGGACAATACCACAACAAAAAATTCCGTGATGAAGCAGAGGCAAGAGGTCTTCACATTGAGTATGACAGTAGAATTGGATGGAGCATTACCGAGCCGACAGAAGAGCTGATAGATTTCATCATAAGCTGTGGCTTTGAGGATATCCAGATTGGAAGAAATGAGTGGACGAGCTTCGTCGGTGCAGGCGGATCTAAAGCCGGCAGTGGCGGAGCGGTAGCTCCAAAGCCCAAAAAATCAAATAGCAGAAAGATGATTTGTCCATGCTGTGGCAACATTGCCAGAGTGACAAAGCCGACAAATCTCATCTGCGGAGACTGCATGGAGCACATGATTGAAGTTTAATATTCAAAAGTGGGCGGTGCGGATGCACTGCCCACAAAACTAAGATATATATACCTATATTAGAAAAATATAACATAATCACAAAAATATATTTTTTTGCTATTGACATGTGGGTACACATATGTTAATATAGAGGTACAAAGAGGAACACGAAAACTACTACAAACTACTACAAGAAAGAAGAGGTACAAATTATGAAAACACTGAAAGACATGGCAAACATCATTCAAGAAATCAAAGAGTATGAGGAGCTGAAGCGGTCACTGGCTCTGGAAGTCGAGAAGCTCAAGAAAGAGTGCATCGAGTGGATGGAAGAGCAGGGGATTGATGAAGTGGTCACAGATGCCGGCAAGGTTACATATCGAGAGGTTCTCAGCAAGCGGTTCAACAGCACGGACTTCAAAAAAGATTATCTGGCACTGTTTGAGCAGTATGTGACGCTTACGAGCAACATGAGATTCACCTGCAACTAGTAGATAGAGTAGAAGAGGATGGCGGTACGAATACCGCCACTCCTCAGAAGATTTGATAGGAGATAAGCCATGGAAGAATTAATGATTGCATATGACATGTTAAACAGCATTGCGCCGGCAATGAACAAGTTGGATAAGACAGCGTTTGGAGCTGTGTACTGCATGATAGCAGAAGAGTGGTGCAGAGCCAATGACGAGGATGTTGAAGTATTAATGTCAAACATCTGCGACACAGTTCATCTGGTAAATGAAGAGTGCGGTAAATACTGATTGGGAAGATGGCGGAGTGGCAATCAAAGCCACTCCTGCCAAAAAACGAGGAATGAGATGTACAGAGTATATACATATAGCAAATGTAATGGTCAGAGAGTAGAAGTTATAGCTAAAGGATTGACAGAAAAACAGGCAGAGAGCTTCTGCGAGAGCTGGGGCTGGAATTACTGCCGAGAAGATGGGTGTAGCTTCTGGATCGATTATGAATGGTATGAAGAGGTGTGATTATGGCGATATTGTTATTTTTGATAGTTGCAGGATTTTTTGGATTTGTCGAGTTGATGGTACATGTTGGTGAAGCCTGGGGCTTTGGAGTTGTATTTGTGATTTTCATAGTGATTATGTTTATCGGAGCGCTAGCCGGATTATAGAAGGGAGGGGAAGAGAGATGATATTTCAGAAGTTGATAGAAGATTTACAAGAAAGAACACTGCCGTTCACAGTGCATTTCATAACAGCAGATGCAGATATGTTTGCGGTAATCGATGATGGAGAATATATATTTTCTGCGGACGAGAAAGAGAAGAAATTCTATATGCAGGATGCAGGAAGCCAATGCGTGCACCTGAATGTTACGGCTGAGAATTACATGATTGCCGTGACAGAGTGCCAGCCGGGAGAAAGAGAGTACACGCTGACACATAAACGGCATTGCGAGAAACCAGATCAAATAGTGATAACATTTTTACAGACAGAGTAGAGGTGATACAGATGGTAGATATAAAGAAACTGAAAGTGGGAGACCGGCTGACATTTTTCTGGGATGAATTCGATGGATCCGGGGCGATACCAGGAATCGTTTCATCGATAGAAGAGGATCATGCAATCGTTGTAGCGGACGGACAAACACTGTGGTTAGATAGCAGAAATGCAGATATGTTTGCAATTGATGTGGGAACACAGACATGCTATACTCATCTCGATGGAGGTGAGTATAGCGATATGAAAACAAATGCGGAAATCGTAGAGAAATACCATAGCCAGCTGACGAATATTAGGGTGAGATTCCCATCAGAAGAGCAGTGCGGAGTTGATTATGCGAAGTTGATCAGAGAAAGAGCATTGGATCTGGGATTTGTCAACACAAAAGGCAAGGATAAAGGAACCGGATCTGCAAATGCATATATCCTTCATTTGGTAGAACAGGATCTGATCAATGCCGGGATGATTGATAGTATGAAAAAAGGTATGAGTGAAGTTGTAAAAAAGGAAACTGACTGATATACTACAGGAGTACCTCTTTCTTTTACTTGTAAAAGAAGAGTGGGGATGCGGTTGTAGTAGGCTGCATCCCCTTTTGATTATTAATATTCAATAGAAAGACAGAATAATGACAGTAAATGCGTAGCCGATGAAGGTGTATTAGGCATTAGTAAAAGAGCAGGAGAAAGTGACTTACTTTTGAAAAACACCGTGACACAATTATAGTTGTACCTGTTAGGTACAATCGCAGTTTTACAAATTGCTATAATATATCCAAGATTCAAGATAGGAGGTTGAACTATGGGAGCATTGTTTGGATTTATTGGATTAGTTGTTTTTGTAATAGGATTGGTGTTTTTGATCGTCCGAGCTATTAAAAAGGAAAGCAAAAAGGTGCCCCTGATCCTTGTTATCGTTGGTATCGTGCTTTTTATTGTTGGCATGGCTATTCCATCGCCTAAACAGGCAGAAACGCCTGTAGAGCCTACAGAAACGTCTGTTGTAGAAGCAGAGCCGAAAGAAGAGCCGGTACAGGAACAGAACAGCGAAGAAGTGGCTGAAGCCCCGGTAGAAGAAACAGCAGATGCTACGGAAGACAACAGCAACAAGACAACGTATATGTTGGATGCGGACAATCCGACGCC
>OCTX012209756.1_pt1 | contig 16113 bp, 17 predicted proteins | sample 1539691 | NCBI WGS metagenome assembly OCTX01 (sample SAMN02144231, study PRJEB22623) | gut metagenome | biome: sheep rumen | host: Ovis aries | place: New Zealand | reverse complement strand
GCCTTCAAGGACAAGACGCTCCGCGCCCAGGTCACGAAGTCCAAGACCGCCATGCAGAAGCTCGTGAAGACGTACTTCTACTGCGGCTAAAGCCCTATATAATATAACCTGCCCCATTCAGGCAAAGCGGCATTCCGGCACCCCCGGAATGCCTTTTTTTTGCCAAATTCGCCACTTTCAGACGTTTTTCGCAGTTTTTAGAAGTTAATTTATACGTAAAGGACGGAAAAATTTACAATTCCGTCCTTTACAGACAAATAAGTTATTGCTATATTGCCCCCCAATTAAACAACAACCCCCAATTCCGGGGGTACCCCAAAAGAGGTTAAAATGGCAACTGTTATCCGTCTCGCTCGCTTTGGCAAGCGTCACAACCCCATCTACCGCGCCGTGGTCATCGACAGCCGTAAGGCCCGCGACGACAGCTTTATCGAACAGGTCGGTTTCTACAACCCGAACCTCAAGAAGGCCGAAATCCGCTTTGACCAGGAAAAGGTCATGAAGTGGCTCATGACTGGCGCCCAGCCGTCCGACACCGTCCGCAACCTCCTCAAGAAGGTTGGCATCATGGACCTGTTCCACGAAGTCAAGGCCGGTCGCTCCATTGAAGGCAAGACCGCCACTCCGCGCGCCGACAAGGAAAAGAAGGCCAAGCTCGGTCCTAAGGCCAAGGCCAAGATCGAAGCCGAAAAGGCTGCCAAGGAAGCCGCCGCTGCTGAAGCTGCCGCTGCCGCCGAAGCCCCGGCCGAAGCTGCTGCCGAAGCCCCGGCCGCCGAAGCCTAATTCGACTTTATGTCAAAGGTCCCGCGCATTTCTGCACGGGACTTTTTTTGACCCTGTCTCAAGCGGCAAGCCAAGAGCCTGTATGAACGTGATGGATCCTCGGCCTTTGGCCAAGGATGACATTTCACACTCCACATTTCTCATTCCACATCCCACACCTCACATGCCTGAATCCGAAGCCTACATCACCGTCTGCCAACTCATGCGCACGCATGGTGTCAAAGGCTACATAAGGGCAATGCCCCTGACTCACGACTTGAACCGCCATGCGAGCCTCAAGAACGTGCTGCTCAAAAAGACGAACGGCGAAGAAGTGGAACTGGAGTTAGAAGACTCCAAGCTGGCGAACACCCTCTGGCTCCTCAAGTTCAAGGGTTACGACACTCCCGAATCCCTCGTCCACTTTGTGAACGGAGACATCATGATTCCCGAGTCCGACAGGTTGCCCGCCCCCGAGGGCGAATACTACCTGGACGACCTCGAAGGGTTCCGCGTCCACACCGAAGACGGTCGAGACGTGGGTAAGGTCCTCGAAGTGCAGGAACTCCCGACCGTGAACGCCTTCCACATCCAGTTCGACGCCGAGTTCCAAGGCGAATTCAGCACCAAGTCCATCCTCGCCCCGTGGATAGGCGACTGCGTCAAGCAGATTGACGAGGAAGGCAGGTTCATATTGTGCGACGCCGACTACCTGCGTGCCCTCTGCCCCGAGGTCCGCGAATGAGAATCGACTGCGTCACCATTTTCCCCGAGATGTTCGCCCCCATGAAGGCGTCCATCATGGGACGTGCCCAGGCAAAGGGGATCATGGAGTTCAACACCGTCTACCTGCGCGACTTCGCCATCAACGACTACGGCCAGGTGGACGACGTCCCCTACGGCGGCGAACCGGGCATGGTACTCCGGCCCGAACCGCTCGCCAAGGCAATCCGCAGCACGGGCATCAAGGAAGACGGCGGCAAGGTCATCTACCTCACCGCCGACGGCGTCCCCTTCACCCACAAGATTGCCGAGGAACTCTCAAAGGAAAGCCACCTGGTGCTTGTTTGCGGGCACTACAAGGGAATCGACGACCGCATCCGCCAGACCGAGGTCGACATGGAGATTTCCATAGGCGATTTCGTGGTCAGCGGGGGCGAACTGCCGGCGATGGTCGTGACCGATGCCGTGGTCCGGCTCATTGACGGCGCCCTCGGGCACAAGGAAAGCGGCGAAACCGACTCCTTTGCGCAGGGCGTACTGGGATGGCCGGTCTACACCCGCCCCGAGGAATTCGAGGGCAAAAAGGTCCCGGAAGTGCTCCTTTCGGGCCACCACAAGAACATTTCGGAGTGGCGACGCCAAGAATCGCTAAAAAGAACACGAGAAAGGCGCCCAGACATCTTTGAAAAAATGCAATTAAATACTAAATTTGGCGACAAATAAATAAGAGGTACACATTATGTCCCTGAACATCGAAGCAATCCATAACGAAAACGTGAAGACCAACGTTCCGGAATTCCGCGCTGGCGACACCGTTACCGTTAACGTCAAGGTCATTGAAGGCACCAAGGAACGTATTCAGCCGTTCAAGGGTGTCGTGATTCAGCAGAAGAACTCCGGCATTTCCAAGACTCTTACCGTCCGTAAGATGTCTGGCTCCGTCGCCGTCGAACGTATCTTCCCGGTCAACAGCCCGCGTATCGACTCCATCGTGCTCGACAAGGGTGGCAAGGTCCGTCAGTCCCGCATTTACTACATGCGCGAACTCCGCGGTAAGGCTGCCCGTATCGAAGAACGCGAAGCCTAATTCAAGGCGACGAGGGTTATTTCCCGATGATTACGGGGGATTCCCACCAAAAAGTTATCCCGCCCACGCGGTCTCACGTGAAGGCGGGTTTTGTTGTATTCTCTCCTGACTCCAAAAAGCGGAACATCGTCATTTTGGACAAGGGAGAACTCGCCGCCGTCGAGTGGCTGGGCGGAATCAAGAACACGATTTTCAAAATGCACCCCGGCGACCTGGTCGGGGTGGCCGCCCTTTTGGAACGCGAGCCCTTCAAGTACACAATCGAAGCCACAGAGGACTCCACCATCACGGTCGTGACCGAAGAATGCATGGAGTCCGAACTCAAGACGCTCCCCGTGTGGCTCCTCGCCGTCATCAAGTCGCTCTCGTCCAAAACACGCAAGTTCAAAGAAGCCCTGTACAAGCCCCGCTGCGAGAACACCCTCAAAAGCCTCGCCGAATACTGCAGCCATCTGAACGAAAAAAAGCCCTACTCCATAGGCGAACTGGTCCGCGAGTTCCACTGGCTGACCAAGATTCCCGAACCCGCCATTCTCGAGGACCTCAAGGCACTCGGGCGGCGCAAGTTCATTGTGGTGCACGGTACCGGCGGCAAAACTGAAGTGCAAATAAGCAACGCGCTCCTGCTCCGCCTCTTTGCCGATTACCAAAAGGCGCAAGACCAAAATGTGGCCTGGCCGCCGTTCCAGCTGAGCCTTCTGCAAAAAAAACTCCTGGTCAAGATTTCGACAATCGACCACACGCAAAAGAAGGACGCCCCTGGCTGGATTGCCTTTTTCGAAGGTGAAGGCCTCAAGATTGACGTTGGCGAATGGATCAAGATATTGCACTTGGGCTGGTTCGCCCCCCAGAACGACAACCTGTTTACCCCGAGTACAGACAAAGTAAAATACTTCTTGGCGGCGCTCCGCTTTGAGACCAACATCAAGGGGGTGCTCTAATGCATATTGCCGCAGGCGAATACCTCTGCCTCGAAGGCGACAAGGCGAGCACCCTTTACATTGTAAAGTCGGGCATGTTGGTCGGGTCTTCCAAGGCAAGCGAGAGCGGCGCCCTCCAGAACTTTGGGCCGGGTAGCATCATCGGCGAATTCAGCCTGCTCGAGAGCGCCCCCAGCGAGCTCACGCTCCGCGCCGCCGAAAACAGCGAAGTTCTCGCCATAGAGCAATCGACGCTGCAGGCGACGCTCGATAAAAAGCCAAGCTGGCTCCGTTCCATTCTCTCGTTCCTCACGAGCCGTAACCACATTGCCCAAGAGAACAAAAAGAAGGGGGACCTAATCCAGGCGCTGCCCTCCCTGCTCTATGTGTTTGCCGCCCACCTCGGCGAAACGGGCGCCGACAGCATCCCGCTCCCGCTGCTTTACGAACGCGTACAATCCATCAACAGCACCAGCAACGAGGACACCGACAAGCTTTTGCAATCCCTCGAGGAACTAGGGCTCCTCAAGGTCCAGGAACTGGCGTCCCAAAAAGTTGTCCGCGCCGAGAGCCTGCAGATTATCCCGCTACTGTACGAAACGCTCCGCTACCGCGCCCTGTACCAAAAAATCTCCCCGAACATCCTTTCGATTACCGACCAAATGGTCCTCAGCACATTCGTGACGCTCGCCCGCGAAAGCAAAACCCCGCTCCACAACGGGCTCTGCACCATCACTACCGCGAACCTCAAGGACGAAGCAAAAAAATCCATGCACGGATTCACGCTCACCACAAGGACGCTCGCCCCGCTGGTGCAGCGCGGCCTGTTGCAGCCGTCTTGCACGTTCGACATCCACGCCCCGCTCGAGAACATCGACTTTTTCTATGCCGACTTCGACAAAATTCTCGACCTGCTGGAACTCAACCGCATTTTCCCGCTCCTCGATAAAAAACTGGTGTAGCAATTTTCTATTTTATTGCTTGAAAATTCACAACCCTTATTCAAAAGGTTATTTATGCAGATCAAGACCCTCCTCGTTACCCTTGCCACCGCAGCCTCCGTTTTTGCCCAGGACGCCGCGCAGGCCGAACAGCCCAGCGCCCTCGCCAGCTTTATGCCGCTCATCCTCCTCTTTGTTGTGATGTGGCTCTTCTTTATTCGCCCCAAGAACAAAGAGATGAAGCAGATGGACGCCATGCGCAAGGCCCTCAAGAAGGGTGACCGCGTCATGACCACCGCAGGCATCGTGGGCGTCGTGACGAACCTCGAAGAAGGCACCAACAACGTCACCGTTCGTACCGCCTCCACCACGCTCATTGAATTCGACAAGTCCGCCATCCTCCGCGTGCTGAACGTCGAAGCCAAACCCGAAGAAAAGAAGTAATCGGTACAAGGTAGACCATGGCGATTCTCCCCATCCGTATTTACGGCGACCCGGTGCTCCGCAAAAAGTGCGAGCCCATCACCGAGATTACCCCCGAGCTCCGTCAGCTCGCGCAAGACATGCTCGAGACCATGTACGACGCTCCGGGCTGCGGTCTCGCCGCCCCGCAAATCGGCAAAAACATCCGCCTTGTGGTGATCGACACCGCAATCCCCGGCGAAGAGGATCCAAAGCCATACATCATGTTCAACCCGGAGTGGGAACCCGAAGAGGACGCCAAGCCCACCGACTACGACGAAGGCTGCCTGTCGCTTCCGGACATTTTCTGCAACGTGGTGCGCCCCGACAAGGTGTGCGTGCGATTCTTCGACATCAACGGCGAGCCGCAAGAAATCCATAACTGCGAAGGGCTCTTTGCCCGCTGCATCCAGCACGAAACGGACCACCTGAACGGGGACCTGTTTGTTGACAAGATTTCGACGGCGGACCGGACCCTGAACCAGTCCAAGCTTCGCAAAATGGCCAAGGAAACGCAGGCCAAGCTGAAGAAGAAATAGCTCTTAGCCGGAGTCTTGGGTGTTTACGCTCCGGAGCATAGTTTCAATCGCAATGATTTCGTCAACGGCGCTGTGCGCTGCCGACGATTTTGAGTTGCCCGACGAAATCGAGAGCGTCCAGCCCGTAGACACGATCCCGTCCTCCAGCAGCGCCCAAACCGAAGAACCCGCTGCCCCGGTGAACTTTGCGCCAATAGAAGCCTCGAGCGTCTCGGACGCCCCCAGTACAAGGCAAGGCTCCATCCAAGCGGCACGCCCGGCCGAAATCGTCGCAAAAAAAATACCGTCCGCCCTGAACCGCCCGGTACGCGTGGGAGTCTACACCGACGTCAAGGAACTCTTTGTGAAGCTTGACGGCAACGAAATCCACATTAGTGCAAGCGCCAGCAAGCTCAAGGTTTCAAAGGGCAAAGGCAAGCCCAAAACCGAGAGCAGCTACCAGTTCAAGCAAAGCGGGCGTTGCACGAACATCGCCCCCGACAAAAAAACACTGAACACCTCCTGCTTCCCGGGCGACTTCAAGATTCTCGCCAAGGGCAACGTCCTCACCGCCATCAACATTGTCCCGGTAGAGCAATACCTGCGCGGCGTCATCCCCTACGAAATCGGCAAGCTCGACAGCAGCCGCTTTAGCGCCCTCGAGGCGCAGGCCATAGCCGCGCGCACCTACGCCTACAAGCACTTTGGTAGCCGCGAATCCGTGGGGTTCGACATTTATGCCGACACCAAGGACCAGGTCTACAAAGGACTCCACAGCGCAACCCCGCTCACCGACAAGGCAGTCAAAGAGACCGCGGGCATCGTGATGACCTACGGTGGCGAATTCATTATCGCCTACTACCACTCCACCTGCGGAGGCGAAACCGAGACTCTCGCCACCTGGGGCCGTGACGACCTCCCCTACCTGCAAAGCAAACCGGACCTCCGCCCCGATGGTACCCCCTGGTGCAACGAGTCCAGCTACACCAACTGGGAACGCAAATTCAGCGACAAAGAAACCGCGAGCCTGTTCAAGCAAAACGCCAAGGAAACCAAGGCCTCCATCACAAACTTTAACGAAGTCCAAAGCATCTCCATCTTGGATACGCTCAAGAGCGGTCGCATATTGACCCTCGAAGTCACTACAGACAAAGGAACGTACCAAGTCGTAGGCGACAAGGTCCGCTGGCTGTTCAAAAAGAACGGCAGCATCCTCCCCTCCAGTTTTTTCCGCATTGGCCACGACGAAGGCGGTTGGATCATTCGCGGCAAAGGCTTCGGTCACGGCGTCGGGCTCTGCCAAATGGGCGTGCGCGCCCGTGCCGCCGCAGGCCAGAACTTCGCCGAGATCCTCACGCACTACTACCCGGGAATCACGCTGGAGCGCTTTGAAAAATGAACGGCGCCACCCCCCAGCAAATCTACGTTTTGAGCCAGGGCTGTGCCGCGAACTTTGGTGACGGCGAAAAAATCGCGAGGGCTTTGCAGGCGCAACACCCCAATGCCGAGATCCTCTTTGAAATACCGGACAGGGCTATGGAGGCTCCTTCCGGTTTACGCCCCCTGTCTAAAACGACCTTTTACTTGAACGTGTGTACGGTCAAGGGGAACGCGGGCGCCATCAAACTCTTACGTTCCGTCCACGAAAGTTTTCCACAGGCCGCCGTCTACATCACGGGCTGCGCCCCCAAGGACTTTGTAGCCGAGGCGACCCGCGTTTGGAGCGGCATCCAGTTCACAAGCCTGCACGAAATTGAATTGCGGCAACCTGCAAAAGTGCTCTCCACGGGACCGCGACCCGCGCGCGTGCTTCGCGAATCGCCGTACGTGGGCATCGTGAACATCGAGGAAGGCTGCCTGGATGCCTGCGCCTTTTGCAGCACGCACCTTGTCAAAGGCAAGCTCAAAAGTTTTGAAGCAGGCGCCATCGTGGAGCAGGTTCAAAAGCTCGTTGACGACGGTTGCCTCGAAATCCAGCTCAGCGGGCAGGACTGCGCCTGCTACGGATTCGACTTCAGCACCAACCTCGCCGAGCTCGTGCAAAACATTTTGGTGCACGTCCCAGGCAATTACAAACTGCGGCTCGGCATGGGGAACCCGCGGCACGTTTTGGGCTACCAAGAAGCGCTCCTTGACTGCTTTACCGACGAACGGGTGTACCAGTTCATCCACCTGCCCGTGCAAAGCGGGAGCGACCGCGTTCTAAAACTCATGAACCGGAGGCACAGCGTTGCCGACTACCGGCAACTGGCGGAATCCTTTGCCAAGCGGTTCCCGCTGTTCACGCTCAGCACCGACCTCATTGTGGGCCACCCCGGCGAGACCCCCGAGGACTTCGAAAAAACTTTGCAATTGCTCAAAGAAACGCGCCCGACCGTCTGCAACATCACCCGCTTTGTCGCGCGTCCGGGAACACCCGCCGCAAAAATCGACGGACAAATCCCCGACGCGCTCAAGCACGAGCGTTCTGCACGGCTGTTCGAAGCCTTCCAGCAAATTGCCCTCGAAAACAATCGAAAGTGGGTCGGTAGCCAGTGTACCGTAGTCACCGAAAAGTGCGGCCACCGGCCTGGCACCACCATCGCCCGGAACACCGCCTACCGTCCCGTTGCCCTCGCGGGCGAATTCCCCGCGGGTCAAAGGCTGCAAGTCCGCATTGAGGGCGCCGAGCCCTTCGCGCTCACCGCCTCTGCACTCTAATAAAAAAAGGGCCGCTTGCGCAGCCCTTTTTTAAATTCTTCAATTCTAGGATTACTTTGCCTTGGCGCGACGGTAACCGCGGCGGTAAGTCTCGGTCGAACGCATGAACGGCATGTTCATGATGGTCGGAGAGGTGCCTCCAGCCATGTAGCAGTACTCGTACTTTTCCATCACGACAGTGACCTGGTAAATGTACGGACCGGTTGCCAACTGGCGGCCATCCTGGGAAACAGGGTACACCTTGATGTTGGCAAGCATGGCGCCCGTACCACCATAAAGCGGGTGAGCATCATCGCAACCAGCAACCTTAACACCCTGTCCCAAAGCCTTTGAGAAGTCTTCGTCGGTCACAGACTTGTTGAACTGGTTCACGAAATTGCCCAAATGGTCGAACACGCGGATATTCACGCGGAACGGCTGAGACGTAGCAAAGGAGAAGCTTGTGCAGCTTTCGCTGCTGGCGCTGCCCTTCTTGCCGGCACCGTCGTTGTAGCACAATGTAGTCCCCGAGCCAGCGTTCAAACCAGCCACATTGGTTGCTGTCACAGGAACTTCACCAGCCTTCGTCTTGACCGACGTCGGCAAGCCACCGTTCTGACCGGACTTCATCATTTCATCGGCATTGTCCACAGCCCAAGTCAACGGGTTCTGACCAGGAACTGCCGGAATCGAGACCAGGACCAAGTCAGCAGTCTGGTCTTCCTTAAGGCCGTCACTGCCAGCAGCATTCGTCAACTTTTCAGACTGTTCTGAGAAATCGGGGCGGGAAATGCCCGGATCATCGGGAATAAGTTCCACAACGGCAACAGCCGTATACTCAATGCTAGCCCAGTCTTCGAGCGGGTCGAAGCCTTCCACAGCTTTACCGGTCGAAGAAGTGACGTTGTAAGTCATCTTGCTACTCCAAGCCATCAACTGATTCCAGACTTCAGTCGGAATGGCGCCGTCATCGTTGGACTCATCCAGGCCTTCGGTGGTACCAGCCACGTTAAAGGCAATCAAGTCACCGCCCAACAAACCGCCATCCACTGGGGTGTAGGAGCCGTCGGCATTCATGGCGACCAGCTGGCCATCGAACTGGTAAAGAACACCATCGGCACCCTTGTCGACACCATCGCTAAAGGTCGAGGGAATATAGCCATAAACCACTTGAGTTTTTTTGCCCGTGTTGGGGTCAGTCACTTCGCGGACAATGACCATCGCAGGAGTTTGAGTAGCAGCAGAATTACGGAGCGCTTCAACAGTTGTAGGATTCAAGGTAGTGTTCAAGAATATGCTGTTCGTCACCTTACCGTTATCATCCACCTTCACCACGGCTTCGCCCACAGCCGGCTGGCCATAACGGGACTTGGCAAGCTCCGAAAGCGTCGAGTGAATCTTCATGTTAGAACCATCGGTCTGGCGGTCTGCGTAGAAGAAGTGCAAATGGTGCCAAGAGCCGTTCTTCCACTGGCCATCGGCGGGGTCAAGGTCGCAGTTCTGGTTTTCACCCGTCTGGTCGGCAAGAGGCTGACCCGGCAAGCATCCGTGGGACCAAGACGAAAGGTAGTCCATGTCGGCCTTACCCGAAGCAGCCAAGTGCGTACCACCCAGGTCCACCACAAGGACGCCGTCCACAAAGATCCACATGTCGTCGTCACCGGTAAATTCAAAGACTTCCTTGCCGCCCTTGTTGTACTTGAACTTGGCATAGCCCATCATGGTGAAGTTGTAGTTGCGGAGATGGCGGGAACCAACAGTTCCGTTTGCACCCGCAGCAATAGAGGCTGCCATCGGGGTCTTAGGACCGCCATTGGCCTTCCAATCGGAGCACAGCTGAGCCGTGGAGGTACCCATGTAGTCTTTTTGAGAGCCCGCCCACTGGTACTGATACGGCGGGCAGAAAATGGAGAGGGACTGCGGACCGAACTGGCAGGGGGTGCTAAAGGCGCACTGGCCGCCGGTAAACTGGGCCACCCAGTTGTTGTTGCCATCGACAACATCGAGCGGGAAGTAACCACCATTGTTCCAGTTGTAGTCGATTTCAAAGGTGTTCTTGGTGCCAGCGACCAACGGCAACTGGAGAACCGTGTTCATACGCGTATTGATGTTGGACTGCTGGAGGCTGTTGCCCGCGGCATCGTAGTCGGCGTACCACTGGTCAAAGTACTGGTTGTCGCACGCCATACGGGCACGGCTAATGACCGGCTCGTACATCATGTCGTCGCCAAGTTCGGGGTTAAAAGTCAAGTACTGGTTGACCATGCCCGGGGTCACGAGCACCGGCTGCGACCAGTCCTTGCTGCAAGAGGTCATTTCGTGTTCGTAGCCTCTCTGCTTTTTGCCCCCGCAGTCGAACTCACCATAAAAGGCCTTTTGGCCGGTCGCAGAAAGCTTGGTCTGCAGGTAAGTGGGCAACTGCGACGGGATACCCGGGTTCATGGCAATCGGGTAAGCGTCCGTACCAATGTAAATACCCAAAGCGGAGTTGTCGCGACCATTACCGGGGTCGGCGTTGGCGCAGCCCCATGCGGCGTCGGCACGCTTCTGCATCCAGTTTGGGTCGTCCCTATAGCCCGGCGACGTCCAAGAAGCGTTGAGGTTTACCGAAGCTTCTTCGGAAAAGTTTTCAAAGTCAGGGTGAATCACCTGGAAGTCGCGGACCACGATGTCCAGTTCGGCACACTGTTTTCCCTTGTCTTGCGGACTTGTACAATCCACAGTGGACTTAGCAAAAACATTCGTTACACCGAAAGCCAATCCGGCCATCAATAGAGTCTTTTCGATTTTCATATAATCCAATCTCCACCTATATTATATAGGATCCAAATATACCCCTTAAATATAAACCAAAATCGGCATTTTAAGTTCTTATTTTTTTGAAAAAACTATGTAAAAAGGGGTTTTGCGCGTTTTCCGTGACATAAAACATGAAGTTTTGGGTAAATTTGAACCATGAATTGGTCACTATTGTTCACTATCGCCATAGCCCTGATTCTTTTGAGGGTGTTTTGGCTCCACATCAAGGCAAACAGCGCCAAAACGGAATCGTTCCAAAGACTCCCCGCCAAAGACAAAATGGCGGTGCTCAAGGAGTGCCTGCTGAACAGCCCTGCGGAGCTGAACCTGCAAAATCTCAAGGAATTCTGCGACGGGCAGGGCCTCCCCTTTGACGCCGACGGGTACCGCCCGTTCATCAAAAAACAACTGGACCTGGCCAAGACAATGGCGAACTACGTGGAATGCGACGCCCTCTACGTGCAGGCTTGCGCCTACATTGACCAGCTAAAGCCCATGGAATTCGCCGAGGCCGAGACCGCCTTTAAAAACGGGGACCAACGGACCTACGTGGAGCGCTCCCTGGAGGGCATCTCGAGGCTCTACTCCGACAAGGCCATCGAAGAGGCGCTGACCGCGCTTACTCCCGCCTACCCCAAAGCAAACAAGCTTCTCGAAAGCTACCGCGAACTCGCCAAGGCATGCAACGAGAGCGGCGCCGAGGACGACGCCCTCGAAAAGCTCCGCAAGCAGCGCGACGCCTGGTTGGAAGACCTTCTCAGCATCGACCGATAACAGACAAACTAGCACGTCCGGTACGACCGCATACAAAAAAAATCCCCGCCCGAAGGCAGGGACTAAATTGTTTTTCGACGTAAAGACGCGAGCGATCTCCCCGTGAGCCGTAGTCGCCGATATTAATCGGCGATGGAGACGAGAGCACTTTGACCACTTAGCGCTTTAGCGCTTACGTGGGCATGGTCCCCCTTGGGGGGAGAGTGAGTGTCCGAAGGTTCTACGCCAGAGACGTCGAACGAGCGGTCTCCCCGTGAGTCGTAGTCGCCGATATTAATCGGCGATGGAGACGAGAGCGAGTGAGTGTCCGAAGGTTCTACGCCAGAGACGTCAAACGAGCGGTCTCATTAGAACCAGCGCCAGGTCAGACCAAAGAGCACCATGTTCTTGTACTGGGCATCCTCGTCCAAATCCTTGTCGTAGGCCATGTCGAAGCCAACCTGGAGCTCAATGAAGGGCATCAGCTGCACCGAGAGGAGGTTCTCCCACTTGCCGTCGATTTCGTCGGTACCTTCGAAATTCACAAACGCCCACAAGCGGCTGTGGAAGTTGACAACGTCAGAGAATGCGTACTTGACTTCGGTGATGGATTCCAAACCCGGTTCGTCCTTGAACTTTTCGAACTTCTCGGTATCCGGGTCGTCGGCAAAGCCGTAGCCATTAGAAATGGTCATACGGTTTGCAAAACCGATACGCTGGGAGAAGTTGTCGTTCGGGATGTAGGCGATACCGGCAACCTGCGTTTCGTAAGCCGGATCCATAAAGCTAGAAATAGCCGTCTTGACTTCGTCGCCGTTTTCGTCTTCGCTATAAGCGTAACCCTTCATTATCTGGGTTTCAAAGCGGTTGCCAATGTAGGGTTTGACCTGTTCGGTCATGTTGAAGTCGAGCATGGACTCCCAGAAGAGCTTGTCGGCGGACTTGCGGGTGCCAAAGCCCTCGGTCCACGTTTGACCGAGCTCGATGTCGACGAGGTTACGCCAGTTGGCGATTTTCCACTTGCCCTGAACGTCGGCATGGTAGGTCACGAGCCACATGGAGTTCGACGTACCGTCTTGCTGCCAGTTGTGGAAGTTGTAGTAGTTGTACTTGACAGCGGCAACCACGTCGGCAGTCCAGTTTTCGGGAAGAGCGCCCTCGAACATGCCTCCTTCTGCCATAGCAGGAGCGGCAAAAGCACAAGCGGCAGCACAAGCCATGAGAACTTTTTTGAGTTTCATATTATTCCTTTGTTATGGCCGTGGTCAACACCAGTAGGCCGAGTGTTAGTTAAAACCTAATATAATCATTTTTCCGGGCCAAGTGAAGTCCCCCTGGGCGGCTACACCTTCCATTCGCAGAAGTTTTTGAGCATGGCAAGACCCACTTCGCCACTTTTTTCTTGGTGGAACTGGCTTGCCACTAGGTTGCCATTGCCAATGAGCCCCGAAAAAGTCTGCGTGCCGTAGGTCGTCTCGGCAAAACTGTACTCCGCTGGGACCTGCGGGAAATACGAGTGCACATAATAGAAGTCGCAGCCACTGCGGATCCCCTTCATAATCGGGTGCTCGCGAGTGAAATTCACCTGATTCCAGCCCATGTGCGGGATCTTGAGGCCGGGCTCGTCCTTGAAGCGGACCGCCTTGCCAGGCAAAAGCCCGAGGGTTTTGACACCTCCATCCTCTTCGCTCTCTTCCAAAATGATCTGGCAACCAATGCAAATGCCAAGCACCGGGTTCCCCGCCTTGACCACCATCCTAATGGCTTCGCCGATGCCCGTGCGGGTAAGAGTCTCCATGGCCGATGCGGCGGCGCCCACACCCGGGAATATCAGGCGAGTGGCCTTGGCAATCTCCTCGGCGTCGTCGCTCACCTTGGCGTCCACGCCAATGTGCCTAAGCGCGTTCATCACCGAAGTCAAGTTGCCAGCTTTGTAATCCACGACCGTTATAGACATAGGAACCTCTACTTTACGGCGTAAAAGATAGCTTTTTTTATTGCACGCACCACGGGTAGTTCACTTTGAGTTGCGGTCTGATGGTATCGGCAACCGCCGGGTAGTCGAGCGAGGCGTCCATCTGCATCACGCCAACTACGTTATCGGCAATGCGGGCATTCAAGTTCGCCACCATGTCCCAAATCTTGGAGTGACCGGTGCCCTGACCGCCCTTGTCGTAGCCGGCGTCGGCAAGGATTGGCTTGCCCGTGACCGCATAAATCTCTTGCCAGGTAGCCTTGTTGCCCGCACGAATTTTCGCATTGTTCGCCGCGGTCCCGCCGCCCGAGGTGCTGGCGTAGTCCACAAGGCTCATGTCAAAGTTGGAGTACCAAGCGGACTGGCTCGTTTCGGGCCAGTCCGAAATCCAGGGCGAAATGTCGATGGCAATCTTGGCGGCAGGCAAGTACTGCTTGATCGTCCCCACGATCTGCGCAAAGTAAAGCCCCATCTCGGCATCGGGGATGCCACCGCCAATCTGCGCCTTGCCGGAGTCGGCAAGCGAGCGCTGCCTGGACCCCGTCTCGGAATACTGGTAAAAGTCCGGCTCAATAAGCCAAATCGTCTCATAGGTATCGGGATTCTGGTCCAGGAAAACCGACAGTTGTTCCCTCATACCGGAGGCGTACGTCGCATAACGCGTCAAAATGGAATCAAAGAAGAACTCGCGGATGATGTTCGCCCCGTGGGTGCAAAGGCTGTTCGGGTGTTCCTCGTCAATCATGTCGCAGTCCACAAGACCATTGTCCTTGCCAAACTCCGCAATCACGTAGGCGTAAATCATGGGCGTTGCATGCACCTTCACGCACATCTCGACCATGCGCTTTTCAAACTCATTGTACCAGTCATTGTCGCCGAGCCACACTGCAATGTAGTCGAGGCCGTCATAGGTTTCCTCTTCTTCGTGGGCGGCCTGCCAGGCGGCCCCCATGTTGAACTGGCACGGGTTAAAGCCCGGCGTGTGCGGGAGCACCTCTTTGCGGGCAAAAAAGCCGTTTTCGCACTCAAAATAAGATTTGCCCGCCACTTCCCAAATAAACTGGCCTTCCACATCACAAGGTTGCAGCACCTGCTGCGGGTCGTCCACATCGACCGGGGTCGTCGCCGTATCGGCGGCGGCTGGGGTTCCTGTTGGCGCGGTTTCGTTAGAACTTGTCGCGGAGCTATCTTCCCCGCAACCCAAAAGCAAATTCACCCCAGCAAATAAGGCAATCGCACAAAGACGGCTTTTCATAAGTCTCCTTTTGTTAGCCATGCACACCCAAACACTGGGGCAAAGATAGTTATTCTGGATTCAAAGCCGAGTGACGGCGCTTGTAGTCAGCCAGCTTTTGGTCATAATAGTGCGCCTTGACCCTTAAGCCCTCGGCAGAGAGGTCAAAACCGAACGAGAAGCCCATGGTCACAAGGGCACCCAAAAGAATGCCGCCGCCAACACCGCGGCAAATTTTGCCCTGGTCCTCGTCCTCGAGCATGAACCCGGCAGCGAGAGTCCCCATTCCCGCAACGCCCACACCCACGGCGACCCAGGTAAGCACTTTCGAGACCGCGTGCTTGTGCTTTTGTTCCTGGCGGTACTTGAACGCCTCGACCTCGTAATACTTGAGGCTGTCGGGGTCGGCCGGTTGAGCCACCGCCGAATCCGGCGCCATCGCAGGTTCAGCAGGTTCGGTCACCATAGAATCCGCCGAAGCTGTAGAAGCCTGGGCAGCAAAAGGGACCGTAATCTGTTCGGCAGAGGAATCGGGAACAACAAAGGGGACCATGGCCGCGCCAGCCTCGGCGGCATGCGCAAAGGCGAGCGTTGTCAAAAGGGCAAATAAAAAAACAACCGGTTTCATTTGTTTTGAAATCTAGCAAAAAACTACGCGTCCTGCTCCAAAAAGTCGAGCGCCTCGCCCGCCAAAGCCACGCAGCGGTTGCAGGGGATAACCGCCGTCGGGCGGATTTCCTTGCAGCGGGCGACGCCCTTGGCTCCTTCACGGAAGAACTGCTCAATGGCATCGGCATGGTCCGGCTGCAAAAGCTTCGCCATGTGAAGCGCCCCGCAAAGTCCGTCCGGAGCGCGGCCACCCGAAAGCCCCTTAAAAGGCGCCGCATAAGCCACCGACTCCTCGTCCGACTTGCCGTGAGCCCGCGCATAGCCATAAGCTACCGACATCGCGCAGTTACCGCGCTTGTCTGCATGGAATTTTTTTGCTAACTCGGCGATGGACATATTTCCTCCGAAGGATGGATGATTCAATCGCACAATATAAAAAAAAGACCCTGCGAAAATGCAGAGTCTTTATAAAATTCAAAATTTGTTTTTGAATTACTTGTCAGTAAGCACTGCTACACCAGGCAAGGTTTTTCCCTCAAGAAGTTCGAGGGAAGCGCCACCACCCGTAGAGGTGTGGGTCACCTTCTTGTCGGCACCGTACTTCTTGGCAGCCGTAGCGGTATCGCCACCACCGATCACGGTGATTGCGCC
>OCTX012284981.1_pt1 | contig 16114 bp, 18 predicted proteins | sample 1539691 | NCBI WGS metagenome assembly OCTX01 (sample SAMN02144231, study PRJEB22623) | gut metagenome | biome: sheep rumen | host: Ovis aries | place: New Zealand | reverse complement strand
AAGAATATCAATGCTTCTACACAGATCGAGTGAAGTTTTTAAACCAGAAGGTGAAAAGTTAGATCCATCACCAATGAAATATGTGGAGGATTATATTGCCCAATGCGAACAGAATAAAGACAGTTTGGCAAATCTGGTTGGACCTATCAGAAATTGTATAGAAACATACGCAAAATTCTTCTCACAGGATAAAGGCACTAAATAAAGTGTCTTTTTTCATCGTGTAAAAAATGCCTATATAAAGAAAAACACTTCGTATCTTTGCACCAGAAATAGTAACTAAATGGTGTAAAGTATGCGGTTCAAGAAGTTATTCCAAAGCAAAAAGAGACCTGCTATAACAAGGGAGCAGGCGTTGAGAGAAGGGGGCTATACTCGTGAGGATGGTTCCAATCTGAGTCCGGATGGTCGTATCCTATTAAATGGCCCCGCAGTGCTTGATGAGGTTTATCAGGTGCCTGAGGGTGTACGCTTCATCTTTGATCATTGCTTTAGTAAGTCTGTGGTCAAGGATGGTAAAACCTGCCGAGTAGTCATCCCTTCTTCTGTGGTGTATATTGGCGAACATGCCTTTGATGGTTGTCAAATCAACGTAGATTATTCAAACCTTTCTTAATAACAACAATGATGGAGTATTCAGAATCAATCCACGAGGCGCTTTATACGTTGGAGTATCGCTTGATCCCCTCTTATTTGAACGACGATTTTTTCTATTATCTGGATAGTATTGAGTCAATACATGACGGGGCTTGTTGGAATGACTTGTTTGAGGATGATTCGTGGAAGAACATCGACTTCCAGAAGATACAGGTGATGCATTTCTCATCTTATCCTCTGTCGTATGTAGTCATCAAGTTCCCAGATCCTATGGAAGAGCCCTTGGCATACTATGGTATGGTGGTGAAGTGGATGGGAGAGTATCGCTATTTTACACTCGAGAAGGGGCATGGCGCGAACTTCCTTTGTGAGGTGGCAGCCAAGATGTGTAATGGCTTAGGTCAAATGCACAAGAACTTCGGTGCTTACGATGGTGACACAGAGATGTTAGGCTATAGCAAGTATATTCTTGACCGATTCTATCCCAAGCCCAGTACCTGCTCCGACGAGGTGGAAGCCATCTACCAAAAGGGGTGGGAGGCTCATCAGGATGAAGACTGGGCCGAGGCTGCCAAGTATTACAAAGAGGCTGCTGAGTGTGGACATACAGAAGCGATGGAGGCACTTGGTGAGTTTTATATTGGTGGGTTTGGCGTAAAAGTCAATCACGAGGAAGGTGTGATGTGGCTTGAGCGAGCTGCTAAACAGGGTAGTGCAGATGCCTGCTGTGCACTTGGCCACTATTATTACGATGGCATTGGCGAAGAGCCCAATCATCTTCTAGCTAAGGAGTGGTGGGAGAAGGCCATCGATCTTGGCTCTACTGGAGCTGCATTGTTTTATGAGAAGTATTTTGGCAAAAAATAAAACATATTATTATGGCAAACTATTGTGATACAAGCTATGTGGTTGAGGGCAACAAAGAAGAACTCGACAACCTCTATAATACAATGTACAAGCTCAAAAATATGGAGCAACCGTTAGTTGAGAATGGCTTTGGAACGACTTGGCTGGGATGTTTGATTACAGAATTAGGTGGCAATAGGGAAGATTATTATTGCAAAGGCGAATGGGGTGGTCTGGAACGTCAGGGAGATACAATTAGATTCTCAACAGAGTCTGCTTGGCAACCTCCCTTCGACACTATAGGTTTCCTTCAAGAGAAGTTCCCTTCTTTGGCATTCTATTTCATTTCCGAAGAACCAGGTTGCGAGGTTTTCCTAAAGAATGATAAAGAGGGCAAATATTTTCCAGAAAACTTTCTATTGTTTCTTGTTCTTCCAGATAATAGGGAAGGGGATGGTGTGAGGTTTCAAAGCAAAGCAGATGCCTATCGATATATTTCAGAGAAGACAGGTCAAAGCATATCTTCTGATGAGGAATTGAATGTCTATCAAAAAGATTTGAGAGAAAAAGGTGGAATATGCTTCCTATATCAGTACGAATGCATATAGTCCATAGATTGTATAACTTAAAATTAATTGCGTATGTTTACATTATGTTGTGTATTGATTGTGTTAGGTGCATACAAAATAACACGATAAAAACAAAAATATTTGTAATTTTCAAATTAAATTTGTATATTTGTAGCGAAATAACTAAATGTTTAACTTAAAATATTACGATTATGAGTGTTGTATTTGACGCAGAAGGCATTGTTATCGGTGAACGTGCCAAATTAGAGCAAATTGCAGAACGGTATCTGAATGATCAGGAGGCAAAGGAGATGAATTATTCTTTGGAGGCCAAGATTAATGAAGACGGAAACCTCGAGTTCACAGCTCAGGGTGTAGGTCGTCAATTTCAGACGCCTGATGTGGAGAATGTGATTGAAAGGTATCTCGACAACGAGGTGGAGTGCTACAAACTCTGGGGTTGTACTGATGGCTGTTGGGATCAGTATACCAATGATACTGAGGGTAGATTCTATAAGCAGTGGTATGTGGAGGATTTTGCCAATAAGGCTAAAAAGGTATTCTTTGATGATTATGAGGAAGCCAAATCCTATGCCATGAATATCATTAAGAATGATCCTGAGTATGTTGCGAATTTGGAAAAATCCGGCATGGATGAAGAGGAGTTCTTCGATGAGAACTTCTTTGATTATTTAGACTTCAATCAGGAACCAATTAAGATCGTAGAAGTATATGATTCAAATGATGACCCCAAAATTGAATTGGATGCTGCTGGGTTAGAGCTGGCAAAACAGCTTTTTGGGTAAAGGTTAGAAATGTACATTTTTTGGTGTTTTATATAAGTTTGAAGAGAAATGAATTTATAGTACAATTGACTAAAACTTAAGATTATGGATGCAAAAAAACAAGCAAAGTTGATTAATGAAGTATGGAGTATAGTCACAAAAACAGATACCTGGGATTTCGACTCTGAAGTTAATGCTTATTCTAAAGGTATTTTGCTAGATAGCCCATTAGTAAAAAAATGGTTAACATCACCTATAAGTAAAATAATTGGCAAAGCCCCTGATTTTACATCAGATATTGACATCAGTGAGGACGAATTTGAGAATAAATTGAAAACCGTTATTTCTGATATCGGTTATTCCGACTGTGTTTTTGACCATCCAGAAAATGATCATTTTTACAACATAAGTACTATTATAAGATACCACGATCAGGAGGTATGTATAAATTATGACCCAGATAAGAAAAAAAATAAATATCTCATCCGTTTCAATTCTATTGTTCCAGAACTTAGAATTAAAGAATTCCCTAATGCTTCTTCTTATTATCATAATATGTTTCCATTGTCTGCTTTTAATGTAAAAGCGCTATTAGATTTTCTGGATAATGGAATTAACGAATTTGTTGAAGAATATAAGTTTAAATTTGATTATCTGAAACTGTTCTGGGAGAATTTTATTAAACTTCCATTTGATTATCAAATTACTGCTTTTACCAATGGTAGCGTAGATACGTATAAACTTACAAAAAGTTTCTTTGGTTACTTGTATACCGAAAAATGGCCTATTGACATAAAATCGAGAAGTATAGAAAATCATTCTCCGAATTTGCCTTCTGCCAAGGAAGTTAGTTATAATCCTGAAAATGAGTTTATTAAACCATTTAAAGAGCATTATGAGAAATATGTTGATAATCCAGCCTCGATAGATATTAATATAGACCCAGATTGTTCAAGTGCTTTTTTCGTAACAATAAATGAAAGAAGCGTATATATCAGATTTTGCGAGAATTATCATCTTGTGTATATAGAGCCCCAAAAAATGAAACTGATACAGGAGATTAATAAATTTGTTGGGGACTGGAAGTGTCTGATCGGAGATGTAGTTGCAGGTTTAAATAATGCGGATAGATTTGAAAGATTTTATGACGCGTTGAGCAAAATAGGGGAAGAACTTCATCTAGATTATAATTATACAATTGATAGATGGTTGCACATTCCAGACAAAGAAGAAGAATGGCCGACCTGTTGGAAATAAGTAATTGGTAATTTTATAAGTTAAGAGCCCTTACTTAGTGCAGGGGCTCTTTTTCATAAAAACTCTTAATATCTTTCTAATTACTTTATAAAGTCTCAGATTTTTCTTATCTTTGCAGAGTGGTACAGAAATTAGATGGTACAATAGTAAATCTATGGATAGATTACAGCAAATATTTGATGTCATAGCTAAGGATGGCTTTGCCGATGAGGTATTGCAAGAAATTAATAAATACATAAAAGATATACAAAATGGGACAGAAGATTTTTCTCGATTCAATTTATCAGAGCATGCAGGACTCAGCAAGGGAGGTTCGCCTCTCATTGGGGCGTCCATCATCGCATGCTACGCGACAGCAAGCATTACAGCAAGTTGCAATGCTGAAGGCCGCGAAGGAAGCCCAGCAAACTGGGAAATAGACGAATGCCAGGAAAGACTCATTGAACAATGGGCGAGGGCTGCTAATCTTTGGGAAGATGACTCTGAACAAATTCTTACTGAAGAGTTTGGACCTATGATAGCCCAAGGCGCTGAAGCAAAGGTCTATTATAGTGATGGAAATACCTCGGTAGTAAAAGAGCGAACGTCAATCTATTCTACTTGGCAAAAGGCGCTTGATGCTATAGTACTTCATAATTGTCTTTTTCCAGAGACGGCCATGAAGGTGATTGGTTTCACTCGTGATAGTGATGGCTTAATGCGTATAGTGCTAACACAACCTTACGTTAACTGTTTGCGATTGGCTACAAAACAGGAGATTGACGATATGGTAGCAGCAAAGGGATTCCGTGATAATTGGAATGGACAAGGCGTAAACTATATCTCTGATCGTTTGGCACTTGAAGATATGCATCCAGCGAATGTATTTGTTGATGACATAACTGGGATACCAATTTGTATTGACTGCATCGTGAAATTTGTGAAATAAGTTAAGAGCCCTTGCTTAGTGCAGGGGCTCTTGTTTTAGAGTGTTAGAAGATGTCGTAGTGTTCAACGATATCTCGTTTTCTGAGGAGGAAGCTCATACTGGATTCCATGAGGTTAGTACGTTTAATATCCTGAGGAGACCATACTTTATTGTGTGTGGCAAAGTACGTCAGCATGTTATACAGTTCCCATACCGTTTTATTACTCTTTGCCAGAGCCATATGCTCTGTGTCCACTTCATATCCTGCATCCTTATATAGATTCTTTGTCTCAAGATATGGGATGATCTGGTTGGCATCTTCATCATTTACATGCTGTTGTTTCAATATGTTGACTGCGGCCCCCAGTTCGCGTACAGAAGCCTTTGTATTCATAGATTGTTTTGCACTTTCCAACATTTTTTCCACATTCCTTTTTATGGGGTCTGAATCGGCATTTAATTCAAGCAACTTGTGAAAGTTCTCAATAGTTGGAGCTGCAATTTTAGAAATTGCATTCTGTGAAGTCTGCGTTTGTCCGTTTGAACAAACAAGACGTATGTAATAGTTGCCTAGTGCAATTTCTCCTGGTGTCCAGCGGAAGTATAAACCGTTAAATAAGAATTCGTCTCCTTTTGCAAACTCCATGAACTTCTCTTTAACAGGTCTCATGATGAGTGAGATACTATCTACTGGCCCCATGTTATATTCCATCTTCTCTGGAAGATATTGGTTCTTATCCATAAACATCTCTGCAAAGTCGAAAAATGCATGTGGTAAGATCACGCTTTGCTTTATAGGAACTGCGCTCACTATTTGCTTGGAATGTGTGTTTGCAACTAAGACAAGTTTGCTGTCATTCTCGTTTTTTGCCTGTCCAAAGAAGTTGCGAAGGTTGGTAAGGCCTTGTTCGCCATAACTATCGTATGCCATACGAGTCTGACTATATTTAATGCCCAAATAACTGTCAATCTTACCAGCTACTCCAGGATCAACATATACTTCTGTATTCACAATATTATAGAAGTTGTCTCCTAAAGCAACAATCTCCTTTGGTTCTACTTCTCGATAAATGACAGGTAGATCCAGGATATCTTGTTTGATTTTGTTGTATTCACTTGTATCCATAATGCTACTTCATTTCTTTGTTGAACAAATTATCGAACTGATTGGCAAAGTCTCTAATCTGAGTCGATACATCCTTCTGTAAGTTGCGTAGTTGTAACTCTTGCTGGTAACGCTCTTCATCGAAAAAGACATCGCCCTTGCTACTGAGATTATAATACAGTTTCACACCCACATCGCCTCGACGATGTTTGGAGAACACCACAAAGCGATCGCTATACACGTTCTTAGGATTGTCCAGTCTGAGTTCCATCATTGCAGTGATCATGTGCTTCAAACGATTGGTGCCAGCAAATGAGCCCTTCTTGGTAACCTGTTGGATGGTGAGGAAGGTGGTATTGGTGTTGGTGGCGTTTTCTGCTTTATTATGCTTCTTGATAAGCGAGAGCAGTTTGGTCTCTGCCAGTCGCATAGAGATATCTTCTTCCTCTTTGATGATGCTCTGTAGCTCGTGGAAGGAGTCGATAGCCACGATGTCCCAGCCTTTCTCCAGTACTTCTTCTATCTCTTGCAGATGCTTCTTCTCACCCTCGAAATCGGCTTCTACGAACATGATGTCCAGATTGCCGAATTTGGGATAACGCTTCACATAGATGGCTAGGTCGATCTCGTTCATCTCAGCACTGATAAAGAGTACACGAGCACCTTTGGTATGACGAGTAATATTGGCTATGAGGTCGAGGATGACTGTGGTCTTACCAACGCCCGGGTCGCCAATGATCATATAGTTTACCCCCTTGGGCAGCCCTTTGTAACTGCAGAGCAGATCGTCAAGGGCTGTCATAGAGTGGTAATTCTCGAAAAGTTCGACTCCGAACCTTACATCTCTCATTTTTACAATTTGACTCATGCTACTTCCTCCCAACCTTTTTTGATGTTCGACTCCATTTCTGATGCGAGGATGCTGCGGATCTGCTGCTCGTCGGATGAGTAACTCATGTCGCGCTTCAGGATATCCTTGCGACCACTGCTGTAGTCGGTGTGGTAGAAGATGTAGGCAGGATAACGACCAGTACGTTCCTTGTTGGTCTTCCAGATAAGGAACTTTTGGAGCATGATCTTGTCGCCTGAGATCTTACGGAATACCCTGCGCTCCAGCAACTGACTCTTCTCGAGTTTACCCATCGTGGCCTGCTGTTCCTCGAAAGGACAGAGATCTGTCAACTGTGAAATGCGGATGTCGGAGGGGGTAGGGGATTTGTCCTCGCGCTCACGTTCGAATACAAGGCCGAAAGCAGAGACTCCTGGTGTCATGCCATTCATGAGCCAACCTTTCTCCTCATCGAAGGTGAGTAGGGCATTGGTGCGTACCTTATCATCGTTGCCCTTGGCCACCAGTTCGATCACACTGAGTTCAAAGACAATCTCTGGTTTAACCATCTGATAGGCGATGCCTCGCGAATCGGAAAGGATGTACTGCGACTCGACATGCTGCTGACTGAGACGATTGAGCAAACTGAGACGGGCCTCATCGGACAATCCACCTGATCCTACAGCAAACACTTGAAAGAGGCCGTCTTCTCTGCGAACAGCCATCATCAAATCGCGCACACCCTTGTCGCCTGTGGTATAGCCCACAATAGCGGCATCGATTGTATGGCGAGGCTTCACCTTACAGATGATATGGGAATCGGAATGAATGACTAGTCCTTCTGCGCCCTGACACTCTACCCATTCGTCGTAGATGGTCTGCACTTCTTCGAGAGACTCGGCAGTCATCATATCAACAGGTATCACATCATCACCCTGGAACCACTTACAGAGTTGAGCGTGGGTATACTTGTAATGGTCGACCTTCCAAGGCTCGCCATTCACTTCGAGGATATCGAAGGGGGCCAGTCGGAGTTCGTTGCGCTGGGCAGGATCGGCGAGGGCTCGCTTGACATCGGCACATCTGGGACGACCTCCCTGTTTGGGCATAAAAAGTTCTGCAGCCACAACAGCAGAGGAAACGCCTGCCTGCTGCATAGCTTCAGCAAAGGTATGGATGCAATGCAGATCGTCTGCGATTTGATTGCCTCCAGAGTTAAGCATATAAGCGGTGCCATCCTGATAGAACAGACACTGCAGATGACCATCAATCTTACGCGTGACACAGAAATCGGAACCATCCACACGTGACTTGATTTTAGCACCTTCAACCAGCATAAACTTGCCAGCGATATTCTTCTTGTAGTCGATAGCCTTCTGACGGCTCTCGGCTGGGATATTATTCTTTTCCATAATGATTGTTTTTAGGATTCTTTACTGGGTAAACTCTTGAGTTCAAGATGAGTGAGACGAAGGATGAGGGCATAGCTGTCGCCATCAATACGACCTTCGAGGAAAGCACGATAAGGAGTACCACCATTGCTCATAACCAGGGGGGAAACGCCCTTCTGACCTCCACCTACGAGCATCATCACCTGCTGCTCATCAAGTTTCTTGGCCATATCGTAGAGGAAATCGTAGGTCAGTCCGTTGACATGACGTACCTGATAACTCTTCTTGAAGACAAATGTGCGCATCGCCTTATCTTTGGGAATCATCTTACCTGTCCAGCGGATGGGCATACCATCAATCGCGATATTGCTGGGGACGGTGGTATCAGGCTTGGTGCCCTTCTCAGTACCATCAGGATGATAGAGGTGTTCAGTGAGGGTTACACCATAGGCTACTTTCTTCTCAGGAGTAAGATAAACCTTACGGAGACCTTCGAGTTTTAGTCCGGCTTTCTCCATGTCGATCTCAGGATCCTCAGCCATCAGAGCCTCTGGGAGAGAATCTGCAAATTGCTGCAACAGGGCATCTGGTTCTGTCTCGATCGTGGATTTGAGTCTGCGCTCGGAATGGCCGATACTGCCAGAGATGGTTTTATATACAGTCTTCGTGCGCTTGGAGATGTTGCCAAAGGCTACTTCTGCATCTCTGCGACTCTCGTTGGAAATATTAATCTTTCTCATACCTTATTATATTTATAGGGTTCTACATCATACTGAAATCAAGTTCGTCGATATCCTCATCGACTTCATCTTCAAAGTCGTCGATGATGGTTTCTTCTGCGAGGGTGATCATCGGATATTCGAGTTTACTGCCAGAGAAGAGAAAGAGGCCTGCCTCTGTGCGCATGAGGAAGCCATCATTACAGGTGGATCCTCCACGATAACTAAAGGGGAAGATGTAGATATTGTCGCCAATAGCATCTGCCAGATCGGTGTTAGCCAACTGATAGACTGAGTCCCATTCATGGTCGAGGAATTCCTCTGCAGGAACGGTTTCATGCAAAGCGATGGGGGCATCGAAGGAAGAAGGGACAACCTTCAACTCCATACCATTCTCACTGTCGCAGGCTTTCAGTTCAGACTTCTCTACCCAACGGCCTTCATCATCAACAGTACCTTGTTTGTAAGCACCTGATGGGATTACAAGCGCATCGTCGGGTGATAGATAGGCAGAGATACATGTGACGTTCTGCTTATCAGTAGCCACCATATTACTCCAACCATAGAGTTTCTTACGCTCCAGTTTGACAGGAGCCGAACCATATAGGCTCCCACCAATTGAAAATACAAGTTCTTTTGCCATAGTTCTAAATAATTAAAGTGGATAATGTTTGTTCATAAACTCTCTGCCGAAAGCCAGTTGGAACTTGGCCTCGTTGATAACGCGCTTTAAGTCGTTATCATTCATCTTGCGCAGAATCTGTTTCATCTGCTGCATCAGTGTTTGCTTCTTTTCTTTGCTCATAATCGTCGTATTTAATGGATTTCGTTTGCAAATTTAAGGAGATTTGTTTTTCATAGGTTGGTTATGTGACGTATATAAATTATAACACGTGTTACGAAAAATGTTACAGGATACTTACGAAAATAGGCTGCATCTCAGAAAAACTCAAATTAATTTGGTTTTTCATTCGATTTACACTATCTTTGCACTCAGATTTTCAAAAAGGGACTGTCCCCGATGTGAAAATAGAACGAGATATCTATGAAACCAGAAACCAAAAGCGCCCTTGGTGATTGTTGTTGGGCAGCATACTTAAAAGACGGCTCTCTCCGCGAGAACTCCCCGAATTCTTGTTATCTGCACTGAGATATATCAGTGCAAAGTTAGTCTTTTAGACATTGAACCTGTGTTCGATGTCTATGGGATGGTGTGAGTTTTTAACTGAATATTAGAACTATAAAATAATTACTAAACAGAAATGAATAACAATAAAAACAAAGATAGTCTGGGAAAAGTTAAGAAGTTGGCTTATATCGTAACGCTGGACAATATGCTGAAGTCGTACGATGAACTGAACAAACAGGACGTAGACGGCATCGCGAAATGTGGCTGCAGTGTCAGTGATCTGACGGATGCGATCTGCGTGAAGTTGACGAACCTGGTGAACAGCGAGCGGACGTTGACCTGCAGAAACGTGCTGATAGCCAATTATGATACGATGACCGCTCCGCAGTATTGGCTGAATCACAAGTTGTTTGCCGACCTGCCGAAAGCCGATTCTGTCGCTTTGAAGAAGAAAATACGGCAGATGGTGGATCTGATGGCTGAGTTGGCGATGAAGATATTCCAGTTGGGAGAGAGTCATAGCGAAGCGTTTTTCAAGAAACTCATGAAGAGTTACGAAGCCTGTCAGAAAACGCCCTATGATATCTGGAAATCACGACAACTCAGACTCACGATGAAGAAATATAAGCAATATCAGGCGGAACTGACTGCCGACATCCTGAACCTTGGTATCATGGATTACGACGATGAGCCGACGGATGAAGAAATTGCTGCTGTCAGACTCGACCTTCTCAAGTCGGAGATGTCGCGAGGCAAGGTATTGTCGGCCAACTTCATCGATGCAGCTGCCAAACTCAGACGCTACTCTTATTGGGAGGGCAACAAGTTCATGATCGACTACCCATTGGCAAAGCAGTACCTGTATCGCATCTTCGACAAACTGACCAACGACCAGCGCATCGCCTTATATTACTATAATGTGCAGATGAACCAGTTGCATCAGGACATGGATGAATTGAATCAGGAGGAGCCTTCTGCGAGCACCTATATGCCTTCATCTGAATCTCAAGAAGATAGAATCCGCAGTTTCTTCAATAAGCAGGATGACCGCACCCAACAAGCGTGGCTCTGTGAAGCCATGAAAGCATTGATGGGCATAACTGATCATACAGGAAAAGCCATTTTCTGGCAGAAACAACATTGGATGGGTGTCTATCTGGTGTTAAGAGACCGGCTTGGCGTGCGTTGTCCTCAGACAGGATTTGCAGAGTATGCCCAAAAGATTACGCCCCTGAATTGTCCGGATAACCTGAAAATCGGTCAGACCACGATGACGAACTTCTCCAAGCTTGTTATAGAGGACAAGCCGTATTTTGAGATGAAGCACAACCCGTTTGAGGAGGTCTGTAAGACACTATGGGACATTATTTTCAAGCAGATTCTTACTAAGATTTAGTATCGTCCATACTAAATTGATACTAAGTTATACTAACTCATACTCTGGCATACTAATTCTTTGCCAGAGTTTTTTGTTGTGTCTACTTTTGCACCAGAAATCTGAAGATCTTCGATTCGCGAACAAAAAAGTAACAATTAAAAATGAAGTAAGATTATGCAAACAATGATTTTAAGAGTGGTGAAGTGCGGTGAGTGCTTTACTGTGAAGAGTGAGAAATCCGAGGGCGGTGTGCTGAACAAGCGGACGCTGGTGCTTCAGGAACTGGGTGGCAAGTATGAGAACTGCTATGTGGTGAGTGCCTTGGGTAATCTGGCTACGATCCAGTTCAGTGAGGGCGATCTGGTGATCGCCACGCTGAGATTCCAGAGTCGTGAGTACAATGGGCAAGTGTTTATGGATGTGGTAGCAACGGAACTGATTAGAAAATAACAATGAAAAAGAATAGTAGAAAGACAATTAATAGGCAGGAAACGTTAGAGGGTATGATGACCTTCGGATTGTCGGAGAACGGACTCCACACAGCTGACTTTGAATGCTGTGAAGATGCAGTGATGGAGGACTTTACGGCCAGATGCAAGGTGCAACTGATGAGAGACGGTAACATGTATATCACCGAGTTGCCCAAGCGCGTGAGGAACAAACCGATCTTTAGGGAAGACAATAGTTCGCTGTCGAAAGGGACTAACGGTATGTATTATTTCGTGTTTATGCTCGAAGAGGAACTGGTGAGCCTACTACCAGAGAAACTGATCAGCCAGGCGAGTGAGATTGCGCAGAAGGTGATTCGAGAACTGGTAAAGGATTAAAGCCGATGAGTGTATTTGAAATCTATAAGCAGGATGGGGTGAAATTCATGCGCCCCATCCACACCAGAGAGGAGTATCTCAGTAAGCGCAACAACGAGCATCAACGCCAGATATTAAATACGGTACGCGAAAGCGATGCCCGACAGAAGAACCGTCTGATTCAGATGAACTACTCGTGTCTGCCAAATAAAGATGGTACGCTGAAAGGATCGAAGACGATGAGCACCACTGTCGGGATGGACATCGACCACATACCCAAGGATGAGATGCAGGCTGTTCGTGAGCGCATCCTCGCCAAAAAGGACGAACTGGGACTAAGGATGTTGGAAGAGAGTGCACGCGGAGAAGGTTATCATCTGGTGTTCAGTCGTCGGCCAGAGATGAGTCAGGAGGGCAACTTAAAATGGGCTAGTGATCTGCTCGGTGTGGAGTTTGACAAAGACGCGAAGGACATCACGAGGGTCTTTTTCACCACAACGGAAGCCGAACTGATTTATCTGGATGATGCGATCTTTGAGGTTAATTTAGCAACGGACAACAGGACTGACAGGACTGATTCTGCTGCAGAATTAGCGCCAGGTACTGTTCCCACTTCTAAAAAAGTCCTTAAGTCCTGTAGTCCGCTGCAAAAAGAATTTCCAAAAGACTATCACGGCATTCCGTTTACGGATATTCTGAAGAAGTATTGGGAGGTGAATAACCAGGGCTTTGAACCTACCGAGGGCGATCGCGATACGCTGACTTATCAGTTGGCTTGCGACCTGAGGCATATCTGCGGTAAGAATTTCGAGTGGCTCGACCAAGTGATTCCCTGTTACGATGGATTCCCGTTGGAAGAGAAACGCGCGAAGATCAAAAGTGCGCTTGCGTCGGAGTTTAATGGTTTCCCTCAACGTCTGAGAAATGTGTTGAATCTCTTAGCTGTGTCCCCTAAGTTAGGGGACAACAGGGGTCTGAACGAGGGAATTGATATCGATGATTGTTCAGACCCCCAACCCCCTAACTTAGGGGGCTTGAAGAAGATGCCGCAGGGAGTGAAGGAGTCGATTGAGGCAGTAGGCCCGCAGTTGGCAATGCCAACAGTGACGGCAGTCGTTCCTTGTATCGGGGCGCTGGCAACAGGTGTAAAGCTTGACGTTCACGGTCAGAAACGGGGACTGAATCTCATCGCCTATATTGCTGGTGATTTTGCCAGCGGAAAGGGTAAGATCGATCCTGTGGTAGAGGCGTGGATGAGTGAGGTGTTGTTATTAGACGAGATGTATTTGAAGCAGGAGGACGAATGGGGTGCCAAGAAACGGGCGGCGAAGAACAAGAAGGACCAGCCTGAGGAGCCGAAGTTGCCTGTGAGATGTATCACACTGAACAGCACCGTAGCAAAGATTGCCGAGCGATTGGCCAACACCGAGGGTAAGCACGCCTTCTCGTTTACGCCTGAGGCCGACACGGTGGCGCAGAAGTGGAAATCGACAATGAGCGACTTTTCTGTGATGCTACGTCAGAGTTACGATGGTTCCAAATATGACCGTGAGGCCAAGAGTGTGGATGCGGTGAGTGTGCATATCAAACATCTATTATGGAATGTCACGATGTGCGGAACGCCCGATGCCCTCTACCGTGTGGTGAATAACTACACGGATGGCTTCCAGAGCCGTATCGCAGTAGCAAGAACACCTGACAATACTTTCGCACCATTGGAGGATATCCCGTCTGTGTTGACCAGCCGACAATCGGAGCGCATCCAGCAAGTAGCCCATCTGCTCCCCTTGATGCAGGGTGAAATCGTGTTACCTAAACTGGAACAGTGTGGTCGTCAGTGGTTGGAGAAGATTCGTCTGGAATCCATGAAAAATGACGATAGGACGAAAGCGCGTCAACGTCTCCGTATCTGTGTGACAGCACAGCGTATGACCTGCTGTCTGATGCTTTGTAAGGTGTGTGAGACACTGATCCATAAACACGGCGTGAACGGTGCAGAGGCTCAGTTGAAACAGCATCCTAATCTCTGGAAGGAGATGTTGCTGAAGAATCAGACACCACAGATGATGGAATTGTATGAAGTGATAGCCGACTCGCTGATGGAGAACGCCTTGCTTTTCTTCCGTGACCGCATAGAGAACGCCGTCAATAGTCGAAACTATGTAGGCAATCTGAATGGAGAAAGGCTGAAGCGTGGTAAGAATGATTCGATCTTTGAGCGTCTGGATCAGCAATTTTCGTTCGAACAGGCCATGCAGCACTCTGTGGCTGTGAAAGGGGCTAATGTGACTCAGAACTGTGTACAGCAAATGCTGAAGAATTGGCGCAGACAAGGACTCATCGTTCAAACTGAAGATGCTAATTATAGAAAAACGTAGTCATTAGTCATTTTAGTCATTAGTCAAAATGGAAATTGAAAACAACAAGGAATGCTTCGTGTTGCTCTGGCGGATGCTGGTGCCCACGAAGCACCTCCTCAGGAGGAAGTATAAACGCTTCTGTATCCGGAATGTGCTGAAAGAGTGGTTCGAACAGGAGGCTACCAATGCCTTGCCTTTGGCGAGTCATCTCGCGCTCGGCCATCAGCAAGCAAGCTTGTATGGCCCTCGCTCACTCGATGACTTTATATGGAAAGTCTGCAATCTGTGTGAACAAGCGGGCTGGGACGAACTGCCGTCGCCATCGCTCTATCCGCGTAAGCATCGGGAGTTTCTGAGGGCCATTGTTGCGGTCAGGACGGGTAGGAGTTTCTATCAGATCAATCTCCGAGCCCTGGATGCTGCCTACAGGATTGTATTCCCCAATAGTACACCAATTAATGTAAATAAGAAAAGTAAAAATGGAAAAAGTAGAATTAAACAAAGAAATGAAATTAAGTGAGCACTTCACTTTAGGAGAACTCACCAAGACAAGTATTAAGACGGAGGATCAAAACATCCCAAGTCGGGTAGCCATCGATAATCTGAAGAATCTCTGTGAAAACTGGCTCGAGGATCTGCGGTATTCTTATAATACTCTTTATTCTAGGGACAGTCCCCAAGATGAAGCCCTTCGACAGGCTCAGGGACCGTCGGAGGGGATAATTATAAACTCGGGGTATCGGTCATCGGAGGTGAATAAGAGGGCTGGTGGAAGTTCCACCAGCAACCACCTGACAGGATGCGCAGTTGACATTCGAGTTACAGGATTCGAGCAGGCCGTCCGTTATGCCTCTATTCTTTTAGATATCTCAGATGGCACCAAGCGTGATTTCGATGAGCTGTTTATTGAGCGCAATAAGACAGGCCGTTATTGGATTCATTTCGCCGTTCGTCCGAAGGATAATCGCCGAAAAGGCAACTTTATCCTGACTTAACAAACAGAACCTTGTGCTGGGGGACTATCCCCAGTACGAGGATTTTAAGAAAACGGAGTTTCAAAATATGCAAAAAATGTTTCAGAATTCGCAAAATATAACCGTTTCACCTTAAAACGACCGATGAATGATGCTATTTCGCAAAAAAAATGACTATCTTTGCATCACAGAAGGAAAAATGATAAAGAACGAGAGAATATGGAACATGAAAAAGAGATAGTATTACCAACTTATTTAAAAGAGGGAGATAAGGTTGCCCTTGTGTCGCCAGCCTACTGGATACCACAAGAAGCAATTCAAAAAGCGGCAGAGACTGTTAAGTCGTGGGGACTGCAACCTGTGATCGGTCCACACACCAACAGCCTGAACGTGAATGTGTATGCCGGTACGGCCGATGAGCGCGCTGCCGACATCCTGTGGGCACTCAAAGACGATAGCATC
>OCTX012133094.1_pt1 | contig 16117 bp, 10 predicted proteins | sample 1539691 | NCBI WGS metagenome assembly OCTX01 (sample SAMN02144231, study PRJEB22623) | gut metagenome | biome: sheep rumen | host: Ovis aries | place: New Zealand | reverse complement strand
AAAATTTAATATTTAATAAAAGTAAATTTGTTCATTCTGTACTAATCTTGTAAGATCAATGGACAATGAGTTAATTAGTTTTTGATTTCGGCCAATGTAGGCCTTATTAATATTTCAATAGAGACTTTTGATGCAGATAAGTTTGAATATATAACCAACAACAAACAATTCGATTCATTTAAAAAAATCTATTAAATTTGGAAAATGTTATTAATGAAAATGAAAATCTTCTCAATTTAGATTCATAACAATTTAAACAAAAAGAGGAAGGGTGGTGCGGAGGATTTTCAAATTATATATAAAAAATCAATCTTAAGGATAATGAATATACTATTGATTTATTATATCAAACTTATTGTGAACAAACAGTTTGTTATACTTGGGAAAATGGAATCAAATTAGAATTGTTTTCTTTCATTTTCAAAGAAAATTTTATATATTATGGTGGTATAAAACATATTACATCATAATTTAATACGTGATTTTTATGAAATTTAAAAATATATTTTTTATTACAATAATTTTATTAACTGTTTTATCAATTTCTGCAATTAGTGCAAATGATACAGTCGATAATATTGATGTAGATTTAATAGCTACAGATTTAAATTCTGTCGATGTTATTTCTGCAGACAATATTAATGAAGAAAGTTTAATATGTGAAGATGCTCCTGAAACAGGTGTAGCTGTAAACGCAACTGATGTGTCTGTGAATGCAACAGATGCAACTGGAAATGTAACTGATGATTCATCTAATACTACTGATTCATCAATTAAATCAGCTGATTTGGTAAAGTATTATAAAAATGATACTCAATACACAGCTAGTTTTTTTGATGCTGATGGAAATCCGGTAGTAAACCAAAAGGTTCAAATTAATATTAATGGTGGAAATTATACCAGAACCACTAATTCAACCGGTTCTATCATGTTTCCAATTAATTTGAATCCTGGAATTTATGCTCTTAAAGTAACTAATCCTGTAACTAATGAAAGTGCTATTAATAATATCACTGTTTTATCAACTTTAAAAGCTAATGATGTTGTTAAATCTTTTAAAAATGATACTCAATATTATCTCACTGTTTTAGATGGTCAAGGTAATCCTTTAGCTAATGCTAATGTTACATTCAACATCAATGGAGTAATGTATGAACGTAAATCAAATGCATCCGGTATTGCTAAATTAAACCTTAATTTAAATTCTGGTAAATATATTATTACAGCTATAGGCCCAAATGGTCTTCAAGTTTCTAATAATATTACAATTTTATCCACTATTTATGGAAAAGATATTAAAAAATATTATAGAAATGGTACTCAGTATTATGCTAATTTCACTGACAGCCAAGGTAATCCTTTAGCTAATTCTAATGTTACATTCAACATCAATGGTGTAATGTATACCAGAACCACCAATGCAAACGGTACTGCAAAGTTAAACATTAATTTGAATTCTGGAAAATACATATTAACAGCTATTAATCCTGTAACTACAGAACAAATGTCCAATACTGTAGAAGTATTAAATAAAATTGTTCTTAAAAATTCAAATACTGGTGGAAATATCTCTATGGAATATAATACTAGTGCAAAATATACTGTAGCTCTTTACGAAGATAATGGTACTTTAGCTAAAAATAAAGAAGTTAAATTCAATATTAATGGTGTAATGTATACCAGAACCAGTAATGAAAACGGTACTGCATCATTAACTATTAATTTAAGACCAGGAAATTATGTTATCACTGCTGAATTTGAAGGCTGTAAATTATCCAATATTATTAAAGTAAGAATTACTCCAACTGTCAAATTAGTCAGTGCTAATATTAAATATGGTCAACCTATTCAATTCTACTTGCATGAGAAAAATTCAGGTAATCCTATAACCGGTCAACATTATGGTATTCTTTACTTCAACGGAACTACCTATGGTGCATATCCTGATGCAAACGGTCTTGTACAAATCGGCCAACAACTTCCAGTAGGATTTAAGGATACTTTCTTATTCGGTACTATAGATGATGAATATTATTCATCCATACTTAGTATGAATACTATTACGATTGTAGAATAGGCATTTAAGTAAATGTGATTTTTCACATTACTTTTTTATTTTTTTCTTAAAATTTATTTATTTAAAAATTAATACTAATATACATGGCTTTAAAGGTCTCAGATATTGGTGAAAAAGAATTAATTAACTATATTTTATCTAAATCAAAAGATATTGTTGCTGATGATACTGCTGTTACAAAATTCAGTGATACAAATCTTATTTCTACGTGTGACATGCTTATAGCATCAAAACATTTTCCCCGTGGGATGTCTTATTTTCAGATGGGTTTTAAATCTGTCACGGTTAATGTTAGTGATCTTGCAGCTATGGGTTCTGATCCTTTGGGTTTTTTGCTATCAATAGCCCTTCCGAAAGATTTGGAAGTTGAACATTTTAAAGAGATAATTAATGGGGTTATCAGTGCTTGCAACTATTATAATATTCCTTTAATTGGCGGGGATACAAATGAGGCATCGGAAATAATTATTTCAGGGACTGCTTTAGGTCTATGCGATAGCCCTTTAATGAAAAACACTGCTAAAGAGGGGGATTTGCTTTGCATTACTGGGGATATTGGTCTTGCTGCTTTGGGCTTTAATTTAAATGAAGATAATATTTATACAGATAAATCATTAAATCCTTTGGCAAGATTAATGGAAGGTAAAATAATTAAAGATGCTGGTGCTACATCCGCAACTGATATTACTGATGGTTTGGCATCGGAGTTATATGAAATGAAAAAAGATTCATTAGGTTTTATGATTCATGAAGATAAGCTTGAAATATCCGATGAATTTAAGGAAATCTCATCCAAATTAGGTCTAGACTATATGGACTTGATTTTGCATGTGGGTGAGGATTTTGAATTGGTTTTTACCATTGATAATGTTGATGATTTGGGCATTGATTTTAAGGTTATTGGTGAAGTTAACAATTCAAATAAAATACAGATTACATTAAGCAATGGCGAAGTAAAGGAAATAGAAAACAGGGGATATAATCATTATGTTAGTTAGTCAAAATTTATATAAAAAAAGCTCCAAGACACAAAAGATTAGGTGTGAGATTTGTGCTAATTATTGTAAAATTGCGGATGGTAATGTTGGGATTTGTAGACAACATAAAAATGTAAATGGGGAGCTTTTTGATTTAAGTTATGGGATTGTATCTTCTTTAAGTCCTGATCCAGTTGAAAAAAAGCCTTTGAATCATTTCATGCCAGGTACCTTTACCTATTCGATTGGAGGTTTTGGGTGTAACATGACATGTTTGCACTGCCAGAACTATATAATCTCACATGAATATGAAAAGTTTGGTGATGGAATTAAAATACTTCCAGAAACTATTGTGGAAAATGCATTAAAATATAATTGCAAGTCAATTGCTTGGACCTATAATGAACCTACCATACACTTACCATTTAACAAAAAAACTTCTTTACTCGCAAAGTCAAAAAATCTGAAAGTGATTTATGTAAGTAATGGCTACATGTCAAACAACTCTCTTCAAGAAATCTTAACTTTTGTAGATGCATTTAACATAGACTTGAAATCAATGTCTGAAAAATTCTATAAAAAGGTGTGTGGGGTGGATTTAGACATAGTTTTGGATAATTTAAGAAATATATATTTGGCAGGTAAACACCTTGAAGTTACAAATCTGATAATCAATGATTATAATGATTCGTTAGAAGAAATAGAGCAGTTATGTGATTTTATTGTTGATGAATTATCTGTTGATGTTCCATTGCACTTTTCAAGAGCATTTCCCTACTATAAAATGAGAGACATTGAACCAACAAATAAGGAAATTCTATTTAAGGCTCGTGAAATTGCAATAAAAAAAGGAATAAAAAATGTTTATTTGGGAAATATTTAAATTATTCCCCAAAACTGACTCTTTCGAATTTTTCTATAGTTTTTAAAGATTTTGTTGCATCAACACCGATTTTTGTTGTAGTACCATCACTTTCTGCTACAGGATCAAGTGAAGAACCGCGAACATTAGGGACAATCATAATGTCTCTATCACCTTTCACACGTGTAGCTATTGCATACTCAACATCTTCAGCATCAAATACATTAACATCTGTATCTACAACAACACAATGTTTTAAAGATGGATGAGCAGATAATGCTGCCATTATTGCATTTTTACCATCACCTTCTGTCTGTTTGTTAATAGAAACAGCAGCATGTAACCAACAGCAACCTCCTTCAGTTAAAACAACATTTTCAACTGTAGGAACTGCATTTTTAACGGATTTAAATATTCTAGGTTCCTGAGGAAGACCTTGCAATAATTTATGTTCAAATCCTGCCGGAATAATTGCATGATAACATGGATTATCTTTTTTGATATGCATTTTTTCCAAGTTAATTACTGGCTGGTCACGAATAATATCATAAGTATCGGTCAAATCGACAAATGGACCTTCACGAACAGTTTCTGTCACGGAAATCTTACCCTCTAGAATAATGTCTGCCTGTGGCACTTCCAAATCCCCACATTTAATTAATGTCAATTCACCATCTTTGAATGCATTGGCAACATCCATTTCATTGTAATCTATAGGAATTGAAGTTGTACTTGCAAGCAATATTGCCGGATCCATTCCAATGGCTATTGCTATTTCCAAGTCCTTACCTTCTTTTTGAGCATTTTGGAAATATGTGTAAAGATTTCTTGGAACAATCCTAATTACAAGTCTTTTATTGTCCAGCACCATCATTCTGTGTATTGATGCATTTTGAATTCCGCTTACTGGGTCACGTGCAAATACAACACCTGCGGTAATGTATTTTCCACCATCTCTTTTATAATGGGTTAATATTGGTATTTTATCCAAATCAACTTCTAAAGTGTCATATTCACTGAAATCAGTAAATTTATCAACTTTAATAGGATTATCACTAGCTTCTATAATTTTTTCAGTAATTTCAGAAACTTCACAGTTAATTGATTCAGCTATTTTTGCACGGGTATTACATATACCGGAAATAACTGGCATATCAAATCCCTTAACATTCTTTATTATGACAGTGTCCTTTGGATAATCTCTTAAAACACGTGACACTTCATATTCTGAAGATAATTCTTCTGTTATTTCAATCATGTTTTCATCATTAATTTTCATTTCAATCCCTATAAATTAATTTTTTTATCTTTTAGTTTTGTTAAAACTTCAATAGTATTAGTATCTTTAATTGAAAGTATTTCACCGGCTAAAACACCTGCATTACGCCCATTGTTAATACCGACAGTTGCAACAGGTACTCCTGGGGGCATATTAACTGTTGTAAGCATATGTTCTCTTCCAAGCTCATTTTCACATGGAACACCTATTACTGGCCTATCTGTGAGACCAACCAAAGCGCCTGTAACTTGGGATGAGTTTGAGCTGATTCCAATGAATATTTTGGAGTTTTCAACAGAGGCAACATAACTTTTAAATTTCTCGTTTGACCTTATTGGACACACGACTTTCATATTATAGCTTATTTTAAGCCTGTCCAATGTCGCACTTACTTTTTTAGCAACTATTAAATCGGATTGTCTTCCGGCTATTATTGCAACATCCGCATCTTCTTTAATGTTTGACTTGTTAATATCAAGTTTTTCTTTTTCAATTTTTAAGTTTTCAACTTTTAGGAAATCTTTAACAAGGAATTTTTTATCTTCTATTTCATCTACAATTTTATTGCTGTCAAAAACCTTTTTTCGATAGTCTTTTCTTAATTCAATGACTTTTTGACGAACCTCTTCATCATGAATACCAATGAACTGTGCGGCTAAAATCGCACCGTTATCCCCCCTATCAATTCCGACAGTTGCAATAGGTGAGGGGTAAGGCATTTGAACACATGAATCAAGCGCATCAATACCGTCTGTTTTTACATCAACAGGAACACCAATCACTGGTCTGGGAGTATATGCCGCGATTACTCCAGGTAAATGTGCTGCAAGACCTGCAATTCCTATAAAAACTTCAATTCCCGCATCAGTGCCTTGTTTTACTAATTCACGAACAAGGTTTAATGTTCTGTGGGCTGATGCTATTTTTAAACTATAAGGAATTTCTAATTTTTCTAAAATATCCATACTTTTCTCAGCAATAGCAATATCAGAACCACTGCCTAATATAATCATCACTTTTGGAACCATTAAACTACCTTCATAAAATTAATATTAGTTATTAATATGATTTTTATAATATTAAAGATTATTTTTTTAGTTAATAAAATGGTGAGGTTTAAAAAATAGTTGATTCATAATTTTTTTCCGTAAAACATTACACGACGTGCTGAAAAGTTCCAGAATAAAACCAATATTGATGCAATGATTTTAGACCATAAATAATTAATTGACCATAGGTCTGTGAATATATAGAGAAGTATTTCTGTAAATATCCAACCAACAATACTTATAGCTAAAAAAATATTGAATTCCACTGCCCTATTTTCAATTTGGCTTTGATTGAATACCCAAGATGTTGATAAATAGTAATTTGCAAGTACAGATATGAAAAATGCTATTGTAGCTGCAATTAAGTAGTTTACATTAACAAATTCAACCAATGCGAAGTATATAAAAAAGTCAATTAAAAATGCGGTACCGCCAACAAAAATAAATCTAAAGAATTGAAGCAATACATTATCCGTTTTGTCCACAAATAGTTTTTTTGTTAAATCTTTCATTTAATCACCTAATATAGCATTGTAGCAATAAACATTATAGAACTTGATAAAAATATCGTAATTGTAGTTACTATAATTAATTCTTGGTTTTTAATTTCTTTGTTATTAATATTAAATATTAGTGGTAATAAGACCAATGTCGGTAAAAAGTATCTTGGAACAACACCTGCATCCAAAAGGTTTGTTGATCCGACTGGAGCCCATGTTAAGTATTGGACGATATAAGTTCCAAGAATTATGATTGCCAATGTTAATCCAATGATTATTCTATTGTTTTTTCTTAAATTTTCTTTAATTGGATAGAATAAAACAAATAATGTTGCAAATATTATATACATGTAATTGAATAGTGGAAAAGTCTTGAATTCAGAATAAAATCTTGTAAGAGCATCTACCTGTGGGGCTAGTTGATTTCCGATTTGTGCGAATGTAGTAATTGCCTGAGGATTGCTTAACATATAGGATAACTGTTCAGTTGAATTAACGTGATTCTGTTTAAACAGTCCTTTTCTCCAAGAGTGGGTAATGCCATCCATTGCATAGAATTTTGACCAGCCAAGAAGGCATAATAGGATAAATATTATGGATATTAATCCTAAATAATAATCTTTAGGGTTTTTATACCTGTTTTTTGGAATAATCAATATTAATAAGATTAATGCACCGAATGTAACTTTAGAAATTCCTAAAATTAAAACTAAAAGTGTATAAATTAATATATGTTTTTTAGTAAGGCTGCCTTCTTTAGATTTGTACATATAAGCCAAATAAGCTATTACAAGCAATGTAAAACTGAAAATAAATGCATCACAACTGCATGATGCTGCCTGTATGATTGACAGTGGGAAACATGCAATTACAGCCATCGGAACTTTTAACATTGGTGTTTTTTTAATTGCTATTCCACAGATTCCTGCATATAATAAAAGATTGCAAATTCTTGCAAACCAAAGTAAATAGATATTATTTAAATTTAAGATCTTGGCTAGTTCTATACCAATCGCCTGGGCAATATAGACATAAAACGGATTTTGCTGAAATGCGGAGTTTGACAGGACTTCTGTGGTATTGATTTTTTGAGTGTCCCAGTCTGTTTGAAAAATTGTTTTATCTCTATCAATATTGCTGCTGGTAGAATGAATAGTTAAAAATCCTTGCGTATTATTTTCACTGATATATTCTGGGAATAAAACTCCCTGTGATGTAATTTCAGCTCTTGTAAAATGTTCTACTTCATCGGAAACGCTTCCTATTGGGGATAAAAACACACACATCAGTCCAAATAAGATTATTATAATAACCGCTGTTTTATGGATTTCTTTATCTTTAATAAAGCTGGTTATTGAAATGCATCCGATTATTAAAGTAATTAGTAAAATAATTATTTCTTTTCCTGGAGAAGAGTAATTAACTTTTGTAAATAAGATTACAGTGCATAAAATCGTTAAAATTATGAATATCAAAAAGTAATTTTTATTTTCTATTAATTTTTCCACGTTCATTTTATCACTTTAATTACTCCTTAAGATATTTTGGTTGGTTTATGTTCTCCTACTTTTGTATTTTATTAATTATATTATAATTAAATTTCTTTTTAATATTTAACAGCAACTGTAAGCATTATCATTCCTGAAATAAAACTTAAAGCGATTGTAAGAAAAATCATTGACAATTTCTCTTTATCAAATTCAAAGAAGTCAGTATTAACAATCAATGGAATGAATATTAATAATGGTAAAAAATATCTACTAAAAACACCATTCATTACACTTTCAGCTCCAACGCTTGCCCAAGTTAAATATTGAACTCCTATCACACCGATATAAATCAATGCACCAATCAATAATCCTTTAACTCTTGTTCGGATATTAAACTTTTCATCTAATGGATAGACTATTGAAAACAATATGAAAAACAACATATAAAGGATTGCAAGCATTGGTGATGAATAATCACGCACATCATTTGAAAAATAGAAAAATCTTTCAACTGTTATTGGGAACTGTGTAAAAATATTGGAAAACCTTTCAAGTGCAAAGCTTGGATGACTCATGAGATATCCAATCTGTTCTGTTGAATTTACATGTTTTGTAGCAAAAAATTCTCCTCTCCATGAGTTTGCAAGCACGCTGTTTGCATAATTTGTCCATACAAGTCCAACGGCAAGTGTAACCAATATCAATGCCTTGGATATTATATTTTGGGTTTTATTTTCAAAGTGTTCGTTTGGAACCAGGAATATTAAAAGACTTAATGCTAAAAATGGGGACTTTAATAATCCTGATAATATTACTGCCCCATAAAATATTCCCAAATCAAACCATTTGATGTTAGGTGTTTTATAGAAATATAAAAAGTATGCAAATGCAAGCATTCCAAAGCCTGCAAACATTCCATCAACACTCAATGAAGCAGCCTGGTATATTGCTAGAGGTATTATTGATGCAATAAGCATTGGAAACTTTAAAATTGGTGTTTTTCTGATGGATAGTGAAATTAAACCTGCATATACTAATAAATTAAATAATCTTCCTAACCATAGCATCCATATTGCATTCAAATCTAATAATTTAGATATTAAAACTCCTAGCCCTTGAGGAAGATATGAATAAAATGGATTTTGAGAAAATGCGGAGTTGAAGTATGATGGCTTATAGTCAATTTTCGAATCATCCACATCTGTTGAAAAAACATTTTTTCCGGCATTTTCACCCAGTATTGTAACAGATGCTATTGTTTGATATCCATGCTCTGTTGTATTTGGAATCTGAATATAATTTGTTGATAATTGTCCGGTGGACATGATATCTGATCTGATGAAATGTTCCTGTTCGTCTGACACATCATCAATCGGAGTTATAAATACACATGTTATTCCAAAAAGCAGTATTATTAGAAATGCAACTTTATGTAGGTTATTTTCATTTTGCGTATAATAATATAAAGAAAATGCTCCAATTATAAAAACAACAATTAACATTGCAATTTCAAATAATGGGGATGAATAATCTTCATATTGAAGAAAATTCACAGTAAAAATACATATTATTGCTAAATAAATTAGTAAATATTTTTTATTTTTTAGATGTAAATCATTGTTTAGCATTATTTAATCATATCTATAAAATACTATATTAAATTTTCATTGACAATTGAATTCTATTTCTTTCAATGTCAACATCCAAGACCTTGACATTCACGATTTCGCCAACATTAACAATGTCTAGAGGATGTTTAACAAATTTGTTTGCTAGCTGTGATTTATGGACTAAACCATCCTGATGGACTCCAATGTCAACAAATGCACCAAAATCAACTATGTTTCTAACAGTTCCCTCTAAAATCATGCCTTCCTCTAAATCTTCAATAGACAAAACATTTTTCCTTAATTTAGGTTTTGGCATATCGTCACGAGGGTCACGACCTGGCTTTTTAAGTTCATGAATGATGTCTTTTAGAGTTTCAACGCCGATACCATAATCTTTAGATATTTGATCCAGTTTTAAATTGTCTAATTTTAAATTTTCCTTACCAATATCATCTAAAGAGTAACCTAATCCTTTTAAAAGTTTTAATGTTGCATCATATGATTCCGGGTGTATCGTTGTATTGTCTAGAGGATTTTCTGGATTATCGATTTTTACAAAACCCGCACACTGCTCGAATGTCTTCTTTCCTAATTTTTTAACATTAAGCAGTTCTTTTCTGTTTTTAAAGCTGCCATTTTCATCCCTATATTCTATAATATTTTTGGATGTGGTTTTATTGAGCCCTGAAACATAGTTAAGTAGGCTAGATGATGCTGTATTCAAATCAACACCAACTTCATTTACTACTTTTTCAACAACACCGTTCAATGATTCTGTTAACTGCTTTTGATTCATATCATGCTGGTATTGGCCCACTCCAATAGATTTCGGGTCGATTTTTACAAGTTCAGCTAGTGGATCTTGCAGTCTTCGGGCAATACTAACCGCACTGCGTTCACCTTCTGAAAAATCAGGAAACTCTTCATCAGCTAATTTACTCGCGGAATAAACAGATGCGCCTGCTTCATTTACAATAATGTATTCTACACCTGTATCTTTTATTATGTCTGCTACAATCTCTTCTGACTCTCTTGATGCTGTTCCATTACCTATTGCAATGACGTTAATGCCATATCTTTTAATTAAGTCACGGACTATTTTTTTAGATTCAGCTACTTTATTTTGCGGTTCTGTTGGATAAATCAATGCAGTTTCAAGTACCTTTCCAGTTTCATCAATTATAGCAAGTTTACAACCTGTTTTAAAAGCGGGGTCCCATCCAAGAATAGTTTTTCCGGCCAAAGGGGATTCCATCAAAAGCTGATTTAAGTTTTGTGCAAATACTTTAATTGATTTTTCTTCTGCTTTTTTAGTTAGAAAACTTCTAATTTCACGCTCAATTGCAGGTGCTATCAATCGTTTATAGGAATCATTTATAGCATCTGAGATAATTGGAGTTGTATGGGGATTATATTTTATTTTTTCAGGAATTTTGGATTTATTTTTAAGCATATGTCTTTTTAAATAAATGATGATATCATCTATTTCAAGTGTAACTTTTGCTCTAATAACACCTTCTTTTTCAGCCCTGTTGATGGCAAGAATTCTGTGAGGAGGAATCTTTCTTAAATCTTCAAAATACTCATAATAATCTTCATATTGGGATGAAATATCTTTATTTTTTACTTTACATTCAATTTTACCAGTATAAAAAGTATTCTGCCTTATTTTTTTTCTAAAAACAGAATTGTCTGATATAATCTCAGCAATGATGTCTTTCGCACCTTCAATTGCTTCTTCAGCAGTGTTTACATCTTTTTTTGGGTTAATATATTTTTTAGCTATTTCCAAAATAGGTTTTTTAGCGTCCTGCTTTAAAATAATATTGGCTAATGGTTCCAGACCTTTTTCTTTAGCTATTGTAGCTCTAGTGTGTTTTTTACTTTTATAAGGTCTGTATAAATCCTCAAGTTCAACTAAAGTTTCAGCCTTTAGAATATCTTTTTTAAGCTCCTCATTTAATTTGCCCAGGCTGTCAATTCTTTCAATAATTTTTGATTTTTTGTCTTCAAGATTTCTGAGATATTTTAATCTTTCATCGAACTTTCTTAATATTTCATCGTTAAGTGAACCTGTCACATCTTTCCTATATCTTGCAATGAATGGGATTGTATTTCCTTCATCAATCAGTTTTATTACTTTTTTCACTTGCCAATTTTTGAGATTTAATTCTTTTTCCAGTGTTTTATTTATCATTGATTAAAACCTTTAGTAATTCTAATTATTGTTTCGAATTTTTAAGATAAATAATTTCCTGATAATATTTAAAAAGATTAAAAAAAGTATTTAATAAAAATTAAATAATCTAAAAATTTAATTTTAGATTATTAATAGAATCAGTTTAATTTATTATTTTCAAGTTCTTCGTTTAGTCCCCATCTGAAGTATATTACTCCATTAGCCCCATTATCAAAAGCAAATTTTTGATCATTCAATAATTCATTTACTGGGGTTTTGGTTACATTGAAATCGGATTTGTATGTTTGAAGACCAATCCATATTTTAGCATCTCCAGAATTATTTACAAACCACTCTGTTGTATTTTGTACCCAGGAACTGTTCTGCTGATAATTTCCCTTATACATCATAGGAACAATGACATCAACATATTTTCCTATTGTTGGAATGTCCTGCCCATAATAATAGCTTGCATTCTCTTCAGGCATTACTGTTGCAGACACGGTTAAGCTAGAGTCTACCTCTTTCACAGATTCTGAAAAGTTTTTAACAAATTGACTTATTGCGGCGGTTCCATTAGGATATTTATAAGCATCTCCTTCATATCTTATGTAATCCATTTGCAGTCCCTTCACTCCATCAAGGCCTGCATAATACTTAGCTTCTTCTATCTTATAGTTAAAGTATGCAGTATCTGGTGTACCATTTTTCAATGGAGAAATCCAGTCGCCAGTATTAAATATTTGCATCCAAATATGAACTTCTATTCCATGGTCATTTGCCTGTTTAATCCAGTCTAAAACATCTCTTTGTCCATGTTCGGTAAATGCGTATGAGTTTAAAAATATTATATTAACTCCATCTTTGGAGAGTTTATCCAAATCGACCTTTTTCATATCTTCTGACAAGACCCAGTATCCATGTTTTTTATCATCTTTAAAAATAGTAAAAAGTCCAAAGAAATCGAAATCTTTTGAAACGGTTTTTTCGCCAGGTCTAAAGTCAAGCTTCGGCGGGTGGTGATTTTTTGGTGGATGGTTTATTTCATAATTTTCATAATTAACACTTGAATCATTTTGAATTATGTGATTGTCCGATGAATTTGTATCAATTGCTGAGACAACTGCAACTGAAAAAACAACAGAAAGTGTTAATAATAAAATTAACAATTTTTTAAAAATAAATAGTCCTCCTATATCTCCTTAATTAAACTGTTTTTTTATCATCTTTTATATTCTTTTTTGTTTTTTACTTATTTTTACTAAAATTATAATTTAAAATAGATTAATAAATAATGAAAATAATAATTATATTTAATAAATTCATTGGAGTGAAATGATGAAACATTTAAAGAAAGTATTGTTATTTTTAATTTTATTCATGATGCTAATTCCAATAGGTTTTGCTAGTGATAATGTAACTTTAAATGATGATCAGCTAGCATTAAATGATAATGTGGATTTATTATCTTCATCAAATATTTATTTTGATTCACATGCATCAGTTGATGGAAATGGTACAAAATCAAGCCCTTATAACTATTTGAATTATAATAGGTTGTCTGATAATAGTGTTGCATATTTTGCAAGTGGGGAATATAATTTGGATAGAACGAAATATTTTAATAATTTAACAATTATAGGTCAGGATTCTTCAAACACGATTATTAAAAGCAATTCTCTACAGATTTTTTCTCAAAATTCTTTATCTATATCCGATATCACGTTGAATGGTTTAACAATTTACAATAATCGAAATTTCACGGCTTCTAATGTTATTTTTGAAAACAATGGTGGGGCATATAATGGAAGGTATGATAATGTATTTGGTGGTGCAATTTACTCTACCAAAGGAAATGTGTTGATTGAATCATCTACCTTTAGGAATAATCATGCTACATATGGTGGTGCTATATATTCATCTGAGACTAATTTAAAAGTCATAGATTCCAATTTTGATACTAACTATGCTTATAAATATGGTGGAGCCATAGCCAGTGAAATTAATTCTGATTTAACTGTAATAAACACATTATTTGAAAATTGTTATACTTTGACAAATGCCGGTGGAGCTATTTATTCTAAAGAATCCACATTAAATGTTAAGAACTCTAATTTCACATCATGTAATGCAACTTTTGGAGGAGCAGTATGTGATTTGAATTCCAATTCGATTATTGATTCAATAAATGCTAATAATAACAGAGTTAATTATCAGGGTGGAGCTATTTATAAAATGTATGGTACAATAACTGTTTCATCATCTTCATTCAACTCAAACAAAGCATTAAGCGGCGGTGCTCTTTTTATAGACAATTCATCAGAGGTTTCAATCAGATTATCTAAATTCAATTCCAATGAAGCGACTTATGAAGGTGGAGCAATTTACACGATTTTAAATATAAATGAAAGTGTAACCTCAAATACATATAATAATAACAAGGCTTCAAAAGAAAAAAATTATTATAAAAGTTTGGGATATGATTTAGTTATAGGAAACGGAAATTACATACAATTTGTTGGTGATTTTTCATTTGATGGAATTTTGCCTTCCAAATATGATTTGAGAGATTATAATCAGGTAACTCCAGTTAAACATCAAAAGAGCAGCGGTAACTGTTGGGCATTCACTTCACTTGCAGCTTTGGAATCCTGTATTTTAAAGGCATCAACTCAAAGTTTTGATTTGTCTGAAGAAAACATGAAGAATGTCATGGCATTTTATTCTGATTATGGCTGGCAGTTAACAACCAATAAGGGAGGATATGATGATATGGGTGTCGGTTATCTTGTAAGCTGGTTAGGTGCTGTACAAGAAGATTTAGAAACATTCAGTGATTTCTCTGTATTATCTCCTGTTTTAAACAGCACTATTCATGTTCAAAATGTTGTTTACTTAACACGCAGTGATTATACAGATAATGATGCTATTAAAGAAGCTATTATTAAATATGGTGCTGTTGCAACGGGTATTTATTATTCCGGTTCATATATGAAATCTAATAGTTATTATTATCCAGGCACAAATGGACCAAATCATGCAATAACAATTGTTGGTTGGGATGATAATTATTCTAAAAGCAATTTTAAAACTTCTCCTCCTGGAGATGGTGCTTGGATTTGTAAAAATAGTTGGGGTGAAACATGGGGAAATAAAGGTTATTTCTACGTTTCATACTATGATACAAAATGTGCAAGGTTGGGAGATTATGATAAATCCACTTATACAATTATTTTAAATGATACTGTTCATTATGACAAGAATTACCAGTATGATATTATTGGAATCACAGATTATTTAATAACTGGTGAAAAAACGATTTGGTATAAAAATACTTTTAATGCAACAGGCAATGAATTTTTAACCGCATTTTCTACATATTTTAATACAACATCAGAATGGACAGCTCAAGTTTATGTAAATAATGCATTAAAACTCACTCAAAATGGTAAAGCTAATGCAGGATATTATACTTTTAATCTAAATAAAAATATTCCTTTAAAAACCGGTGATGCATTTACCATAGTTTTAAAGATTTCAACAGATAAACTTGCATCCATTCCTATTTCAGAAAAAGTCAGATCAAATAGGATTCTTTACTCAGAAGGTGTTTCATTTTTCAGTTTTGATGGCAAGAATTGGATTGATTTATTTGATTATAAAGCAGATATGTCAGAATATGGTCATACATATGATTCACAGGTAGCTTGTATTAAAGCATTTACATCCAATCAATTAACTTCTAATATGGCTCTTAGCTATCCGAAAGTAGTAAATATCAATTCTTCATTCGATGTTGTGGCTACTGTTAAAGATGCTTCAGGCAATTTTATTAATCGTGGTGAGGTAACTTTTACAATTGACTCTAAAAATTACACGGCTTCTGTTGTAAATGGAAAAGCTACAGTTAAAATCCAATTACCATCTAAAGGAAGTTATAATATTTTAGCAAATTATGAGGATAGCTATTATTCAAATTCTGTTGTTTCAAACATTATTTATGCTGATATTAAAACTACTTTTTTGACAATAAGCATTTCAGATATTTATTATGGAGATAAATTGGTCATTAGCAATACATTAACTCAAGGTGG
>OCTX012092432.1_pt1 | contig 16118 bp, 10 predicted proteins | sample 1539691 | NCBI WGS metagenome assembly OCTX01 (sample SAMN02144231, study PRJEB22623) | gut metagenome | biome: sheep rumen | host: Ovis aries | place: New Zealand | reverse complement strand
GAAATAATCATAATTCCAGACCTCTTCGAGAAGTTTCGTACGGGAAAGCGCCGTGTTGCGGTGTTCAGCCATATAAATAAGCAGGTCAATTTCCTTTGGCGTCAGATTCGCCTTTACCCCGTCCACAAGAACACTTCTGCCCGCCGCATCGATCACAAGACCGCCGAATTCCAGAACACCTGTTTCCGGTTTCTTGGAACGCTCAATCGCAACTTTGACGCGCGCCATAAGTTCCTTCGGAGAAAACGGTTTGATCACATAGTCCACGACACCGAGTTCAAAGCCGAACAGCTTGTCATATTCCTCCTGCCGTGCGGAAAGCATGATAACCGGAACATCCTGAATCTGACGGATCTGCTTACAGGCGGAAAAGCCGTCAAGAATCGGCATCATGATATCCAGGATGACGCAGTCATACCGGTTGGCTTTCACGAGTTCCACCGCTTCCAGCCCGTTTTCAGCTTCATCGGATTCGTACCCGTTCAGTGAGGCATATTCGCGAACGACCTCACGTATGTTTTTTTCATCATCTACTATTAACAGTCTGACCATAGATCTACCTCACCAGAAAACTACTACTGTATTACATGCATGGAATTCACGATGCACTTTCCATCATCTGTCATTTTACCATCAAACCGGATATAGATTCCCTTGCGCAGAACAGACGCATACATGCGGTACTGCGACGGCATGACAAGCAGGCTGAAATCAGATGTTTCATCATTCACTTTCACAAATGCCATCATGGATCCGTTTTTTGTCTGATGCTGACGAACGCTTTTCACATAGGCAAATCCGCGCACTGATCCCTTTGCGCCGGAAAGCTGAATCAGCGGCGGTTCCGTAATTCCGTGCGTGCTGCGGACTTCAATGATCGGATTTGCGCCAAGCGTAAATCCCATCGCTGTCATTTCCTTTTCACGGATATCTTCTTTTTCATCATACCGCTTCACAAGCTGCGGCCTCGATACAAGTCCTTCCGCAAGAACGGTCTTCCCGTTTTCTTCAATCCGGATCAGTTCGCTGTAGGCAATCGCTTCATCGATTCCGGTACGCATCGTTGTCCTGGTCTCCGTAAAGCAGTCCAGAGCACCGGCATCGATCAGGCTTTCCAGCATCGGCTTTGTAATTCTGTGCAGAAGCGCCCGTGCAGTGAAGTCAAAGAAGTCGGAAAACGGCCGGTTCTTCCGTTCCTGAATGATCTCATTTGCGGCATGCACACCGATGCCTTTGATAACGCTCAGCGGAAGCTGAAGCGCATTGCCGAAGGCAACACAGCCGGACTCCGAACGGTTGACATCCGGTACCTGAACACGGATACCGCGTCTTCTGCATTCATCAATGTATTGAGATATCTTGGCGCTGTCACCGACGGAAGAATCGATCAGGCTCCCGTAGAAAACCAGAGGATACCGTGCCTTCAGATAGGCACTCTGATATGCAATCATGCCATAGGCCACCGCATGGGACTTGTTGAAGCCGTATCCGCCGAATTTCAGAATATGTTCAAACAGGTCGAGCGCCTGTTCCTGGGTATATCCGTTCTCCAGACAGCCGCTGACGAACTTCCCCTGCATCGCTTTCAGATCATCTTCTTTTTTCTTTGACATCGCCTTGCGGAGTACATCCGCTTCCGCAAGGGAAAACCCTGCCGCGATCTGTGCGATTTTCATTGTCTGTTCCTGATAAACCAGCACGCCGTACGTTTCTTCCAGAATCGGTCTTACGGATTCGGAAAGATACTGAATACCGGACGGATTTCTGCGGTTTTCAAGATAGGTTGGAATACTGTCAGTGCTTGCCGGGCGATACAGTGCCATTGCCGCAACGATATCTTCAAACCGTTCCGGCCGGATCTTCCGCAGCAATGCCTTCATCCCTTCTGATTCAAACTGAAAAATACCGTTGGTATCGGCATTCCGGAATACCTCATAGGTCATACTGTCATCCATCGGTATGGAGAACACCGAAAACTCCGGCTGTGTTTTGCGGATTTCCTCCTCCATCGAAGAAATCATGGAAAGGTTGCGAAGCCCAAGAAAGTCCATTTTGATCAGGCCACGCTCTTCAAGGAATTCTGCCGGGAACTGACTGGTAAGCATTCCCTCTTCTCCGTTCATCAGCGGAATGACTTCCCCAAGCGGTTTTCCGGAAAGAATGATACCTGCCGCATGAATGCTGGTATGACGCGGCAGCCCTTCCAGGCGGGCACTGATCCGGAACAGTTCTCCAAACCGTTTGTCCGCTTTCACGACTGTAAGAAGTTTCTTGTTTTCCAGTGCCTTGCGAAGCGTGATCTTCGGCTGATTCGGAACCATGGAACATAACATATCGATATCCCGCTGTCCGATGCCAAGCACCTTTCCGACATCCCGCAGCACCTGTTTCGCGCCAAGAGTATTGAATGTAACGATATTGGCAGTATGGTCCATCCCGTACATGTCCCGGACATAATGAATCACTTCTTCCCTTCGGTTATCGGGAATATCCGTATCGATATCCGGCATGGATACGCGTGACGGATTCAGAAACCGTTCAAAAAGAAGTCCGTATTTGATCGGATCCACCATGGTAATGCCAAGACAGTATGCGACAAGCGAGCCGGCCGCCGATCCTCTTCCCGGACCTACCATGATCCCATTGCGCCGGGAATACCGGATGAAATCATAGACAATGAGGAAGTAATCGGAAAACTTCATTCCGGTAATTACATCCAGTTCATACTTCAGCCTGGTGAGATACGGCGCAGGAGCTTTTCCGCCCATTCGTTTTTCCAGTCCGGCAAGACACAGCCGCGTCAGGTACTGATCGGAAGAAAGCCCGGCCGGTGTCGGAAAGGAAGGAAGCGAAGTCGTTTCCACAATTGCATCGGCATTACAGGAAGCCGCAATTTCATCGGTCCGCTGAAGATCCCGCGGATCATCATAGAGCGCTTCCAGCTCTTCGGGAGAAAGCAGATGTCTTCCGTTCAATGCAGGAACCGAAGTATCGCTCAGCTGCCGTTGCAGGCGGATACAGGAAAGAACCTGATGCAGGCGGGCATCCTCCCGATTCAGATACAGCGTTTTATTTACTGCGCATGTACGAATCCCGAGTTTTCCCGCGCATTGCTTCAGTACCTTGTTTTTTAGATTCCAGAGCTGTGAATCCTGATAGGAAATTGCAAGGTCAAATGAAGGAAGCTGTTCTTTCAGAAACGTAAGCCGCCGGGTAATTTCAGCACGGTCTTCCTTCAGCATCGCTGATTCCACAGGTCCGTCCACACCGTAAACAATGATGGTGACACCCTCGCTGTTCTGCGAAAGCTCCGCCAGGGTAACCGGTGAAGTGCCGCACTGTGCTCTCGTGCTCAGTTTCATGAGATTGGAGAAGCCGCGGTTCGTACGGGCAAGAAGAAGAAACGGAAACACCTCTTCTTCCACTGCAGCATCCAGTTCCATACCGTATATTGGCTTGATTCCTGCATCATGGCAGGCATGAGAAAAACGCGCCGCCCCGTGAAGAACATTGCGGTCAGTCAGCGCGACCGCAGAAAAACCAAGTTCCTTTGCACGAATTGCCAGTTCAGGCACGCGAATTGTACTGCCAAGCATGGTATAGCAGCTGCAGACCATCAGATGTGTTGCCATGGTACTATTTTACACCGTGCAATTTCAGATTGGGAAAACCGATAATACATCGAAACAGCCGCTTTGATCCGTTCCAGATCCCGGCATTTAACGTTTTGTTATATATATTAATCTTTATGTTAAAATGAAGAGGCACTCTGAATTTAGGGGGAAGTTTTTGTTATGGAAGAAAACAACGCAAATGTACGGAAAGAAGATACGCGATTCGAAGAGGTCCCTTCTTCCGCATTCAATAAACGGCGTACGACACTGACCGAATCCGGGTCGGTATTTACGCGCGGCCGGGTCGGCGGAAAGGAAATCCGTGTTCCTGCTCCGTCGGTTACACAGCCTGCTTCGGACAATACCGGCAATGCGGCAGGTGTTCATACCGGCATGCAGCCGTATTCCTCAATCTATCCGAATACTGCCAAACCTTCGCAGAACAAACGGGTAACGATCAGTACGAATCGGGTCTTTTCACCATATGACCTTTCGTTCTTTGAAGATCCTGTGACAACAAGAGAGCTCAGCAAGACGGAACGGGAACGGATTTCAAGCCGCTATGAAAATGCGGAACCTGAACGACGCGAACCAGCGCCGAAACAGACACATACGAATACCGTAAAGACAGGATCATCTGCCGGCTCCGCAAAGCAATATGATCCCGCTGCTGTTTTCAGCAATGCCTCCCCTTCACGCCCGCAGACTTCTGCAGTTCAGCCGGCAACGCATGAAGCGGAACAGTCTGCCGCAAAACGTCAGACACATACTTCGAGAATTCTCACACCGGCAAACAACGTATTTCCGGAAGATACTGCCGCCGCTGCACCTTCTGCAGAACAGAAACCTGCCTCTTCCGGCCGCATATTAACACCGGCAAATAATGTCTTTCCGGAAGATGAACCGGAAGAGACGGTTCAAAAGCCGGTATTCAGTGTTCCCAGTAACACTGCGCATGATTCTTCCGCAGTCCGGCATACATCTGCACAGAAACCTGCGCGTTCCGCAAAGAAACCGGAATCCGAAAAGCGTCCGGAAAATGATGTCAGACTTGATTTCAGTTCTTCCATAGCGGATGCGCTTGACGCAGAACCTGCGGCCGCGAAAACAACTGTACTTCCGGTTGTATCCGCAGCTGCCGGATCCGCCGCAAAAAAGAAAAGCCACAGTGAATCCTCTCCTGCATTTTCCCTGAATCCCGGCGGTTCCTTCGCAGACAGCCGAAAGCCCAGACAGGAGAAGGAACACGCGGACACCGAATTTGACTCGACCCTTCTGTCCATGTTCGGACTTTCCGATGACGATATCGATACTGCGGCCGGTGAAAAAGCCGCACAGGAAGCCATTGACCGCTCAAACGCGATGAAGAAGCAGCCGGAAACGCCTGCCGTCGTGTATCCGGAAAAAAAGCCTGCCGCAAAAAAACCGGCATTTTCCGCAAGAAAGGAACAGCGCACCATCTTCAGCGGAGTATCCGCTTCTTCTGAGGATGATCTCGGTAAAACAGCAGCGCTGCCAGTCGGTTCTCTCAACGAGGAATTATTTACAAAAACCGGCACCAATACCGTACAGCCGCAGGTATCTGAAGACGCAACCCGTGTTGTGAATCTGGAGGAGATCGCAGAGCCAAAGAAAACCGCGGTTCCGCCTGCCGCAAAGAAAAAAACCACAACACTGAAAACCTCTTCCGGCGGCGGAGGAGGACGGAGCGTTCCGCCTTCCCGCAATACCGGCAGAGCCCGCCCTGGCAGAGCGATGCGGATCATTACCATTATTCTTGTGATCGGTGTGCTCCTGGAGCTTCTTGCCTTTGCGGTCGGCGGTACGATTGCCTCCCGTATGGCAAAGAATTCCCCCGATCTTAATCTCACAGACTTCGTCGGTGAGGAATCCACCAAGATCTATGATGACTCCGGCAACCTGGTCACGGAAGTCGGTGTATATCTTCGTGAGAACATCGTTTATGACAGATGTCCGGAATCCCTTGTGGATGCGTTCCTTTCCATTGAGGACAGCCGCTTTTTCTCGCATTTCGGATTTGATATCCCCCGTTTCACAAAAGCTCTGATTGACAATATCAAAACACGTTCCTTCGGTCAGGGCGGTTCTACCTTCACGATGCAGCTGGTAAAGAACACCTACTTCTCCGTTGACTCGATGAATGCCAATGAAACCGGTACGGAACGAACGAAATCGATCGAATATAAAGTCCAGCAGATTTATCTTGCGACTAAGCTGGAGAAGCTTCTCTCGAAAAAGGAAATCTTCCAGCTCTATCTCAACAAACTGAATTTCGGCGGAAACATCCGCGGTGTACAGCGTGCTTCACAGTACTATTTCGGCAAGAACACCAATGAGCTTACGCTTCATGAATCCGCAATGCTGGCGGGAATCGTCAACCTGCCGAACCGCTACAATCCGTATGAATATCTGGATTACGGAACAGAGCGCCGCAACACCGTTCTCAATCTGATGTGCAATCACGGCTACATCACGGAAGAACAGCGCGATCTTGCCAAGATGATCAAGGTTGAAGACACCCTGATCGGTGACGTCCGTCAGGCAAGCGAAGACAGCCAGTATCAGTCTTATCTCGATGTTGTTCTGGAAGAAGCAATGGCGCTGACCGGAATGGATCCAACCGTCAAGGGTATGCAGATCTATACCCACCTCAACCGTTCCATGCAGGAAGAAGTTGAGGCAATCCAGAACGGCGACACCCAGGTCGTCTTCCCGGATGATCTCATGCAGGTTGCCATGGTCTCCATGGATAACCGGACCGGTTCGATTATTGCCGTCGGCGGCGGCCGCAACTATGACGGTGCCCGTCTTCTGAACCGCGCAACCATGAACTATAAGCAGCCCGGTTCCAGTGTTAAGCCGCTCCTCTCCTACGCGCTTGCATTTGAGCACCTCGGTTATTCACTCGATGAAGTCCTGCTTGATAAGCCGATTACCTACCCGATGGAAAGCATGGTTCTTGTCAATGCCAGCGGCAACTATGCCGGTGACATCATGATCAAGGATGCGGTCGGTAATTCCCTCAACATTCCTGCAATTCTCACGCTGGAACGTGTTGTTAACAAAATCGGATCGGATAAGGTTGTTGAATATCTTCAGACAATCGGCTTCTCCCATGTAAAACCGGAAAACTTCCACCTCTCCTATGCGATCGGCGGAACAACATTTGAAACCACCTGTAAGGAACTTGCCGGTGCGCACAGTATGCTGATCAATCACGGCGTATATAACAAGCCGCACACCATCAGCAAGATCGTGCTTACTTCCGATGGCACCCAGTTCTATCCGGATGGCCAGAACGTACAGGTGCTCTCCTCCGGAAGTGCGTATCTTGCGACAGAGCTTGAGGCCAACAACGTTACCGGTCCTTACTTCAACTACATGCAGCTGCTTGCCCGCAGCTATCCGGTCTATGCCAAGACCGGTACTACCGACTGGGGTAATGACGGTGTGCAGTACGGCATTCCGAAAGGTCAGATGAAAGACAAGTGGATGGTCGCCAGCACCAGCCAGTACACAAACTGTGTCTGGGTCGGCTATGACATGGCGGTTGCCGGAAAAGAGACCTATTATACGTCTTACAAGAGTTCTCTCAATATCCCCGGCAATATCAACCGTCTCCTTCTGGACAAGGAAGAAGAACTGTTTGGTGCTCCGGAAGCAATTGCGCGTCCGGATGATGTCATTGAGTCAACCTATATCTTCGGAACCTTCCCTCATGTCCGGCCGGAATATGCAATGGACGGCGGCGGAACCATCACCTCACTCGTATCCGCAACCGGTCTTGAAAACATGCCGCTCGTTGATCCGAGTGAATATCTGGAATATGCGAAATCTGAATCAGAATATCTCGGAAACGGCGGAATGAGCGCAAAGTATAACCAGTTCGGCATTCTGAACGTATCCTGGGCAAATTCCAGCGGAATCTGTTCCGGCGGACAGCGCAACATTGGCCTGCACGATCCGTATAATGACATCGATCAGTGGGGTGCCTGCCTTGCGGATCTCTCCTGGCTTTCCGGCGGAGGTTCATACTGGGGTACCGTTTATGTGGATGGCATTCCGGTCGGTGATATCTCTTCCACCAACGGATTCTTCAGCGGCTATGTTACGGACCTGGTCGGTTCGGAAATAAAGGTCTGCGGCGGCAGTACAACCGCAGATGGCTCTGACAACACCGCCTGCACCATCGCACAGTACATCTACGATGAATCTGCGAACGGATATGTCGACGAAAACGGCAACTGGGTCCAGATTGCTGTTCCTGAATACGAACAATATGGTTACTGGGATGAAAACGGCAACTGGGTCGGTCAGGGACACTGGGATGAAAACGGATTCCATCTTGAATAATACCGAAGAGGCACATTCACCGTGTGCCTTTTCTCTCGGCATGTTCTGCCTGATTGTCCTTTCATCAGAAAAAGCCCGGATCTTGTCAGATAATCCGGGCTTTGGTGTCTTTACTGAAACTGTGTGTTTTTTTTACTCGCTGACTTTCTTGCGTGCAATGATATGAATCGGCGTTCCTTCGAAGTCAAATGCTTCGCGCAGAGAATTTTCAATGAACCGCTCATACGTGAAATGCATCAGCTTTGGATCATTGCAGGAAAGCACAAATGTCGGCGGCTGCACGCTTACCTGTGTCGCATAGTAAATGCGGAACCGTTTTCCGTTTCTTGCCGGCGCAGGTGTTGTAACCTGTGTATCTGCAATCACTTCATTCAGGACATTCGTCGGTATACGTCTGCGGCTGTTTTCCGCAACACGCTCTGCCAGAGGAAGAAGCTGTGTTACCCGCTGTCCTGTTTTGGCGGAAATGAAGAGCACCGGCGCATAGGAAAGATAGACAAATTCCTTACGCACCTTCTCAGTAAACTCATTCATTGTCCGGCCGTCTTTTTCTACGGTATCCCACTTGTTTACGGCTATGATTACCGGTTTTCCGGCTTCGTGTGCATAACCCGCAACATGTTTGTCCTGTTCGCGGATACCGGCTTCTGCATCAATCAGAAACACTGCCACATCACAGGATTCAATAGCGGACAGCGCACGCAGCACGGAGTATTTTTCAATCGATTCATACACCCTTCCGCGCTTGCGGATTCCTGCCGTGTCTACGATGACATACGGTTTTCCTTCATACGTGAATGCACTGTCTACCGCATCTCTGGTTGTTCCCTGCTCGTTGGCGACAATCGCGCGGTCTTCTTTCAGGATCGCATTGACGAGCGATGATTTTCCGACGTTCGGCTCACCGATGACCGCTATCCGAAGACCTTCGGATTCATCACGTGCTTCCTCTTCCGGAAACTTTGCCACACAGGCATCCAGAAGATCTCCGATGCCGATTCCATGCACACCGGAAACGGCGATCGGATCACCTACTCCAAGCGCATAAAACTCATAGATATTGGCAAGCCGCGATTCATCATCAATCTGATTGACGGCAAGTACAACCGGCTTGCTGGATTTCTGCAGCATGCGTGCAATATACTTGTCATCATCTGTCAGACCGAATTTTCCATTCACGACGAAAATGATCACATCTGCTTCTTCCAGCGCGATGGACACCTGAGCCTGTATCTCCTTCTGATACGGCTGATCCGCCAGCTGAATACCGCCGGTATCAATCAGACGGAACGAGTGGCCTGTCCACTCCGCTCTGGCATAGATGCGGTCTCTGGTTACACCCGGCACATCTTCCACGATGGATACGCGTGCTCCGGCAATTCTGTTAAAAATCGTTGACTTTCCGACATTCGGACGGCCAACGATTGCGATAACTCCCTGATTCACTTTGTTTCCTCCGCTTCAATGAACGGACGGGCAAGTTCGTAAATTCGCTCTGTGACTTCTTCAATCGAAAGATCAGACGTATCAATTTCAATCGCATCATCTGCCTTGCGCAGCGGTGAGAACTCACGGTTCATATCCTGTTCATCGCGAGCCTTGATTTCCGCTTCGAGCGTTTCAACATCAGATGTTTCGATTCCGTTTTCAATGTTCTGAAGATATCTGCGCATCGCACGTGCCCTTGCTGATGCGGTCATATAAATCTTGACTTCCGCATCTGTCAGCACAACCGTGCCGATATCTCTTCCGTCCATAATAAAACCTTTCGCCCGGGCCATTTCCTGCTGGCGTTTTACAAGGTCACGGCGTACATTCTGCAGTTTGGATACGTCACTGGCGCGCATGGATACTTCATCTTCACGGATGGCTTTACTGACATCCTCACCGTCAAGAAATACTTTTCCATCCGGTGTAAGTTTAATATCTGTTTCCTCGAGCATCCGGCAGACACCGTCTTCATCATCCATGGCAATGCCCTGCCGCAGTGCTTTTAAAGCTGTGCAGCGGTACATCGCACCGGTATCAAGATGTACATAGCCAAGTTTCTTGCAGAGTTCTTTGGCAATGGTGCTTTTGCCTGCGGCACTCGGTCCGTCAATCGCAATATTAATTCGCATATCAGCTGATCACTCCTTTAGAAAGAAGCACCCAATAGATGACTACGGCAAGCACAAGCGCAAGCGCAATAATCAGAATAATGAGAACAATATTCAGAATCTGATTTGTCCGGTGCATCTTATCATTTACATCATTCAGATTGTCTTCATAGTCAACCATCTGAGACCGGATCATGGAAGTCTCATTAAGAAGCTGCTGTTCCCGTGTCGGACGGCTGTTGAAGTAATCTTTCTCATCTGTTTCATCATGTACGGTTTTGCGCGGACGACGCGAGCTTTCCGGTTTCTGAGAATTGTCGATCATGCGCCGTACTTCCGCCGCAATATCGTCTTTTGTCATCGTGCGCGGATCATCGATGAAGTCATTCTCTCCGGAATCATCCAGATCCGGCTCATCATCAAAAATCTCGTCTTTCCAATGCGGGGTTTTAACCGGTTTCCGGGCAGGCTTCGTCGCAAACGAAATATCTGCAGTATCATTTTCCACCGGCGCAGGTTTTGGCTCCCTGACCGGTTCCCGGCGGTTATCCTGACTGATCGGTTTGATGATCGCAGGCTGTTCCTCATCCGGATACGGCTTGGACGGTGCCTTCGGTGTCTCACCTCTCAGGTTGCGGAGAATATCAAGATCGGTATTTGCGGAAAATGCATTTCCCTGATCAATGTTGTACTGCTTCGCTTCCTGCACAAACTGGTTCATATATTCATTATTGAACGTGGATGTGTAGTTTGCGCCATTCTGCGAAAATGCATTGCTGTAACCAGGCGCCGGCATCGGTTCTTCTTTTCTTGCCGGCTGCTGAGGAACAGACTCTGCCTGTGTATATGTTTGTGCGCGGCGCGGCGTCACAGGTGAAAGCATCTCCGGCGCATTGGCTTCCGGAGCTTCAAAATTACCCGGCGCAATTTTGTTCAGCCGCTCGATATACGGTGAAAGTTCCGGCGTCTGCTGAGGACCGGTTTCCGATTCATTCTGAAGACTCTTTCGGAGTTCTTCATATTTTGCTTTACGGGAATATACAGGCATTTTCTACATTTCTCCAAACAACCTACATTATAGCATGATTATCAGATGTCTCTATGCAATCATCGATGCAGGATCGGAGAAATCCTCTTATACAGCGCAATCGTAATAAGACTCGTGACAACCGCCTTGATCAGATTAAACGGTGCGGTGGCGAACAGTACAAATGTAAGCCGGTCCTTAATGGCAGGAATCAGTGCAGATCCCATTCCGATCAGTGCATCCATCGGCATATGGTAGAAGTAGGAATAAGCCGGCAGCAGCACCAGGCCGTTGAGAAGCGCCCCGACCACAACCAGACATACGCTGCCGATCACCAGACCGCGGATGGCATTCTGACGCGTCTTTTTTCTGTGGTAATAAAGCACTGCCGGAAGTACAAATGACAGACCGATCAGAAAGTTGGCAAATTCGCCGACATATGCGGTCATCGTACCGGTAAACATAAGATTCAGAATAATCTTGAGCGCTTCTATCGCAACAGCGGAAAGCGGACCAAGTGCAAATCCCCCCATCAGAACAACTGCTTCACTGAAATCGAGTTTGTAAAACGGAGGAAAGAACGGAAGCGGAATCTCCGCGAGCATGATCACAAATGCAATGGCACCGAGAATGGCGACTTTTGCGATCGTTGATGTTGCAGTGTTTTTCATCTGGTTTCTCCTTTGCCCATAAAAAATGAGGCTCTGCGAAAAACCTCAAGGAAAATTGATAAAAGAAACAACTCTTCCATCCAGACTCTACTGTCGCCACCGGAATTGCACCGGTTCAGGCAAATGCCTCGCGGGGTTTACCGCCGGTCGGGAATTTCACCCAGCCCTGAGTTTTTCATACCTAATTATATCCCCGCTGATCAAATAGACAACCGGTTTGCTCAAAAAAAAAGAAAGGCCCATACGAGCCCTTCCAGTAAGTGTAATGATTACAGAGCGTTCCAGATTCCCTGAAGCTGTGAAGAGAAGATCAGTACGATGCCTGCGATCACGACCAGTGCGAGCACCAGACAGAGCAGATAGATCAGTACGGAGTACCACTTCTCTGTGCGGCTTTCGCGAAGCATCACCATCATATGACCGATCACAGACAGCAGCACCACAGCGACAAATACTGCGACAAACTTCTCTTTATTGAAGACCAGTATCAGCAGGCAGAGAACATATGCCAATGTCGAAATCGGCGTATAGATACTGTTCTGACGGAGTATACGCATATTATCATCACCGCCGCTCTTCTTGCTCTGAAGGATACCGCAGAGCCAGGAGATCCCGGCGGATAATCCGGTTCCGACAACGAAGATCACCAGGAACAGCAGGAAGCAGGTTCCTGCGGAAGGTCTCGTCTCACTTCCCGCAGTTCCGATCAAGGTACAGATTGCGGCGGTAAGTCCGATCAGACCGTATTTGGCTGCGCCGGCAAGAACTGCCGTCTGTACCGATTCCGCAGCTTTTGGAAGCTCCAGTTGCTTGACGACTTTGTAAATAATACCGCTCGTGTTGTCACGCGCTTCCGTGATGAGTTCTTTCGCATCAAGATTCTCCGGCACGGTAATCGTCGGCATATGGACAGGCAGTGTACGCACTGCACTGTGTGCTGCCGATGCGGCAACAGCTGCTTTCTGTTTGACAGTATGTTGCTTTTTGCGGCGGGATTCAAGATATGCATCTTCGGCATCGGACAATTTCCTGTCGAGCTTCTCTGCGGCATCTTCTTCCGTCTGATCCGGCATGCTCTCCGGTTCCGCATCAGGAATATCTGCCACAGGTTCCGGTTTGGATGGTTCTGCAGGCACTTCTGTCTTCTGATCCGTATCCGGTTCTGCCGCAGCAGGTTCTTTTGCTTCTGCATTCACCGGCTCTGCCGGAATCTCCGGCTGTACCGCATCTTCTTTGGAGGAAGCCGGTGTTTCCGTTTCAGTCAGGACTACAGGCTGTTCTGCCGGAACTTCTTCTGCCGGCACAGTCTCTGTTGCCTCGGCTGTTTCTTCCGGCTCGGGAGTATCCTGCGCGGCAAGTTCACGTTCAAGGCGCTCGAGTTCTTCCTGTGCTTTGCGGACTCGTTCATTCTCCGCCTTCTGCATCATCTCAAGGCGCTTCAGCGCTTCCGCTTCCTGCTTCTCCGCTTCGATGCGTGCTTCTTCTTCGATCCGGCGACGTTCTTCAAGACGCAGACGTTCGGCTTCTTCTTCCTTATTGGCTTCGGAAAGCGCCGCCAGTGCTTCTTCTTTCCGTCTTGTCTCAACTACGACTTTGTCTTCCTCTTCCTTGCGTTTCAGTGCAAGTGCAGCAAGTTCGGATTCGATTCGCTCCGTCATGCGGGACGCTTCTTCACGGCGCTGTTTTGCAATACGGATTGCTTCTTCTTCCTTCTTGCGTGCTTTCTGGAATGCTTCCTCTTCCGCTTTCATTGCACGGCGGAATTCAATTTCTTCCCGTTTCTTGGCCTGAACTTCCTTTCGTTCGGCCTTACGTGCCATACTGCGCTTCTGACTGTCTTCTTTCCAGGCACGGTATTTAATCGACCGGCGAAGTTTTACCCAGTAAAGGCGCTTTTTCAGATAACGGAAAAACCGGACAATCTGGAATCCGCAGAAACAGAGGAAACGCCAGACGGCACGTCCAATCGTTTCAAGCGCGAGAATAAGGATTGTCCACAGTTCCGACAATACCAGCCCGATCCACTGCAGGAAGGAAATTCCGCAGTCCTTCAGGACAGCAGAAAGCCGTTCGGAAGCACGTTCCGGAGACATTCCGTTCCGCTTGGAATCATCAGCTGAACGATTTTTTATATTCTGAAACAGTCCCTTCCAGAACATTCCGCTGAAGGAAAGAAACTGGCGGAACGCCTGCGCAGATGTATGGCACTGCTTCACCTGCGGTACGGAATTCTTTTCGATCTGCTTGACTGCCGCACGTAAAATAGCTGCGGCGGCTTCATTTCTTGCCAGCAGCAGATGACCGTTTAATTTCAATACACGCTTGTTCTTATCGTTTCCCGAGGAACTCTGAACAAGATCTGTATCAGCTTGTCTGTTTTTCTTCTTTTTGGACATATGAAATAACAATGCCATGCGTGTGCATAGCAATTAGTATTATAACTTAATCACGCGCATATTTATAAAGAATCTCCTCTTTCCATAAAAAAATACCTGCCGAAACAGGTATTCATTGAGGAATTACGCTCTGCCGGAATATTTGCCGTCAGCGGTGGAAATCAGAACCATCTCACCATTCTGAATGAAGAGCGGAACGCGGATCTCAAGTCCGGTTTCCACTTTCGCATTCTTTGTGGCAGATGTAGCAGTGTCACCCTTGACTGCCGGCTCACACTCAACGATCTGAAGTTCTACCTTATCCGGAAGAATAACGCCGAGAATCTCACTGCCTTCATACATGGAGATCGTAACGTTGTCATTTTCCTTCATGAACTGCTTTTCCCATTCCAGACGGGACTTCGGAATCTCAATCTGTTCATAGGTCTCGTTATCCATGAATACGAAGTTGTCTCCGTCATCATAGAGATACTGCATCTCCTTCTTGTCGATGTGGGCCTGTTCAACCTTGTCACCGCCGGTAAAGGAGATTTCGTTGATAACGCCGGTACGCAGATTCTTGACCTTGACTTTGACAATCATCTGACGCATTGCGGTCTTATTGTGATCAATATCAAGGACAGAATAGATATCCCCGTCATATTCAAAGGTTGTGCCGGGTTTTAAATCATTAACAATAATCATAATTTTCTCACTCCTACCTCAATAATTTTATTTAGAACACTCCTCTTGTCAACAACACCGTCCCGAACTTTGCGAATAAAAAAACAAATTTTTTTCTTTTTTCAGCGTGTATTTTTTGAATTCCGCGGAAATAAAGAATGGTGAAGGAGGCAGAATGAAAGCTCGACTGATTCATATCCTCTCACTTGCTCTGAAGCATCACGTGACTGATATCCATCTCAATCTGAGCGATGAAGGGTGCTCGATAGAGATGCGTGTCGCAGGCAGGATCCGGCTTGTCCGGACAAAGCCGGATGACGAACATTTCTTCCACTATCTGATGTACCGCGCAAATCTGGATCTCTCATCCGCGCTGGAGCCGCAGACCGGACGCTTTGAAGAAACGGTCGGCGGAAAAACACTCGCTCTTCGGTTTGCGGTTGTGTCCAGTTATCGTGTCACAAGCGGTGTGCTGCGTATTCTGAACAACCACGAAGACCTTACAACCTCCGTTCTGAGTGCTGATCCTTCACAGGCGGAATGGCTGTCGGGAATCTGTTCGCACCGCAGCGGACTGTACGTATTCTCCGGACCGACCGGAAGCGGCAAGACAACAACGCTGTATACGATTCTCAACGAAGTGCGCGGCAAGAAAATATTCACGCTCGAAGATCCGATTGAAGTGCTGAGCGGAAAGTATGTTCAGCTTGCGGTAAACGATAAACGGCATCTCTCCTACGCAGACGGTATCCGTCAGCTGATGCGGCATGATCCGGATATTGTCATGATCGGAGAAATCCGCGACTCTGTAGCCGCGGAAATGGCAGTCCGCTGTGCACTTACCGGTCATCTTGTACTGACTTCGATTCATTCCGGTTCCTGCATCAGCGCGATCAACCGGATGATTGACCTCGGGGTAAATGAATTTCAGCTTGCGGACACCCTCTCCGGAATTGCAAATCAGCGGCTGTACGACACCGCTGACGGAGGCAAGATCGGCGTGTATGAAATCATGGACCGAAAGGAGGTGAACTACTATTTTGAAAACCACTCCGCAAGTGCATCGTTTGTCCCGCTTTCCCGCAAGCTTCAGGAAGCGGTTCAAAACGGGCTCGTGGATCCCGATCAGGCAGCGCAGGACCTGTCTTGACCGGATGGATTGTGAAGGCATCGCAAAGCTGATGCGCAACGGCTTCACCCTGCAGGAAACGCTGGCACTGCTGGAAACGCCAGGCAACCGTGCGGTATTTCAGATGATCACGGAACGGCTCGAA
>OCTX012280120.1_pt1 | contig 16120 bp, 14 predicted proteins | sample 1539691 | NCBI WGS metagenome assembly OCTX01 (sample SAMN02144231, study PRJEB22623) | gut metagenome | biome: sheep rumen | host: Ovis aries | place: New Zealand | reverse complement strand
ATCCAGCGGCAGACGCCTCCCGAGCAGTTGTAGCCGGCGCGAGTGCGTCCGTAGCCTGCCTGCAGGCGGTGAGCTCCGGTGTTGAAGGTGACGAGTGCCTGATAGTAGTGGGTGTCGGTCTCGCCGCAGTTCCACATGTCGCTCACGGTGAACATCCAGTGCGGCACCAGCGAGAGCTCGGCCAGGCCGTAGACCCAGTCGCCCTCGTCCTGCTCGGTGCTCAGGTACTGGGCCTCCACGCGCAGGGTGGTCTTCGGCGAGAACTGGTATTTGGCGTCAGCTACGAAGATGTCGCTGTGTATCATGCCTCCCTCGCCTTCTACGACGGTCTTGTTGTAGCGCTGGTTCATGTACATCAGGTTCAGGCGGAGCTGTTTCGACAGTCGGCGCGAGAGCGTGATGTCCAGGTCCTGGTAGTAAGTCTGGTCGCCCCACTTGAAGAAGCTGCTGGTGTAGCCCTTGGTGCCGGCGAGCGCCATGTTGCTCTTGGTGAGCGATGCCACGTCGGCTCCGCCCTCGAATTTCCGGTCTATGGCACGCACGTAGCTGTAGTTCAGCTTCACATTCATGCCATACTTTCCGCCCAGTGCTGTCTTGCGCTTGAAGTTATAGCCCAGCTCAGCCTGATAGGCCCACTCGCCGTCGGCCAGCTGTGTGGCGTAGGGGTAGAGGGCGGCCAGGGCGTAGGTCTGGTCCTGTGTGAAGGCAGGCAGGTGGTTGACGGCGCTGCTGATGCCGAGCATGGAGCGTCGGCTCTTGAACGACATGTCCTCCGAGCGCTTGGCCTGCAGCAGCAGGCTGAGCCCCTTCTGCGAGTAGCTGGCCGAGAGCATGGCAGCGCTGCCGCGGCGGTAGATGTATCCGTTGGCCTGTGCGGGGTCGTAGCCCTTCTGGGCGTATTCGGCCAGCAGGCTCAGGTTGCCGGTGTTCAGCTGTGCGCGCACGTCCCATGCGTTCACATATTCGGGCTGTGCTATGCTGTAGGTGGTGTAGCTGTAGCCTGTGTCGGTGGGGCGTCGCACGGGGGGCGTCTCCAGATACTCCTCGTCCTCGTGCTTGTTCACCCACGATGCTCCCACCATCAGTCGTGTGCCGCTCTGCTGCATGGCGGGCACCCACTCGTCGATGTTCAGCTCGGCGTCGGCACCGGCCACATGGCCCTTGTTCCAGTCCCAGTAGCGGCGCTGGCGTCCGCCCAGTGCCTTCAGCGTCACGCCGGTGGCGGGCTTCAGCAGCAGGCGTCCGCCCAAGAGCGAGTTGTCGATGCCCAGTGCGCGCTCCTCATAGGTGCGCAGGATGAATCCCGAGCCGAACTGCTCGTAGAAGGTTCCCAGGGTGAGCTCGGCCACGTGTCCGCCCTCCTTGCGCTGGCCCATCATGCCCTTCAGGTAGAAGTGGGGCACGCCCCAGCCCTTGAAGTCGCGCTCGAAGCCGGGCAGCGGATGCTCCAGGTACTCCAGCCGGGCGCCGGCCTCAAACAGGCGGTGCTGCAGCTGCAGGTCTACGTAGGTGTTGGTCAGCAGGTCGTCGTCCTTCGTGGCACCTATCTTCTCGTCGCTCTGCGGTACCAGTATGTCACTCTGAATGCTGCCGCTCAATGTGAGTTTGTTGTCACTCTGGGCCGCAGCATTCAGTGTCAGCAGGCATGCTGATGCAAATAGTATTCTTTTCATTTACTTCACCAGTTCGCGCACCTTTTCAATGAGTTCCTGCTCGGCACCGTCGGTGTAGCCGTTGTGCTTGTACACTATTTTTCCGTTGCCGTCGCAGATGAGCACGTAGGGAATCATCTGTATGCCCAGTGCGCGCTTCAGGTCGCTGTTAGGGTCGAGGAGCACGTCGTACTCCCATCCGTGGTTGTCGACGAGGGGCTTCACCTTGCCCACGTTCTGTGCCACGTCGATGCTGACGGCGAAGATCTTCACGCCCGTCTCCTCGCGCCAGTCGTCGTAGACCTCGGCAATGGCGTCGAGCTCGCGGTTGCAGGGCTTGCACCAGGTGGCGAAGAAGTCGATGATGAAGGGCTTGCCGTCGTTGCGCAGCTCGGCGGCGTTGACGGTCTTGCCGTTGATGTCTTTCAGCGTCACACTGGGCAACTGTGCGAAGGCTGTGCTGACCATGGCCAGCAGGGCAGCCACGAAGAAAAGTCTTTTCATTGTAATTATGTGCTTGTTAGTTTGAATTCGTCGGCAAAATTACTCTTTTTTCTGCAAACCACAAAGGAAATATGCAGGAATTTTATCATTTGGTGTCTTATTGCCGCTGCTCACTTCACTTCCCCGGGCTGCCACAGGTGCTGCTGCATGTCAACATGTCCTGAGGGCTTGAAACTGACGCCCTCGGCCTGAAGCAACGGCCGCTGTTGCGACCATCCTGGAGCGGTGCGCCCCGCCATGTTCACCACGCGGTGGCAGGGCAGCTGCTCGGCGCCGGGCGTATAGCGCAGCGTGCGCCCCACCATGCGCGAGTGGCTGGGCCAGCCAGCCCAGGCAGCGATGATGCCGTAGGTGGTGACGCGGCCAGGGGGAATCTGGCCGACGATGTTCAGCACATCGTCGCGAAACTGGCGTGCCTGCTGCGGCGTCATCTTGTCGGCGTAGTCTTTCATACGGGTGTGGGGCTATCTGTGTGCAAATATACACTTTTTCTGCGAAACGACTGTTGCTTTTTTCGTTTTCTTTGCAAGCAGGTTGATGTTTTAACGCAAATAAACAACTCCCTTTTCACTCCCCTTCACTTCCTTTCAATAAATGCGAAAGTACGCGCATGCGCGCGGCATACGCGCGTGAGTGATTTTTTGGTTGCACCGAGGGGAAATTGAGAGATTGAGAAAATGAGAAATTGAGAAATGGGGCGAAGCAGCAAAACAAGTCGTTTTGCTGAAAAAGCGGGCCGCTTTTTTTCACGAGAGGGCCGCTTTTTTTCACGAGCGGGCCGCACAGAAATGTCCCAGGCCCTGGGACGTTTTTCTATGGCACCATTAGGTTTCATTAACTATTCCAATATAGATGTTTTTGCGGTGCAACCAAAAATGAACGCCGCTAACTGTTTGATATTCAAGTTAGGTGCAACCAAAATGAACGGCGGTGCAATCAAGATGGTTCCGGTGCAACCAAAGCGCATTCCGGTGCAACCAAAGCGCATTCCGGTGCAACCAAAACGCATTCCGGTGCAACCAAAAAAACACTCACGCGCGTATCGCGTGCGCGCGTATACGAAACGTTGTTCCTTGTCCAACCAGTTTTTTCTGTCGGCGGTCTGTGAAGATACATGGTATGATAAAAACCGTCAAAAACGTTTAAAAAGCTGCACTGCTGTTTGCTGTTTCATCTTTATTTCGTACCTTTGCCGCCATGAAACGCTTATGTGTCATTGCCGTACTGTTGTGGGCCGTGTTGCTCGCTGCCGTTGCCCAGGAGCTGGGCGACCCTGAGTTCGTGCCCATGGTGAAGGTGGCGAAGACCGTTGTCGACGGCGACACCATTCAGTACATGGAGATGCAGAACGTGTACGTGTATCCCGAGCCGACATTCAAGAACAAGCGCCAGGCGAAGGCCTACGCCCGCCTGGTGCGCAACGTGAAGAAGGTGCTGCCCATAGCCAAGCAGGTGCGCCAGATGCTGATTGAGACGGCGGAGTATGTGGAGACCATTCCCACCAAGCGCGAGCGTGACGAGCACCTGAAGCGGGTGGAGGAGGCCGTGGTGAAGGAGTATAAGCCGAAAATGAAGCAGCTCACCTTTTCGCAAGGCAAGCTGCTCATCAAACTCGTTGACCGCGAGTGTAACTCGACGGCCTTCGAGGCCATACAGGCCTTCATAGGCCCCGTCAGGGCCGGCATGTGGCAGGCCTTCGCCTGGATGTTCGGTGCCTCGCTGAAGAAGGGCTACCGCCCCGACGGCGTAGACAAACTGACGGAGCGCGTGGTGCTGATGGTGGAAGCGGGGCAGATGTGAACTGTATTTACGATTTACGGATTTTCGATTTACGATTGGTTAGCTGACAAATTGTAAATCGAAAATCCGTAAATCGAAAATCCCTGTTATTTGTCGGACGAAAGCAGCCACTTGCCGTCCTTCTTCACGCACTTCATTTCGTTGGTCTTCTCCTCGCCGTTGCCGTAGACCACCTTCACCTTCACGGTGGCGGTGCCCTTCTCCTCGTCAATCTGCTCGTCGACGACCTCGTAGCTCTTCATGCCGCCTTTCTGCTCGCCTTCCTTGCCTACCTTCTCCAGCAACTGCGTCATCATCTGCTTCTGCTCTTCCTTGGCGTCGGTCAGGTTCATGTAGCCTTTGTAGTCCTTGTCTGCCAGGCATTCCACACCGGCCATGGCAACGCCCTTCGGGCTGTTCTCGTGGCCACCGCAACTCGTCATCACGGCCATCATGAGGCACATGGTGAACATTACTAAAATCTTTTTCATCTCGTTGTGTTGTTTTAAGGGGTTAATACTAAAAATGGATAACTGAGGTCAGAAAGTCTGACGCATAGATGTCGGATGGAAACATGCACTCGCCCTGCAGTATGGGCAGGTTGACGTGGTGCCGGCGGCCCTGGTCTACGTCGTGTCCGGCCTGCCGGTAGGCGTAGGCCACGAGCTCGGTGCAGTACATGCGTGTGGTGTCGGCGTCGTCGTAGTCGTGGTCGAAGAGCGTGTGCCGCTGGTACAGTCGCCAGGCGTGCTCGCTGGCGCGTCGGCCCACGAGCGAGTCGGCAGGGCGCAGCACCTCGCCGATGGTGGTGTACTCGGTGCTGAAGAACTGCTGCGGCATGCTGGCCTTCACACGGTCGGGGTCACCCTTGAAGTCGGGTTCACCGGGCACGGCATGCACGATGAACAGCGTGCCGCACGAGTCGGCCACGATGCCGCAGTGCGAGTACTGGCCCTCGCGGTCGGCATTGATGACCACATGGCTGGTGAAGCCGCCCCCACGGCGGAACACCACGTCACCGGGCTGAAGACGGAAACTGTCGGGCAGCAGGCAGTGGAAGCTCTGTGCCTCTTCCTTGCTGCCCTCCTTGTCTTGCTGGCAGGAGGGGAGGAGGAGAAATGAAGAAATGGAGAGAATGAGAAACTGAGAGAATGAGAAATTGAGAAATTGAGCGAATGAGAAATGCTGAAACGCTGTTGCCAGAGTCTCAAATGCCTTTCTTCGCGAACTTTTCTCATGGTTTCTCATCAATGCTTCATGTATAGGTTTAATCGCCACACAGGGCAAAGTCACGAATGTTATTCTTCTTGCTCGTAATAGTAAGAGTAGTCTATACCCTTCATGAAAATCTCACGGTCATCAATCTTGTCCGTCATTGCCCCTTTCAGCAGGGCCTTGATGCTCGTTGAGTCAGTCGTACTTCTTCGCATCGCTTCCAGATAGCGCTGCTTGTCTATCTGGCTCCAGTCTACGCATAGTTTCAGGTTCTTCTTGAATATCAGGTCCAGCCAGATACGGGTAGAACGCCCATTGCCTTCCATGAAGGGGTGGGCCACGTTCATCTCTACATACTTATCGACTATTTCGTCGAAAGACGTTTCAGGCATCTGTTCAATGAGCCTCAGGTTCTGCATCAGATATTCGGCGCGGCAGAACAGCGTGCCGTCTTTCCAGATGGTCTTCGTGCGTATCTGCCCGGCAAAGTCATAGAGCCCGCCGAAGAGGTAGGCGTGAATCTGCTGCAGGCATTTCACCGTTCCTGGCTCCATGCTGTCGAGCAATCCGCTCTCTGTCAGCGTGTATGCTTTCTTCTTGCTTTGCCCGTCAATGCTGTTATCGCTATAGGTGAACCACTCGAGAAAGGCATGGGCACGGTTGTTTGGATAGTGCGTGGCTAATGTCTGCACAGCCTCCGCATCCAGCGCGTCGGCCTTGCGCTGCTTGCCGTCAGGAGCCTCGAATTTGAAGTGGTTAGTGATACTAACCAGTTCGATTTCCCCTTTGCTGAACTTGCCTTTCAGATACTTCCAATAGTTACGACACTTGGTGTAGTCCTCCTCATCGTTAATGGCGCGCACGATGTCTGTAGCCGAAAACCACCACTTGTTGTGTTCTTCGTCCCAAACGGCACGTACTTCACGGTCGTTAAAGAATCGGATGGACTTTTTGCTCATGTAGTCGCTATTGTGTTTTCTCGTTCACGATGACCTGCAGCAGCGTCTGCCCCACGGCGCGCAGCGTGTTGCGGTCAATGTGCTGCATGTCGTCGCTCAGCGTGTGCCAGGTGGGCCCGAAGCTGCTCTCCTCGCAGTCGGGGTAGTAGGGTATGATGTCGATGCAGGGAATCTGCGCCACCTCGTTCACAGGGCCGTGGTCGTCGGTGATGTATCCGCCGTCCTGCTGTGGGAAGTAGCTGCTGAAGCCCGCCGTCTGGGCTGCCTGCCACACGCGGCTGACCAGCTGCGGGGCGTATTGCATGGAGTAGCCCTCGCGGTAGAAGCGTGCCTGCTGGCCGCCCACCATGTCGAGCAGTATGCCGTAGCGTGCGCGGTAGCCGGCCTTGTGGGGATTGGCGGCCCAGTGCTGTGCGCCCAGTGCCCATGAGTCGGAGTGGCCGTCGTCGCCCCAGTCCTCGGCATCGAAGCAGATGAAGTCGACGCCCACGCTGACGGGGTAGCTGGCGGCGGAGTCGGTGCCGTGGGTGTTCTCGGACAGCAGGCGTGCCACCTCGAGCATCACGGCCACGCCGCTGGCACCGTCGTTAGCGGCCATCACGGGCTTGCGGCGGTTGGCCTCGTCGGGGTCGTTGTCGGCCCAGGGGCGGCTGTCCCAGTGGGCGCAGAGCATGATGCGCTCCGACAGGTCGGGCCGGTAGCTGGCAATGATGTTGTTGGCCAGCAGCGGCGTGCCGTCGAAGCCCTTGAGCGTGGCCCGCTGCTCGGTGACCGTCAGGCCGTAGCTCTGGAACTTCTGTGCTATCCACTGTCCGCAGCGCTCGTGGGCGTCGCTGTTCATGGTGCGCGGCCCGAAGTCGCATTGCGCCTGACAGAAGGCGTAGGCCGAGTCGGCCATGAAGGTGATGCTGACGGGTGTCTCTTCGGCAGTCTGCTCGGTGGCGCTCGTGCCGGAGGTGCTCTTCTGCGAACCGCCGCAGGAGCTGAGGGCCGTGCCGCATGCCCACAGGAAGAGGGGCAGGGTGAAGAGTGATGTACGTATGATGTTCATGACTGGTGTTTTGCTATTTTGTGGTGCGCGCGTCCTGACACTGCTGCATGACGCGCAGGAAGTTGCCGCCCCATATCTTTTGGATGTCGCCCTCGCTGTAGCGGCGCAGCAGCAGCTGGCGGGTGAAGAGCGACAGCTCGCTGGCATCGGCCAGTCCGCTGACGCCGCCGTCGCCGTCGAAGTCGGTGCCTAAGCCCACGTGGTCGATGCCCATCACCTGGATGGCGTGCTCCAGGTGCTGCATGGCATCGAGGATGGTGGCCTTCTCGTCGGTGCGCAGGAAGCCGGGGTAGAGCGTTATCTGGCAGACGCCGCCCTTGTCGGCCAGGGCGCGCATCTGCTCGTCGGTGAGGTTGCGCGGGTGGTCGCACAGGGCGCGGGCCGACGAGTGGCTGCACACGATGGGCGTGCGCGAGAGGCTGAGGGCGTCGTAGAAGCTCTTCTCGCTGGCGTGGCTCAGGTCGACCATCAGGCCCAGCTCGTTCATCCTGCCGATGACCTCGGCGCCGAAGGGGCTCACACCGCCGTGCGTCGCAGAACCCTTGGCCGAGTCGCAGAGGTCGTTGTCGCCGTTGTGGCACAGCGTGATGTACACCACGCCGCGACGGGCGAAGTGGTTTACGTTTTGCACGTCGCCCTGCAGCGCCTTGCCGTTCTCTATGCCCAGCATGATGCTCTTGCGCCCTGTCGCCTTGTGCTGCCACAGCTCGGCGGGCGTGCGGGCCAGCGCCAGGTGCGACTGGTGCGAGGCCACGATGTTCTCAATCTGGTCGAAGATGCCGTTGGCATAGTCGAAGGCCGACTCCTCCATCTTCTGCGGTATGTAGGCCACCATGATGGTAGCGTCAAGCCGGCCCTCCGTCATCTTGGGCAGGTCGACGAGTATGCGGCTGTCGCGGGTGCCGAAGTCGATGCCCTGGGGGAAGAACATGGGGGTGTCGCAGTGGGTGTCGAGGGTGAGCGTATGGTCGTGCAGGCGCTGTACCTGGCGGTAGAGCTGTGCCTGGCCCGTGAGCCACTGGAAGAGCGGCAGCCCGTCGGCGCCCATGCACTCAGGATGCCACTGCACGCCGAGCATGGGCTTGTGCTCGCTGCTCTCGATGGCTTCGATGATGCCGTCGGGGGCAGTGGCCACGGTGCGGAAGCGGGGGCCAGGGTCGGCGACGGCCTGGTGGTGGAAGGAGTTGACGGGTAAAGTGAAGAGTGAAGAGTGAAGAGTGAAGAATTCGCTGCCGCTATATATATTATATAATGTGGAGCCCTGCCCGACGTTGACCGTGTGTGTGGCCACGTGGCGATCGGCATCCTGCGAGTGCTTGATGCTGGTGTCGATGTGCTGTGCCACGCGCCCGCCCAGGGCCATGGCCATGGCCTGTATGCCGCGGCAGATGCCGAGGATGGGCATCTGGCGGTTGGCGGCCAGACGGGTGAGCAGCAGCTCGGGCAGGTCGCGCTCGGCGTTGATGCCGCCCAGGCGGGGCTGCGGCTGCTCGCCCTGAAAGAGCGGGTTCAGGTCGGCACCGCCGGTGAGCAGCAGGCCGTCAATGCCGTCGAGGGTGCTCAGCAGCACCGATGCATCGGCACAGGGGGGGATGAGCAGGGGCGTGCCGCCGGCGGCGATGACCTGCTTGTAGTAGCCCTCGGCCACTTTCGCCGTCAGCTCGCCATAGTTGGCGCTGATGCCGATGACGGGACGGCGGCCGCAGGACCCGAAGCGGTCATAGAGGCTGGCGCACTGAGCTGCAAGGTTGAACTGGTTCATTCTGCGTCGGTGTCGTTGAATTCAACGGGAATCTCGCGCTTGATGTTCTGCTCTAACGAGATGAGCGTCTCGGTGGCCACGACGCCGGGAATCTCCTGCAGCTGGCCGTTCAGCAGGTGCATCAGCTGCTCGTTGTCGCGGGCGTAGAGCTTCACCATCATGGTGTAGGGGCCGGTGGTGAAGTGGCACTCCACCACCTCGGGTATCAGCTCGAGCCGTTTCACCACTTCCTTGTACATGGAGCCACGCTCGAGCGTGATGCCCACGTAGGTGCAGGTGCTGTAGCCCAGCGACTTGGGGTTGACGTCGAAGCCGCTGCCGGTGATGACGTCACCTTCGATGAGGCGCTGCACCCGCTGGTGAATGGCGGCTCGCGACACACCACACTCTGCTGCCACATCCTTGAACGGGATGCGTGCATTCTTCGACAGAATGCTGAGTATTTTCTTGTCGAGATTGTCTATCTTTTCCATCTTTTGCTGTTGTGTTTTGCAATTAGTCAGCAAAAGTACGCAAAAATAATGAATTATACAACAATTTGCGCATGTTTTTTTGAAAAACATGCGCAAATTGTTAACTTTCGGCTAAAAAGTGCGTTCAGCAGGCTATTTATCGATGCCCACCAGCTCTACGTCGAAGATAAGGGTAGAGTAGGGGGGGATGTTGCCGGCAGGGCGCTCGCCATAGCCCAGTTCCTGGGGAATGTAGAGCTGCCACTTCGAGCCTACGGGCATCATGGTCAGGGCCTCGGTCCAGCCCTTGATGACCTGTGTGGGTGTGAACGTGGCGGGGGCGTTGCCGTGTTTCGACGAGGCATCGAAGACGGTGCCGTCGATGAGGCGGCCCTCATAGTTCACCTTCACCTTGTCGGTGCTCTGGGGCACCTCGCCCTCACCCTTCACCAGCACCTTATACTGCAGGCCGCTGGGGGTGGTGATGACGCCGGGCTGCTGGGCGTTCTGGGCCAGGAAGTCGCGGCCCTCCTTGATGAGGCGCTCCTTCAGCACGGCCTGGTTGTACTGCTGCTTCACCTTGAAGAACTCGTCGGCAGCGTCGGTCTTCATCACGGTGGTGTCGCCGGTCAGGGCATCGGCAAAGCCGCGGAACAGGATGGGATAGATGATGCTGTCGGGGGTATTGGTGAATTCCTGCTTCACGCGCACCGCCATGCCCTCCTTCACCTGCTGGCCTATCTGGTAGCCGGCGCGCAGGGCCTTCTGCTGCGGTGTGGCCTCGCTGCCCACCACCTCGTTGAAGCCGCGCACGAAGTCAGCCATATAGGCGGTGTCGACACCCAGCTGCTTCTCGAGGAAGTCGAAGAGTCCGTTGGTCATCATCATACCGGCGGCATAGCTCAGCGAGTCACTGCCGGTGGTCAGTACCACGGGGGCCAGCACCTCGGTGACAGGCTTCTGCTGTTCCTTCTTTTTCTTCTTCCTTGCGGTCTCGGCGTTTGCAAAAGAAGCACCCGCCACAAGAAGGGCGAGTGCTATGATGAATGATTTCTTCATGACGGATAGCTTATTCAACGATGTCGACGAGCTTCATCTTGAAAATCAGGGTCGAGTAGGGCTTGATGGTACCCATGTCACGCTGGCCGTAAGCCAGTTCCTGTGGAATGTAGACCTCCCACTCCGATCCGACGGGCATCATGGTCAGGGCCTCGGTCCAACCCTTGATGACCTGGTTGGCTGCGAACTGTGCAGGCTCGCTGCCGTGCTGTGCCGATGAGTCGAAGACGGTGCCGTCGATGAGGCGGCCCTCATACTCCACCTTCACCTTCGATTCAGCGGTGGGAACCTTACCGGTACCCTTCGTCAGAATCTTGTACTGCAGGCCACTCTCGGTGGTCTGAACGCCTTCCTTGGTCTTGTTCTCTTCCAGCCACTTCTCGCCGGCTACCTTGTTCTCCTGGAGCTTAGCCTCGCGAATCTCCTCCTGCTTCTGGCGGAACTGCTCCTGAATCTTCTGGCCCTGGTCGGCCTTGATGAGCAGCGAGTCGCCCTTGATGCCGGTGAAGAAGGCAGCGAGCATGTTCTGGCCGTTGATGGTCTTCGTGCTGTCCTCGCCGAAGAACTGCTGGTTGGCCGAGGGGATGACGCGGTCGGTGAGCACCTTGCCGAACTGCAGGCCGGCGTAGTAGGCAGCCTGCTTCTTGTCGTTGGCAGCGCCGAGGGCTTCCTTGGCACCACGGATGAAGTCGGCTACGTAGGCAGAGTCTACGCCGAACTCCTGCTGCAGGATGTTGTACATCTTGAACTCTTCCGACAGACCGACGCCGATAGAATAGCTCAGCGAGTCGATGTCAGACTTCAGGCTTGCCTTGGGGGCGCCTGCCTTGCCGCACGAAGCCAGCGTGACGGCTGCAATGGCCATACCGGCCACAAATGTCATTTTTTTCATTGTGTTGTTATTGTTTTAAGTGATTTATACTACTTCTATGAGTTCCACGTCGAAGATGAGGGCTGCAAAGGGCGGGATGAGCTGTCCGGCTCCGCCCTCGCCGTATGCCAGGCGATAGGGTATGAAGAAGCGGTACTTGCCGCCCTCCTGCATCAGCTGCAGGCCTTCCGTCCATCCTGCAATGACCTGCTGCAGGCCGAAGGTGGCGGGCTCGCCGCGCTGCACGCTGCTGTCGAAGACGGTTCCGTCGATGAGGAAACCCTCGTAGTGGCACTTCACCGTGTCCTTAGCCGTGGGGCGCTTGCCGTTGCCCTGGCGCAGCACCTGGTACTGCAGGCCGCTGGGCGTGGTGATGACGCCGTCCTTCTTGGCATTCTCGGCCAGGTATTTCTCGCCTTCCTCCTTGGCAGCCTTGCCTTTCTGCTGGCGCTCGGCCTGCATCTTCTGTTCCTGCTGCTGGAAGTATTCGTTCACTATCTGCTGGGCCTCGCGATGAGGCACCTGCAATTCGTTACCCTGTAGCACGTCGGTGATGGACTGGGCAAAGTCGCTGATGTTCAGAAACTCGCCGGCTCCCATCTGTGCCAGTTGCTGCCCTATTCCCAAACCGAGGGCATAGCTCAATTTATCCATGTCGTTCTTTGGTTGTTGTTATGCGTTCTCTATAAAACCGTGCAAAATTAGCAATTATTTTTGAGCTTTGAGCCATAATTCAATAAAATTCACTGTTATGTGTCTCTTTTTAATAAAAATTACAGGCTCTGTGGCTCATGAGCGGCTCTGTGTGTGCTTTATGTCGCCCTGTTGTTCTATTTCGACAATGTATAAATTGAAAAAAAAGATACTCGAAAATGATGATTATTCGGAAAAAGTTCTTACCTTTGCATCATCAAATTTAAGTATTAACAAACTCATTTAAACAAAAAAGATTATGGCATACGTAATTGGTGATGATTGTATCTCTTGTGGTACATGTGCTGGTGAGTGCCCCGTTGAGGCTATCTCTGAGGGTGCTGATAAGTACGTAATCGATGCTGACGCTTGCACTGAGTGCGGAACCTGCGCTAGTGTTTGCCCGTCAGAGGCAATCAGCCTTGGCTAATCTCCTGTGTTAGCTTCATAAACCACGAAAGAGGGGTCTCCGATGAGGAGCCCCCTTTCTGTTGTTTATACGAGACTTCGTGGGGCTTTGCTTTGAAAAACAGAAGAAAAACCGGAAAAACAGAGAAAAACACTTGAGGTTGAATGCCTTGAGAATGGTTTTTCTCTGTTTTTCTGGTTCTTCCCTGCTCTTCTAAAGCACAGCGTGCCCATACGTAATCTTGTCGTACCCAATAGAAAAGGGATTCCTGTGCGGAATCCCTTGCTGATGAATATAAAGTGTTGACTTATTTGCTGAGCGACTCAACCATCTTCTGGTACTGCTCGTTCTCGGGCTTCAGCTCAACGAGCTTCTTGGCATACTCCAGAGCCTTGGCCTTGTCCTTCTTCACATTGTACCAGTACTGCATCAGCGTGCCGTAGCTGGCCACGAGACGGTTCTCGTCGGTGTTGTCGAGCTGCTCGTGAGCGGTGATGAGCTCGATGAGCTTCTCGTAGTAGGGCTTGGCGCGTCCCTCTGACTGGTCCTTGTCGAGCTGCATGTTGGCGTTGGCGCGCATGAACAGACCGTACTCGGCTGCATCGGGATACTTCTCCACCAGTTCGCCCCAAACCTTCTCAGCCTCGGTGAAGGCAGCAATCTCCTCGGGGGTCATCTCCTCCTGTCCCTCGACCTTCAGCGAGCGGGCGTGCTGCTGGTGCAGCAGTCCAAGTCCGGCGTATGCGATGGCATCGGGATCCTTCGTGGTGTCGAGGTAGCTGCGATAGCTGGCGATGGCGTCGGGGAAGTTCTTCAGCTGCTTGTAGGCGTCAGAGAGCGACTTGTGGATGTCGGCCTGCTTCGAGGCATCGTCGGCCACCAGCTTCAGGGCCTCCTTGTACTTGTCCACAGCCTGGTCGGCCTGGTCGGCACCCATCAGGGCGTTGCCGTAGTAGAGGTAGTCGAGGTTGGTGAGCTTGATGCTGTCCTTGTTGATCTTGTTGAACATGGCGTCGGCATACTTCAGTGCCTCGTCGTAGTTCTTGTTGTCAGTGCTACAGAGCATGGCCAGACGCGTGAGGGTGGCGTTGTTGGGGTCCTTGGCCAGGCCCGACTTGGCGGCCTTCACACCCTGCTCGAACTGCTTGGCGATGTAGCATGCGTTGGCATACTCAATCCATCCTGCGCGGTCCATCTGGCTCTCGGGCACACGTGAGTATGCCTCGATGGCGGGGCCGTAGCGCATCGACAGGTAGTCGACGTGTGCGATGAAGGCATCGACGGGATAGTCGGGGCGCTCGGCGCGCAGCTCGGCCAGCTTGTTCACTGCTCCCTCCGGGTCAATCTTACGATAGACGAGAGCGTACTTCTTGTAGGGCTCAGGGTTCTGCTTGTCGTAGTAGATGGCCTGCTCGTACATGGCAGCGGCAGCACCGCCGTCGTCAGCCAGTGCGGCGATGTCGCCGAGCAGCACGTATGCCGGCGACGACTGGCGCTTCGAGGCAGCCAGCGCTTTCTCGGCGGCGACGCGTGCGTTGGCGGTGTCGCGGGCTTCATAGAAGGCACGTCCGAAAGCCACGAGGTTGTCGACATTCTTCTTGTTCTTGCTGTAGAATGGCTTCATAGCCTTGGCCATGTCTGCAGGCTTACTCTGGATGAGACTCTTTACGGCGTCCACGTCGGCGGCTGAGCCGTCCTGGGCCGTTGCGCCGGCGCTGAAACCCATCAGCAGGGCGCTCATGAATAGATATTTAACTGTTTTCATAATGCTTTTCTCCTTTTTACTTCATTAAAACGTTAATTCTCTCTTTTAATATACTAAGGTGTGGCGGGTTTCTTCTGTCTGTTATGGTATGCTTGTTGTCCGCTTTCTATTCTATTGACTGCCTAATGGCTCCTAAGGTTTAATGCATCACCACGTTTCTCTCCAGGAATTCCACCCATGCGGGGTAAAGTCCTGCCCTCCACATGATGAGCTGTCCCTCTTCGCCGGGGTTGATGAGGTAGTTGAAGAAGCGGCGTGGCGAGCCTTGTCCGCGCGGGTCGGTGCAGATGGCCCAGAGCGTGCGTATGAAGGGATACTGCGCCGTGGCTATGTAGTACTGATAGGGTTTCACGGCGTGCACGGGAGTCGTTCCCACGGCCATCACCGTTACGTTGCGCTTGAAGGTGACGTTGGTGGTGTCGCGCTGGTCGTTCATCCAGATGGAGCCCACGATGCCGATGGCGTTCTTGTGCTTTTCCACGTAGTCAATCACCTCGTTGGTGGTCTCTACGGCGCGTATGTTGCCGGCGTCGCTGATCTTGCCACCGTTCAGGATGGAGTCGGTGCAGAAACGCAGGCAGCTCGACTGCGGTGTGTCGAAGACCAGACGTATGGTGTCGAGCTTCGACTCAGGGTATATGTCCTTCCAGGTGCGTGCCTCGCCGGTGAGGATGCGCTTGAAGTTGTCGACGGTGATGACGGTGTCGGGGTTCTCATTATTAATAATAAGAGCCAGTCCGTCGTAGGCCAGTGGTTTCTGGCGGGGATTATGTTGCTTGCTTTTAATGATATTTTCTTCGTTGGTGGTCAACTTGCGTGTGGTAAACACAAGATAGACTTTCAGGTCGAGCAGGCTGTCGATGGCTTCCTGCTCCGTCATGTACAGCGGCCATAGCTGGCGCTGCGTCTTGTTGAAAAAGGCATTGTTGCACTCGTCGATGACGGGGCTGATGCTTTTGTCGGCGGCAAAGAGCTTTGCCGTCTCTTCATAGTTGGAGTTAGTAGGCTTGCCCCCACATGATGGGAGCAAGCCTACGATTAGAGTTAATCCAACTATTGCTGTAAGAATGTTGAATTTTCTGTTCATTTCACATTACTGCAGTTTGAAGGTTACAGGCACGGTGTATTTCACACGCACGGACGAACCGTTCTGCTTACCAGGAATCCACTTCGGCATGCTCTTGATCACACGCACGGCCTCCTTGTCAAGCGAGGGGTCGCATCCGCGTGCCACCATGACATTGCTCACCGAACCGTCGCGCTCCACCACGAAGGTGCAGACCACGCGTCCCTGTATGCCGTTCTCCTCGGCCACTGCAGGGTACTTGATGTGCGAGCTGAGGAACTGCATCAGAGCGGCGTCGCCACCGGGGAACTGGGGCATCTGCTCCACGACGTCGAAGACCTTCGTCTCTTCCTCCTTCACGGTCACTTCCTCCACCACTTGCTGGTTCTGCTTCAGCACTTCCTGGCCTTCGTCAGAGCCCTGGTCGAATGTGACTGACGAGATAGCGACATCGCTCTTCTCCGTTTCGTCCTGTGTCTTGGTCACTTCCTGCGGAGCCTCGTCGTCCATGGCGTAGTCGGTGAACTTCTCCGAGTTCATCAGCTGGTCCTGCTGGACCTGCTCTTCCTCGGGCTGCACGTCGTAGACGATTTCCTCCTCTTCCTCAGCTTCCTCCTCCTGGTTTTCTACCACCATTTCGAGTGCTTCGGTGCCTTCGTTACGCTCGTCGCTGGCAGCGATGGCGTTGGCGATGCCGCCGATGGCGAAGAAGAGTCCCACGATGAGTGCGATGCCCAGTATGAGGCAGAGCATTGCCAAGTTGTTACGATTGCTGGTGTTCTTGCGAATCTGATAAGCACCGTATGCCTCGTTCTTGCCTTCAAAGACAAGATCAATCCATTTCTGGTCTAATAGATCTATTTTTGCCATAGTTCTTTCAGTG
>OCTX012263888.1_pt1 | contig 16122 bp, 15 predicted proteins | sample 1539691 | NCBI WGS metagenome assembly OCTX01 (sample SAMN02144231, study PRJEB22623) | gut metagenome | biome: sheep rumen | host: Ovis aries | place: New Zealand | reverse complement strand
AATACGAACATGAAAAATTTGAATAAAAAAAATAAAACAGTATATAAAAAAAATACATAATATTTAAATAATGCATAATATAAATGATAATATATAATTATATTTTTAATTGTATAAGGAGGAGAAAATTATGGTTAAGGAAAAAGATAACATAGTAAAACTAGATGATACCGATATTAAAATATTAAAAATCATCAACAAAGATGTTAGAACATCTTACAGACAAATATCCAGAGATTTAGATGTATCTGTTGGTACTATCCACAACCGTATTGACAAAATGGTTAAAACTGGAGTAATTAAAAAATTCTCACCAGTAATCGATCATGAAAAATTAGGATTTGTATTGACAACCATTATTGGAGTAAGAGTTAAAGGAGGAAAACTCAAAAATTGGGAAGAAAAAACATTCTTCAATAAAAATGTTGTAGGAATCTATGATGTTACTGGAGAATATGATGCTTTTCTGATTGCTAAATTTAGAAATACAAATGAATTAAACTCATTTATTAAAGAATTACTCAAAGACCCAATTATAGAAAGAACATACACCCAAACTGTTCTTGATGTAATCAAAGAAGATATGGGTTCTTCAAACATATTATAATACAGTAGATTTTCTACTGTATATTCTATTTATTACCAACACCATTAACAAAATTATATTTTTTTTAAGAAATTTTGAACATCACAATTAACTGTCTAATCAAATATTTAAAAAAACTAAATTTTTGTCTAAAAAAATAACTATTTTTTAGTTAAAATAATACTATCAAGTTTAAATATATTGAAAACAATATAGTTATATTATCAAATATTAATTAGAGGTTATGAAATTGGCAATTTGTTTACCAGATACGCAAGACGACGCCCCAAATATTCCTATAAAATTAACTAGAGTAGGAGTAACCGGCGTTAAAAAACTCTTGCAACTTGAAAGACCAAATAAAAGGCCTATAATTCTATTACCAACATTTGATGCATTTGTTGATTTACCAAATAATCAGAAAGGAGTGCATATGTCAAGAAATCCTGAAGCTATCAGCGAAGTCTTAGACGGCATATCCAAAGATAAAGGCGTTGGTGTAGAATCATTATGTGCTCGTATAGTTGAAAAAATGATGGACAAACACGAATATGCAAGACGTGTTGAAATTTCCATGACTACTGACTACATGTTCATGCGTGAGTCTCCTGTAACAAAACATGAAACTCAGGAAATGGCAAATCTTAAAGCAAAAGCAGTTGGTTTAAGAGATGAAGAGGGGAATGTAGAAATCAGAAAAAGTATAGGTGCAGAGTTAATTGGAATGACAGTTTGTCCATGTGCTCAAGAGTCTGTTAGAGAATCTGATAAGAATAAATTATTAGAATTTTTAGATGAAGAAACTACACAAAAAGTGCTTGATACAGTAACTTTCGCATCACACAACCAAAGAGGAATTGGAACTTTACTTATTGAAGTACCTGAAGGATGGGAAGTTAAAGGAGAAGATATCATCGAAATCATCGAAAAATCAATGTCTTCACCAGTATGCGAACTTCTCAAAAGACCTGATGAAAATGCGACTGTAATGAATGCACACAGAAAACCTGTTTTTGTTGAAGATTGTGTTAGAAACATGATGGAAATGATTGCAGAGAAATACTCTGATTTGCCTGACGACACATTAATTACTTCACGTCAAGAAAACCAAGAAAGTATTCACAGACATAATGCATTTGCAGAAAAAGTAACAACAATGGGCGAATTGAAAAAAGAATTGAACATATAAGGTCTTGATGCAATGCAAAAGAAATATGAAATAGCAGGAAGTGTGATGGGTTTTTTTGACTCATTTAAAGGATCTGCTCCAGCAATAGATAATGATAAAATATTAATTGTCAGAAGCAGATCAAGAAAAGTCATACCAATTAATGAACTTGAAGATAAAATTTCAGAGATTGGAAAGGAAATTGGCGGTGTTGAAATTCCTGCAACATCCGACAAAATAGAACAAATCTTAAAATCAGGCGACAAACATATAAAAGAAAGTGAAGTGGCTACTGGAGATATTGATTTTAGAGGTTTTACAAGAGTAAAAAAAGAACTGGAATCAATGGGATTGGTAGTTGCTTATAAAGTTTATGAACTTCCTAGTTTTGATGTGATTATCGCAATTTGGGAAGATAAAAATGAACTTCCACCATTATATGTTGAAGTGACTGTTTCTGAAAAAGAAGAGTGAAAAATGAATGATTATTCAAAAGAAGATATTCTTTCAGTATTGAATGCAAAGGGTTCAGACATTATAAAATATATGGCTGAAGCAAAACAATATCGAAAGAATAATCTTATTACTTATTCTAAAAATATTTTTATTCCACTAACTGAAATATGTAGAAACGATTGTGGATACTGTAATTTTAAGAAAAATCCGGATGATCCTGAAGCTATTATTTTAAAAACTAAAGAAGAAGTTCTTAATGATTTAAAAATAGCTGAAAAATATGGGTGCAAGGAAGCATTATTTACATTCGGTGAAGATGCTGACGAAAATGAAGTTGTTTTAAAAAGATTAAATGAATTTGGCTATGACAATATAGTAGATTATACATATGATATCTGCAAAATGACTTTAGATGAAACAAATTTGCTTCCACATTCAAATGGGGGAAACTTTTCTTATGATGCTTTGAAAAAACTTAAAGAAGTTAATGCGTCAATGGGTTTGATGCTTGAAAATTCATCAAAAAGATTGATGCAATTGCCAGCACATAAAAAAAGCCCAGGTAAAAATCCGGAACTTAGATTGGATACAATAACCAATGCAGGAAAATTAAAAATTCCATATACTACCGGAATATTGATTGGTATTGGTGAGACTAAAGAAGAAATTGTTGAATCATTATTTAAAATCAGAGAAATTTTTGATAAATACGGACATATTCAGGAAATAATTATCCAAAATTTCACATCAACTCCAAATATTGAAATGTGTGATTGGCCAGAACCAAGCCTATTGGATATGATTCGAACAGTAACTGCAGCAACATTATTATTTTCAGATACTGATGTTAGCATTCAGGTCCCGCCAAACTTAAATTATGATACAGCACAAATCTTTTTATTATGTGGTGCTGATGATTGGGGAGGAGTCTCTCCAGTAAGTCAGGATTATGTAAATCCAACTTCCCCATGGCCAACATTAAATGTTTTAACTGAATTAACAGAAGATGCCGGTTTTAAATTAGTGGAAAGATTATGCATTTATGAAAAATATATTAATGACGAATGGTTAAATGATGCTCTTTTAGAAAAATCAGCTAATCTATTAAAGCATCAATAACTACATGCTCCACACCAGGAGCATATTTTTTAATTTTATTTATTTTTAAAAGTTCAACATCCCTATCGCCTGCGGCCTGTTTTATCCTAGAAATAGGTCTTGTTTCCAATAGCTTTTCAGGAACGGTTTCATGATAATGGATAATTCCACCCTTATTTAAGCTGTTTACAGCAACTTTAAGATAGTGATGAGTCGTTTTAACGTAACCCATTAAAATACGATCTGCATTATATTTTGGAGTTTCAACCAAGCAATCTCCCAAAACAGGCGTTACATTATCGCATTTATTTAATTTGATATTTTCACACAAATAGTGATAAGAATTAGGATTTATTTCAATAGAAATTACTTCATGGGCATTGGAATGGACAGCAATAGGTATGGAAAAATACCCAATTCCAGCAAACATGTCAAGAACAGTTTCATTATCCCGAACTAATTTAGCAATTCTTAAGCGTTCATTGACATTGCCCTTAGACCACATCACTTTTGATAAATCCAATTTAAACAAGCATTTATTTTCCTTGTTAATTGTTTCGGTTTCGCTTCCGAATAAAATCTTATAAACGGGTTCCCTTTTTGTACCCTGAATATGGTCAATTTTCATGATTGTTTTAACATTATGCTTTTCAGCCAATTCTTCAAGATTGTCTGAATCATCATTTAAAATTAAAACATCACCTATTTTTTTATATTTCATTGTAATTCCTTAGATTATTAATAAACAAAAGCATTATTATTTTTAGATATGAAACTATTTAATAATATTTATGAAAAATTATAATTTAATTACAAAAATTAAGAAAACTTTATATACTTAGAATGGCTAATAATTAATTGTTAGTTTAAACTGACATATTGATTCTGATTTTAAATAAAATTAAATAATATTTTATTGACGATAACCTAAAAGTAGTTGAAATTATATTTTAAATACTTATAGAGGTGTTTTTAAATGGATGACAAAATTTTAGAAGGTACAACAACCGTAGGTATAACCTGTAAAGACGGAGTTGTATTTGCAAGCGAAAGAAGAGCTAGTATGGGTAATTTAGTAGCTCACAAAGTCGCAGAAAAAATATTTAAAATTGATGATCACATCGTAACAACCATAGCTGGTTCTGTTGGAGATGCACAAAGTCTAATGAAAATAATTGAAGCAGAAGTTTCACTTTATCAAATGAGAAACAACGATGCAATTAGTGTTAAAGCTGCAGCATCATTGACTGCTAACATATTACGTTCCGGACCAATGTATGTTCAAACATTACTCGGTGGTATGGATGGAGATAAACCTTCACTTTACTCACTCGACCCTGCTGGTGGTATGATTGAAGATACTTACATATCAACCGGATCTGGTTCTATTGTAGCATACGGTGTTTTAGAAGACAGATTCCGCGATGATCTTACAACTGATGAAGGAATTGAAATAGCCATAAGAGCTATAAGAGCCGCTGCTGAACGTGACACATTCTCAGGTAACGGATATTTGGTCGCTAAAGTGGATAAAGATGGCTTTGAAATGTTAGATAATGAAAAAATTAATGAGATTCTTGATAAAATATAAGCGATAACTAATTTTTCATAAACTAACTATTTTTTATATAAATCAGTGTACATAGTTTGTGAAGTTTGACTAATTATAGCTAAAAGCTTTTCACAGACTATTTTATTACACTAAACTTTTTTTGAAGGGATTATATGACTTCAGACATTTTAGATGAAATTAAAAAAGAAATTTTGGCTAAATTACCAAAAGATACACAGGTCACAAAAGTTGAATTTGAAGGGCCTGAAGTGGTAGTTTATACAAAAAATCCACAAGTTATTACTGAAAACGGTGATCTAGTAAGGTCACTTGCAAAAGAACTCAGAAAGAGAATTATTATTAGATCTGACAAAAGTGCTTTACTTGGCCCTGAAGAAACAATTAATAAAATACATGAAATTGTTCCTGAAGGCGCTGAAATTACAGACATCTACTTTGATACAGTGACTGGTGAAGTTGTAATCACTGCTAAAAAACCAGGACTTGTTATCGGTAAATATGGAGCTACTTCAAGAAATATTGTTAAAAATACTGGTTGGGCACCTAAAATTTTAAGAACTCCACCAATTAGTTCAGATGTTATTGGAAAAATAAGAACTACATTAAAAAACAGCAGTAAAGATAGGAAAAAATTATTACAAAGACTCGGACGTCAAATACACCAGGGAAGTAAATATCCAAATGATTGGGCTAGAGTAACTTCAATGGGTGGATTTAAAGAAGTAGGACGTTCATCCATGCTTTTACAAACACCAAACAGTCGTGTTTTATTAGATTGTGGTGTTAATGTAGCTGCACCAGATAACAAAACTGCATTTCCTTATTTGAATGCACCTGAATTTTCAATAGAAGAATTGGATGCAGTCATTATTTCTCACGCTCACTTAGATCATTGTGGATTTGTACCATACCTTTATCACTACGGTTATGAAGGACCAGTATATTGTACAACTCCAACAAGAGATTTAACTACATTACTGCAATTAGATCATATTGATATTGCTCAAAGAGAAGGAAATCCATTACCTTTCAGTGTGAAACATATTCACAAAGCAATTAAAAATACAATTACTCTCGATTACGGAGAAGTTACAGACATCTCTCCAGATATCAGACTGACATTACACAATGCAGGGCACATCTTAGGTTCAGCAATTTCCCACATGCACATTGGTGACGGTGCACATAACCTTGTCTACACAGGAGACTTTAAATATGAACCGTCAAGGTTACTTGAACCTGCAACCATCAGATTCCCAAGAGCAGAAACTGTAATCATGGAAAGTACTTATGGTGGTAGGGAAGATGTTCAACCGTCAAGAAACTCCGCAGAAAAAGAAATGATGAAAACTATCTATAAAACTTTAAAACGTGGCGGAAAAGTATTGGTACCTGTATTTGCAGTAGGAAGAGCACAGGAGCTAATGGTAGTTCTTGAAGAATACATGAGACACGGAATGATAGATGAAGTACCTATTTACATTGACGGTATGATTTGGGAAGCTACCGCAATCCACACAGCTAGACCAGAATACTTGAGTAAAGATTTAAGAGACCAAATTTTCCACATGGGAAGAAATCCATTTGTCTCAGACATGTTTGAAAAAGTTCAAAACTACAATCAAAGAAAAGATATTGTTGAAAGTCCTCAACCTGCAATTATTTTATCAACTTCAGGTATGTTAACTGGAGGTAATTCAGTTGAATACTTCAAATGGTTATGTGAAGATGAAAGGAACACATTAATCTTTGTAGGATATCAATCTGAAGGATCTTTAGGTAGAAGAATCCAAAAAGGAAGAAAAGACGTACCTCTTGAAGATGATGACGGGAGAACCAAAGAGTTCCATGTGAATATGGAAACCAAAACCATACATGGATTCAGTGGTCACTCTAACAGGAGACAATTAATGGAATATGTCAAAAGACTTAATCCAAGACCTGAAAAAGTCATTACTTGTCACGGAGACCCTAAAAAAGCAGTTGACTTAGCTTCATCAATTCATAGAAGTTATAAAATTGAAACAAGGACTCCAATTAATTTAGACTGTGTTAGAATTCATTAATAAAAATTATATACTAATTAATACAAATATTTAAATAATATAAATTAATTTTTTATAAAAAAATGCAAATGGTGAATATATGGTTACTTATTCAGAATCTGGTGTTGATATTGATTTAGAGGCAAAAACTGTTTCACAAATAGCAGATAAACTCCAATCAACATTAGAATGTAGAGATATAATTACTGATAGCGGCCATTATGCTGCTTTAGTCAAATTAGGCGATAAAGGTATTGCAATGAGTACCGATGGTGTTGGAAGTAAAATTTTAATAGCTGAAATGTTAAACAAATACGATACTGTCGGAATTGACTGTATTGCAATGGTTGTAAACGATATTTTATGTGTTGGTGCTGAACCAATAGCTTTAGTAGATTACCTTGCTGTTGAAAAACCAGATCCTCAAAGAGCAGCTGAAATAGCAGAAGGTCTTGTTAAAGGAGCTAATGAATCAAATATAGCAATTATTGGTGGAGAAACTGCTTCACTTCCAGGAATTATTAAAGACTTTGATTTAGCTGGAACCGGTATAGGATTTGTCGATATAGATAAAATCATAAGCGGTGCAGATATCGAACCGGGAAATGTTTTAATCGGTATTAACAGTAATGGTCTTCACTCAAATGGATACAGTTTAGCTAGAAAAGCAATTTTTGAAGATGCAGGATTGACTGTTGATGATAAAATGCCTAATGGTGAAACTACTATCGGTGAAGAATTAATTAGGCCAACTGAACTATATGTTAAACCTATTGTAGCATTATTCAAAAAAGAATATAATATTAATGGATTAGCTCATATTACTGGTGGTGGATTCACAAACCTCAGACGTTTGAAAAAAGGAGTAGGCTACGAGATTACAGACTTGCCTGAAACACCAGAAATATTCAAATTAATTTATGAACAGAATGTTGACATTAAAGAAATGTATAAAGTATTCAATATGGGAATCGGTTTTGTTGTTATCGCAGAAGAAGACGAAGCTGAAAAAATAATGGATACCTTAAAAGAATATTGCCAATGCCAAATTATTGGTAAGGTAACTGATGATGAAAAAATTGTTGTAAATGCTTTCGAAGGCTCAACAATTGAGTATTAAGGAGGGTGAATATGAAGATAATGAAGGATAATGAAATTGCTCTTGTAAAAGAAATATTGAAAAAATTAGGAGCAAGTGAAGAAGATTGCGAGTTAGTAGCAGAAGCTACAATCGATGCAGATTTAAAAGGATTTACATCTCACGGACTTGGAAGATTCCCACAATATTTGATTAGTATTGATGCAGGAACCATTAACTTAGAAGACAATATTACTATTGAAAAAGAAACTCCTGCTATTGCATTAATCAATGGTAACAGTGGATTTGGACAAGCAGTATCCTACAAAGCAATGCAAATTGCAATTAAAAAAGCAAAAGAAGTAGGTATTGGTTGTGTTGGAGTTCACAATACAAATCACTTTGGAGTAACTGGATTTTACTCTGATTTAGCATTAAGAGAAAATGTTATTGGAATGGTTATTGCAAATACTGATCCTGCTATTGCACCATTAGGTGGAAAAGAAGCACTAATTGGTACAAACCCTATAGCAATAGGTATTCCTTCAGAAACTTATATTACTGTAGATATGGCCACATCAGTTACTGCACGTGGAAAAATTATTGAATCAAGAAGAAAAGGCTTAGATTTACCTGAAGGTTGGGCTTTAGATAAAGAAGGAAACCCAACAACTGATCCTGAAGCCGCACTTGACGGAGGATCAATTTTACCATTTGGTGGATTTAAAGGATATGCTCTTGCATTGATGGTTGAAATATTAACCGGACCACTAGTACAGGCAGGTTATGGTGCAGGCGTTACAGGTACTGCTTCACCAGAAAAAGATTGTACCAAAGGAGATTTATACATAGCAATAGATCCATCAAAATTTGGAGACTTTGGTGATTTTGTAGCAAATACTGAAGACTTTGTATCTCAAGTAAGAGCAACAGGTGAAACTGTTGCAATTCCAGGAGATTTAGAAGTAAAAAGAATTGCTGAAGCTGAAGAAAATGGAATTGAAATTGATGCTAAATTATACGAACAACTAAAAGGAATCTGTGATGATTTAGATATTGATATCGATTCTTATCTAGAAGATTAAATAAAATGTTTGAAAATAGACAAAAAGGAAGAAATCTGGCGAAAATAGTTTCCTATGGATATTTAATCATAGGGGCTCTGTTAATAATAGTGACTTTTGCACTAAATAATAATGAAGGAGCTCTTGCGTTAGCCCAAAGAGGAACTAGCATAATGGTGTTAATATTTGGGGACGTAATGTACTTTATTTTTGCCGGAATCATATATTTCCTTTCAACCAAATATGAAAATGACGAAATGCTTTGGAAAATTTATATTGCGATTGCAATATTAAATTTTATAATTATAGGATTTAGTCCGATAATTTTAGCATTTTCCATATTGCTTGTCGTTGCAGGCAATGACATAAGAAAAGAATTGCAATAATTCTTTTTTTACTTTTTTTATAATTATTTTTTCACATATTTTGCATAAAAACCATCAGTATCAGCATAAATAGCTTTAAATCCATATTTTTCAGATTCTTTCATTGCATACTTAATATACTGTCTTCCCCAAGAAGTAATGGCTTTTGCACATTCAAATGAATACCACCTGAAACGTGGAAATCCATAAATACCATACATTGTATTTGCAAGTCTTTTAATAGCTTGTTGCTGTACATCCAAAGCTTTTTTCTCAGTTGGATCATCACATGCCTTCATTTCACGCTTTATTCTAAAACGTTCTTGTAGGATTTTATCTATAACTGATGGAATGAATCCTTGTGGTGTTTTCATGAACTTTAAATCATGCTCTGGAGATACATTATATTCTCCGGAATCTTCAACATCATCTTCAACTAAAACATCAGGAGAAATGTTTTTAGAAATGATTATACTTGGATATAGGCTTCTGAAATCAAACTGAACTAAGTTTTCATGTAAACCTTTATCAGGTTCAAGTACAAACCCTCCCTCATTATCTTCTGCATTTGCACGGTCTGTGAAATTTGAACCCTGTTTATTTGGCACAATCTCATCATCAAAATATGCCTGTTTTACCAAAAACCATTCTGCTTGCTGACCGGTTGCCATACGACTTACGTCAAATAAAGGTTGACCTATAATACGAGTCAATTCCAAGTTAAGAGGCAATGTTTGCTCAGCAATTTTTAAAGTTGATACAACATCATCCAAAGAATAATCGAATAAATTATCCAATTCTTCACCGCCGTTATCCCAGAATTCCCATATTCTGTCCCCAGGCACATCAATTTTTTCCTCACCGAACAGTTCATAGTAAACTCTTTCCAGGGTATAGCGCTCCAGAGTCATGTATCTCCTCATTACCAAGTATAAATCCACATGAATTAATCCTTTCATGGATGCGGCATTTGTAAATCCTCTTTTAATAAATCTTATATCAGAACCATCCATTCCCAAATCCAAATCTACTTCATTTATCTTAGCCCTGTCAATTAAGTATGGAAAATCAAAGTTATCTGAGTTATATCCGACAATAATATCCACATTGTTTTCTTTTATTATGTCAGCAAATGTTTGTATCATTTCCTTTTCTGAAGATACCTGGCATACAAAATCATCCCTTTCAGGAGAATTTGTCTTTGTTGAAATTACCTGATTTATTCCGAAGTTACTTGCAACTCCAATCATGATTATTTCATCCTCCTGAGAATCAGGCATTCCATGAGGATTTCTAACCTCCAAGTCAAAACTGAGAATCCTGAAATCATTGAAATTCTCATCAACTCTTTGCAATGGCTTATCCAATTTTATTATTTCAACATCATGTTTTTCACTGTCAAGAGCAGAAAATGAATCCAGCTTTTCGCCTGATGCCTTCACTTTAGTCATAGGTATGACATCCCTGTCCATCAGATATCTTCTATAAAATGGAATATCAAATTCCCGGATTTGCAATACACTATCCAAATCCCTTATTTCATCCCTGTGTTTAGCAAGCTCCTGAGGATGTGTAAACGTTACTTTAATGAATGTTTTTTCAATTTGGAAATCTTTTTTAGTTAGCTTTTCTATTTTGACATTATCCAACAATTCATCCAAATCTTCGATACAGTTATCCGGATCATTACTATAGACATATAAATAAGGTACAAACGAATCGTCTATTAAAATGATATTTTTATCACCATCTTTAGAAAATAAACGAATTACCGGTTTATCTTCATATGATATATAGTCAATATCTAAAATAACTACTTCCCTTTCCATTATTTAGACTCCTTTAATTCTTTTCTAAAACTATCCAAAACTGTATATGTAATACCAAGTATTAGCGGCCCTACTATGAAACCTACTATACCATAAACCAAAGGTCCAGATAAAAATCCTACCAGAAGAATCAATGGATGTATATCCGCATGATGTGAGGAAATCGCAGGTCTTATGTACATGTCCACCCAGCTTAAGAAAAATCCAAACAACAAAACAACAATAACCCTTGGATAATTACCGTTCATGGCATCCATAATAGCTAAAGCCCAATAAATTGGCCATGGCCCGAATATTGGTATCAACTGTAAAATTCCCGTTATTACACCCAAAAATATCCCATACGGATATCCCAATAGTGAATAGCCAATGGCAGCAAATATTCCAATAATTACTGATGTTAAAAAGTGGCCGTAGAAAATACTTTTTAGGACATCCTCTACTGATTTTACGGTTTTATCGAAAAAATCAATATGTTCATCAGGGACAAACGACTTGATGAAGTTATAACATTTATCCCCATCCTGAATAAAGTAATAGACCGAACAAATCAATATGAATAAATCCAGAGTAATGTTTGCAAAAGAGCCTAATTTAGAAACAAGATAATTAAGCACATACTTTGCAGCATCGCCAATAGCCGGAACAATATTGTTTCCATCAAAAAATGGATTTTGTGGAATATACAGGGATATCTGAGATATTGCACCATTAATATCCAGATTTGGATTTGACATGAAAAAGTCATTCAACATGCCGGATATCGCAAATGCAATATATGCCACAAGCAAAATCAATGGAACTAAAACCAAAAACATTGAAATGAATATGGAAATAGATTTGATTTTTAACTTAGATTGAATTTTTAATGCTATAGGCCTTATACCATAAGCCAAAATCGCTCCAAGTATTATCATGTTTAAAACAGGAAAAATAAATATCAATGAAATTACCAGTAAAAACAATACCAACATTATTGGAGGAGTAATATACTCTTTTAAATCTTTTTCCATATTACCACAAATTAATATTTTACACCAGATGCATCTCTTCTGTATTTTCCAAATTCATCTATTAATTTTATTTGTTCATTGTCAAAAACTGGTCCTTCAACACAGATTCTCCAACCTGTATTGTCCACACAGCACTGACCACATACACCAAGTGCACATTTCATATATCTTTCAAGAGAATAATCGGCAGGTATGTTAGCTTCTTCAAGAATATTGTATATCCCTATCATCATTATCTCAGGTCCACAAACAAATGCATAATCATAGGTCGCATCTTCAAGCAAACTTAATAGACAATTTGATGCATAACCTTCAAAACCGTATGACCCGTCATCAGTACACGGATGTAAGTTAACGTCAAGACCTTCATAAGTATCCAAGAACAATAATTCATCTTTGGTTGTTGCAGCAAGTAACACATCCACATCATTATCTTTAATTAATTCATGAGTTAAAGCAGTTACCGGAGCCATACCAACCCCACCACCAATGACTAGTAATTTTTTATCTTTAAAGTCTGTTTTAAATCCATTGCCGTAGCTGCCTCTAACTCCAATCATATCTCCAACTTCCAGTTCATGAAGTTTGGATGTGAAATCTCCGATATTTTTAACGGTTATTGAAAGTTCATTATCTCCGATATTTGAAATGGACATAGGCTTTTCATCACTAACATTCCAGACCATTAAAAATTCACCAGGATTGGCATCAATATCTGTATCAAATTTGAAAGTTTTAATAGTTGGAGTTTCATCTACAATTTCCTTAATTTTTACCGCCTGCGGTGCTCTAATCATTTTAGTCACCTCCATGAGCAAGACCAACCATTTCATCAATGGATGAATATCCCTTATCTTTCATGAATACTTCCAAGTCAGCATTTATTTTTGAGAAAACATCAACGCCCTCATCCATTATAGCGGTACCTATTTGAACTGCTCTTGCACCTGCAAAAATAAATTCAACAACATCTTCAAAAGTATAAACTCCACCTACACCGATTATAGGAACATCAACTGCTTCATAAACAGAATAAACATTACTGATGGCAATCGGTTTGATTGCTTTTCCACTCATTCCACCAAATTTATTAAATAAAACCGGTCTTGCAAGGTCTATGTTAATTTTCATGCCCGGCCCTAAAGTATTAATCAAACTCAAAGCATCAGCACCAGCATCCTCACAGGTTTTAGCAATTTCTGTAATATCTGTGACATTAGGAGTTAGTTTAGCAATAATCGGAACTTCACTGGCATCCTTTGAAGCAGCCACAATAGTATGACTTAAATTACAGTCCTGACCGATGGAGGCACCATATCCTTCCATAGCATGAGGACAAGAAATATTTAACTCAATCATATCCACCAAAGGATTGATCTGTTCTACTAAACTACTGAATTCATCGGGAGTAGCACCATAAATAGATGCTATAACAACATTGCCGTCCCTATTAATTTGTTTTAATTCTTCTTTAAAATTATCAACACCAGGATTTGACAGTCCAATTGCATTAATGATACCGCCATCAACGCCAACAGTTGTAGGATTTTTATATCCAGGATGTGGTTTTAAAGAGAATGATTTACTAATAACACCAGCTGCACCTGATTCCAAAATCCAATTCATGGAAGAAGCAGTGCTTCCCATGATTCCTGCAGCCAACATTAAAGGATTTCTAAAACTAATTCCACAAACATCAGTTTCTAACATGATTTTCCACCAAAATTTTTATTATAAGTAAATGTTTATAAAACAAGTAATTTAAAATTAGTGGAAATAAAAAAAATATATGAGAAAATTACTTCTCATATTTTTCAAGCAATTGGCGATAATTATCATTTTGGCGTTTTAAAGTTATTATTGTTGTTTTGTTGGATTTCATCATTTCATCTTTTTCTTTTAACAACAAATTAATATTCTCATCTTGCTTTTCAATAATTTTGTCTTTTTGGGCAAGCAAGCCTTCATAAGTTTTAGAAATTTTTCTAAGTTGAATTTCGAGGTTTTCTGTATTTTCCTTTACCTGTGTTTTATAATCATCTATTAATGACCTTAAATATTTGACCTGATCCTGCTTATCATCAATGATATCTTCTTTTTCTTTAATTTTTTTATCCAAATCATCAAGCTCTTTTATTTTAGCCTTTTCATTGTTGATTTCATTATCCAATTTATATTCCAGATTTTCCTTTTGATACTTTAACTTTGTGGAATATAATTTCAATTTGTTAATTTCTTCCTTTTTGCTTTCAAGTTCCATGGTGAGCTCATCTATTTCACCATCTTTTAATTCAATTGTTTCCTTTAAATCTCTAAAACTTTGTTTTGACATCAATAGAAATATTAGATTTTAAATAATTTAAAACTTTTTAAAGCCAATGTTTATTAGAAATAAAAAAAATAACTTAAAAACATGGAATGTTATGTAACTTACAGTATTAAAGGATTTTATGCATTTAATGAAAATAATGAATTAATTGCTGAAAAATTATTCAAAGAGGAAGAAATTCTTCAAAAACTTATTGAAATTGACAATAAAGAAATTCTTCCAGAAGAAAGTGAATTAATTGAAGAATTAAGTCCGAATTATGATGCAATCATTATTGAATCAAATAAACGCTCATCAGATTACTCCAATAACAAGGTAAAAGTTAAAAATCCAAATCAAGGAGGAGATTATCTAAGAAGCAATTATGATTTGGATATTGATAACGACATCTATCAAAAATTAGCAATTTACAGAATGAAAAAGGCCCAGGCCGGAGAAGATAAACATTTAATTCAGGCCATCAATTCCATTGATGAAATTGATGAATCCATTTCTAAATTAATTGAGAGAATTCGTGAATGGTATGCACTATACTTCCCAGAGATGGATTTAATCAAAAATAATGAGACATATATTAAATTAATTTATGAGAATAAAACAAAAGAAGAAATCATTAACGCTAAAAGTGATGCATTTCCTATCGACATGTTGGACATTGAAGATGATATTAATCCTGAAGACTTAGACATCATGAATAATTATGCCAAATCCATTTATGAACTACAACAAACAAGGAAAAATATTATAAATTATATTGATGCGAAAATGGATTCTATTGCACCTAATTTAAAATTGCTAGTTGGTTCATCACTTGGTGCCAAGCTTATATCTCATGCAGGAGGACTTAAAAGACTGGCTACTTACCCATCAAGTACTGTTCAAATAATGGGTGCTGAAAAAGCATTGTTTAGACACTTAAAAAGCGGAGATCGTCCTCCAAAATACGGTTTAATCTACCAACACCCACAGGTTCGTGGTGCAAAATGGTGGAACCGTGGAAAAATAGCCAGACTGCTTGCAGGAAGAATATCTCTAGCCGTTAGAAAAGATGTTTTTACACACGATTTTAATCCCGAAATATTTAATGAATTCAGTGAAAGAGTTGAAGAAATAGAAAAAAATAATCCATTTCCAACAAAAACTACTAAAAAAAGAAAAGAAGAGAAACGTAAACCAAAAAATAAACGTAAAAAAGGTAAAAAAAGAAGGAGGCATTAGAAAATGGATGTTTTTTTAAAAGGTGACGAAGTAGCAACACGTAATTTGACACCAGGAATTAGTGTTTATGGAGAAGAGCTAATCACTGAAGATGTAGAATATAGATTATGGAATCCCAGAAGGTCAAAATTATCTGCAGCTATTTTAAATGGATTATCTTCCCTAGATATTAAAAGCGACTATAAAGTCCTATATCTTGGTGCATCAACCGGTACAACAGTTTCACACATTTCAGATATTGCATATGAAGGAAAAATCTATGCAGTTGAATTTTCTCCAGTAACCGCTAAAAAGTTAACC
>OCTX011934864.1_pt1 | contig 16122 bp, 5 predicted proteins | sample 1539691 | NCBI WGS metagenome assembly OCTX01 (sample SAMN02144231, study PRJEB22623) | gut metagenome | biome: sheep rumen | host: Ovis aries | place: New Zealand | reverse complement strand
TCCATTTCATAATGCATCCTGGTACTGTACATATACCGTCTTTGTTCCATCTGCTGCTGTACATCCATTTGATGTATTGAATGTCCAGCTTTTACTTGTGGCGTAATTCTCCCATGCACTCCATGTGCTATTATTACAGCTAAATCTCATCTTTCACATTCCTGCTCATGCATCACTTGCACTTAATGTCAAAGTTACTGTTGCACTTGTCGTATATGCTGCACCATTATTGATTGATATTGTTCATGTGCTTGGTGCTGTTTTATCGATATGAACTGTATTCGCTGATCTCTTTGTAGCTATGTTTCATGCTGTATCTTCAGCATATAAACAGATATATTTTCCATTATTTGTTTCAGATGTTTGATTGAAATTTGTGGCTGTAGTAGCTGTATAACTACTTGCTGTAGTTGGACATGTAGTAGCGGTCGTATAAAGCACTTTCTTTACACTTGCATCTCACCAGCTCACTGTCACAGTATCACTAGATACATATGTAGCACTTACATCATCAGTAAAACTTAATGTAGGAGCTACTGTATCGATATTTATAGTTCTAGATATTGTAGCTGACTGTCATACTACATCTGTAGCCACAGCTCCATATTGATATGTCCCATCTGCTAGTCATGTATATGGTCTTGTATATGTCCATGTATCTGTAGATGTCTTTGATAAGTTTCATCTATACAGTTCATCAATTTCTGATACTGATAGTACACGATTATATACACGAATTTCATCTATTACTCAAGGGAATGTAGAATCTGTTGTTCTTTTCGACTGTTTTCAAATATATACACCATTATTTCAAACTGAACGAGAACTAGATATCGCTGAAATACTTTTAGTTCCTATTAGAGCATTATCCACATACATTCTCATATCTGATCAGTCTACAACACATACTACATGATGCCATGCATTCGTTGAAGGTTTCTTTGTTATTTGTATATAACCTACTCCATCTGTATTTGCTAAAGCACCATGTGTTCACAAGACACATCTGAATCAAGCAGTATCACTCCATATTCAAAATGATGTATTGTTAAAACCTGCTCCATTCTCTTCTGAAATAATAGTTGAATAATTTTTCAAACTTGTAGGTTTAGCCCAAGCAGATACTGTAAAATGAGTTCATGTACCAAAAACTTGCTGCACTTCAGGGCTAGTTGATTTTATATAATTACCATTACCACCGGCAAATCTATAAGCTCATCACCATTTACCTGCTCATGTATATGTGGCTCCATTTACTGTAGCATCTCTTCCATATTTTGATAAATCCTTTACTAATGTGCTAGTTTCTCATAATTCTGACACATTATCAAAGTTATACATCAAAATCAGTGAATCATCATATAGACTACTCTGATTTCCATCTTGTTGCCATGTCCATGTGAATCCACTTAGGTTGGCTTCTGTAATCTCTGCCTTAGCTGTGAAATAATTCTGATTTATCCACGCACCCATTTCTGGTGTAGGTGATGTAAATACTACTGTAGGCGCTGTAGTATCCACTACTACAACTGTCGCACTTCATGTAGTAGGCGCTGGATTATTTGATAAGTCTTTTACTTTGTTTGCTGGTAACGTAAATGTTACTGTTCCGTTTTGATTTGCTACTGTAGAATATGTGAATGTAAATGTTCTATTTGTAGCTGTTCATCATGTAGTAGCATTTCCTAATGTCAAAAGTCCTGCTGTAGTCATTGTGATATCACTACCTGCAAGAGATGATGTGCTTAGTCATGCTGTATCTGTACATGTAAGTGTAATTGTTCCTGATTCTCATGCTTTCACATATTTTTTACTTGGTTCTCACCATGTACAGCTTGGAGCTGATGTATCTTTACATACAGCTGTAACTGTAGTAGCTTGAGTAACAGTTACTGTAGTTGGATTATTTGCCAGACTAGCTGGTGTATCTCCGCTATTCTTTACCCAACCACTCCATACGTATCCAGTATTACATGTTGCACCGATACTTACTCATGAATTATATTTATAACTTCATGATCCTGACACAGTTGCTACTCAGTTTCATTTATTTACTGTGAGTGCGTATGTATTTCTTGCGTACCAACATGCGTATGTCTGGTTGGCCGCATTTGCACTTGCTGCATTTGTTGCCGCACTTGTGCCTGGATTTCATACACTTGTTATCTTTCTTGTACTTCGTGTTCATGGAGATGTACATAGATTTGCTAATGTTAAGCTTGTTCATCATGATATTACATAGTATGTCGTAGTTGTTGGCTTAGTTGAATTTACTGCGTAATTTGTTGTATTATATGTATTTGCATTTCATGTAGTATAATCCAACATATTCTTTACCTGGTATTTAACGTACGTGATAGATTTTCATGTACTAACATTTCATGCAGCATCTTTACAGAATAAGTAATACGTTCATGATGCTGTGATATTCATTCATGTTGTATAGCTTGTAGTACTTGAAATACTTGTGTAGCTACTTGGACTACTACTTGTTCATAGATAGTATGCCGTCACTCATGCTGTATCTGTACATGTTCATGTAAGTCTCTGTGATGTAGCACTTACTGTGTTTGTAGTAGTCAGTGTTCATACTGGTTTTGCGGTATCTTTTGCGTTTGCTTTTAATGTAGTTTCTCAACATGCCATTACTATGTTTTGGCTCTGAGTTGCTGGCGTGAATGTAGTTGGATTAATTCAATCTACTTTTGTCCATCCACTCCATACGTATCCAGCTTTTAGTGTTGCATTTATTGCTACACTCTTTCACCATTTGTATGTTCATGCTCATGTTGGATTCTGTACCCCTGTTCATGCCTGTAACGATAATGAATATCTATTTCTTTTAAACCATAGTCCATAACTCGTATCTCAATTTAACACAGGCGCTGTTGTAGTTACAGTTGCTGTTGTTGAAGTCGGATTTCATACACTTATTCATACAAATTCATCACAACTGCTATTTGGATTTGTGTATATACCTGCTAGTGTTAGCGTAGTTCCTGCTGGAACTATATAAACATCTTCATCTGCTCGGTCATAATTGTTTGTATTGTAGGCTGTAGTCGTTCCATCGACTTTTTCCTCCATATTAAATACACTATAGGCATAGAAGATTAAACTTCCACTACTTACATTTCATGCTGAATCTTTACAATATACATAATATATTATATTACCGTCTTGATAAGGTACGTTTATTCATGTGGTATAGCTTTTTGTACTTGTGACTGTTGCATAACTTGGAGTTGAATTTTTTCATATATATACTTGTGTAACTCATACTTCATCTGTACATACTCATGTCAATCTCTGAGTCTTTGCTTTTAATGTGCTTGATCCTGTTAGGCTTACATCTGGTTTTTTGTTATCTTTCGCTGTAGCAGTCAGAGTTGTATTTTGTGTAAGTGTGACTGTCGTGCTTGCTGATGTTGCACTTGCTGGTGCATTTCCACTATTTTTTGTCCATCCACTAAAGATATATCCACTTGCTGTAAGTGGTGTAGCGGAGATATTTACTGATGTTCCATATTTGTATGTTCATCCTCATGATACACTACTGATTCATGTTCATTTATTCAATGTAAGTGTATATGTTTTTCTTTGGAACCAGAAATAATATGGTACATTAGCTACTGTTGCGCTAGTGGCTGTGCTTGGTGTACCACTATTTGATGTAGTCCATCACTTATATGTACTCCATGTTGTGCTTGGACTAGTATATACATTTGCAAATGTTAGAGTCATACCCTCTGGTGCTATATATATACCTGAGCTATGTACTGCATAGTTTGTAGTATTGTATGTATTTGCATTTCATGTAGTATAATCCAACATGTTATATACCGAATAACGTACGTAGTTCTGGCTTACTCATGTTCGATTTCATGCTGCATCTCTACAGAATAGATAATACTGTCCGTCTGCTGTGATATCCATTCATTTTGAATAATGAGTAGTACCGTTTGCTAATGCTTGACAATTATTTGGATCTGGTGATGACTGTGTTCAGAGACATATATATGCTAATCATGCTGGATCTGCACAGTCTCATGTCAATCTCTGTTTTGTTGCATTTGTTATATTTGTTGAGTCTAAAACAGCTAATGGTGGTGTATTATCCACACAAGCATCACCACTTAGTGTATATCCAGTCACACATCACCACTCTGGATATAATGTACGTTGGATGGGTCACATAGATATGGGTATAATATATCACTCTGTCACTTCAACTGGATTAGACAAACCTTCTTTAATATACCATCACTGGAAAGTTGAATTAGCTCTCTTTGGAGTTCAGAGTTTCTCAATTTTTCGTTTACCACTTGAGTTCTTTGTGATAATTATTGCTCATGTTCATCATTTAGCATCAACTTTTAAAGGTGTAGTTCAGAAGATATTTGAAGCTCCTGCACTACCATATTCTGAATAATTAAAGTTATTAGAGAAACAACGGATAGGATAAGCATATGAGCGGTATTGATAAGACCTTGTATATATATCATGATCAGCAGTATTCTCTATATTTAATGCATAAACATCCTCTTTGTCAGGAGAAGATGACCGTAGATTAGTTGTTGGACTAAAAGTATTCTGGTTAGTACGACCTCTAGAAAAAGGTATGTTAAAATCTTGTTGGAATGCATCAACTGCATCAGAAGAATTATAGAAATAATTTAGACCATTTTCTTCACTCCAATTATTAATAGTTCATCCATTTCATGTATAATCTGCTGCCCAATAATTCAATAATTTATTCCATTCTCATACACTTGGCACGTGAAATCAGTCTGGACATGGTCACTGTCTATAGTTTACTGTTTGCCATAACCATCCTATTCATCGTCCATTAGCAGCGAGACTATCTCCACTTCATCACCATAATTCATTATATTGTGCATTTCATGTCCAATAGTCGTATGGACTAGCTGTAGATTTTATAAATACATTTCCATAATATCAATGATTTGCATAGCTAGAATTCCATATTGCTTTGGTAGTTCATGATAATATAATTCATGTATTAGCAAATCCGTGATTATTTCACCACTGATAGTATAATCAATATGAATCTGTTTGTCTTATATCATTAGTACTAGCTCAGAGATTTCTATCCAATAACTGAATATATGATACTCATGTATTACCTCATGCATAAGTATTGGTTCATCATACTAGATAATATACATCTATACCTCCTAAGTCTCACCATACGGCATTATATGTCCTAGCAAGTGGAGTACTTCATCATCTAATTACTATATTTGGATTCGGAGTATTTCCATTACTTCCTGTCCATCACAAGAATGTATATCCAGTCTTAGTAGGCTGACCTAGTCATACTGATCATCCATCCTTGATAGTATATGCTGTCTGGTTATCTGGGTGGTTTGTTCATCCATTTAGATTATATGTGATAGTATAGTCATATCTAGCTCTATCAAACCATGCATATCTACTAGAGTTACTGGCAGTTATTGCTGTAGTAGCTGTTGTATTTAATGATGCTGGTGTAGCTGATGAAGACCATCATTTATATGTACTCATGGCCGGTTGAGTATATATACCAGTCAATTGCATTGCCACATTATTCTTTACTGTGTAATTAGCACTTGTTACCAATTCATAATTTGTAGTATTATATACTCATTGGGTTCAATCTACTTTCTCTAAGTAATTATACATAGTATATCTTCTATATTGTTGTGTTTTGGCCGCACTCACATTTCATGCCGCATCTTTACAAAATAATCTATAGTTACTATTACTATTTGTTACTGTTTTTGTGGTAGTATAACTTGTAGTACTGTCTATAGTCGTATATGCACTTGCTGCAGGACTACTTGATGTTCACCAATAGTAAGCTACCACTCAAACAGCATCAGTACATTTTAATGTAGCAGTCTGACTTGAAGATTTTAATGTATTTGTTGATGATAATGTAGCTGTGGGTTTTGTTGCATCTCGAGTGATTGCATAATATGTTATATTACCACTTATTGGAATGTTTGCATTTACAGCATATGTTCATGTAGTAGCTGATGGATCAGTTGACCATCATCTTATTTGATAATTTGCTCTCGTAATGCTTGGAGCTTTTACATTACATGTTCATGTATTATATACTGTACATCCACTAGTCGTATATCATATACTTGTCGCTCCATTTGCATTAAATGTAGCTGTACAATTTTTTGAACTTTGTGCGTAATAAGCGGTTCCTGTGGTCATATATACAGTAGATGCAGTCGGAGATATTACTATTGTATGATTGTCTGCTCATGTACTCCATCAGAGTTTTGTAAATCCTGTATGAGCTCAGAATTCTGGGACGCTAATATTTACTCATCATGTATTATAAAAATATTCATTACTTCAAACTGTTTCACCAGGATGTTCAGGACTTGCTAAATATCGATTTCAGTTTCTACTGAAAGAAAAAGAAAAGCTTCATACACTCTGTGCATAATAATGGTTACCATCACTTCCATTTCAATAGAATGTCGTAGATGCACCTGAAGCCACATATATGTAATGTTCATCTGCTCATGTACTCCATCATAATGCAGTTTTACCTGCAGGTGGAGTAATATATGGCAAGATTACCTGGCAACCACTCTCCTGATTCCATACATAACATCATCTAAGATTTACTCATGGAGCAGGATTATATGAATATTCAGCCGAACCTCCATAGAAACCATTTCAGTTTCAATGAAGTTCTCTGACTACTTGTTTATTAAATAACGCATATACTGTTGTATTTCCTGTTACTACGATACTAGGTTGTCATGCATGAGCAGTTGCTGATCTATTCCATCATGAAAATGTTCGTCAATTTCTAGATGCAGTATATGATGATAGATTTACCGTAGCTCACGATGCTACTACTATAGTTCATGCAGTAGTAGTTCATCAGTTTAAACCAGCATTAAATGTTAAAGTATAGTATCAAGGAGTCAATGTAAAATATCATACTTGTCATGGAATATCTATTCTAGCATAAGTTTTATTACTTGCATTTGATGATGTATATGCAGTACCATTTCATCATACTAAATTATTACATCAACTAAACATATTTGTTGAAGTTGGATTAGCTCAGAATACAAATCAGCTATTAGAATAAATTGTAGTCAATCATGAACATCCATTAAACATGGAAGTCATATTTGTTACTTTATTTGTATCCCATCATGATAACTTTAATACATGTAGAGTTGAATTTTGGAACATACTACTCATGAGAGTAACGTTACTCGTATTTCGCCTACTAAGGTCTAGTGTATCTGTACATTTATAACCATAAAACATATATGCCATACCTGTCACAGCACTTGTGTTTCGGCCTCCGATACCATTAAAACAACCTGAAGCACTATAAAACATATATGCCATATTTCTTACATTACTCGTATCTCGACTAGAAACATCATATCATAAAGGATTTGGTGTAAGATAAAACATATGACTCATTCCTGTTACATTTGATGTGTCAAGATCTGCAAAAATATAATAATACTGCCCACTATACAACCTATTAAACATATAACTAGAATCAGGGTTGGCATATATTGTGGTAGCCGTAGTCTGAAGATACAATGTTCAATCCTTAAAACCTGCATATACTGGTACCTGAGATGTAGTTGTAGATACTACACCTGATGTCGTTCCCGAAGGGATAGTACCACGTTGTATTGTGACAATCTTTCTATCTATACTATTGTATGTAGGCGAAGTACTTCACGCTGCCAGTTCCTTTATTCTTTCATTAAATTGTTTTCATGGCAAAAGTGTTGCTGTCGTTGCAGTCACTCACTTAGTATCTCCTAAAGCTTGAAGCATAGTCTGACCAAGTTTCATAGATCTCTGTACTATTGGAGCTACTGAAGTACCTGCATCTATTTCCAGATTTTCTACTTCATTTACTACATTCTCTATCTGAGTCCCTGTAGCTGCACCATGGTCTCATGTCTGCACTTCTGACTCATCTGGTTCGACTGGAGTTGGAGTTGATGATCTTTTTCTCCACTGAGCTGTCAATTCTGCTCATCCCAGTGGCATCTTTGATGGGAATGATGGATTCCATCATCTAAAATTATATCCCCTCTTAGTTGGATTAGTAGGTGCTGTAATAGTGGCATCATATTTTGCTGTAATTGGACTTACTTCACTTCCTCCATCGGAATTGAATGTGATGGTATATTTGTTTCTATTATAGAAAATTCTGACATATGTACTTCCATCTGGTTTGATTTGTTGCTGAGCTATACTTCCACTTAATGTAAATCCACTATATTCTTTGGCTACTGCATTTGAATATTCATCTGTAGTTCATGTTAGAGTTTCTGTTTCGTATAGAGCATATCCATCACTATCAGCTCTCTCCTGTATATGCATTACCTCATATGGAGTATCTGTACTTGGAGTCCATGTAGCATAATATGTTTTGTCTCATACATTTCATTTTGTGATAGTTACATTTAGTTGTGGTGTATTTCCGTTACTTCATGTCCATCCTGCAAATGTATATCCAGTTCTAGTTGGATGATTTAGAGTAAAATCTGGAGTTTCTATACTATATGATTCTGGATTCTCTACAGTTGATCCATATATATTATTATATGATATCATATAGTACATCAGAGTATGTACTGGAGTGACTGTCACTTCATTATCTGGCATTTCAAATTCCATATGCTCATCATATCATGAAGATTCTACTCCATCTCATTTCAATCATACGATATTCCATCACATAAATACATATCCATCTGTATCGTTAGCATTTAATATTATATCAGATCCGTATGGTTTCATTCCATTTGCTGTAGTTCACTGTGTATCTATATGTGGATTTTCTATCAGAGTGAATTGTGATTCATTTATATTACAAGCATTTCCATCTTTGTGATAATGAGTTTTACATTTCCATTCACAGGCTGGAATTGGGCTCCATTCTTCCCATTCTTCATCCCATGTTACTTCTACTCATGTGATTATATATTCTGAATGTGCTACTCATCATGTTTGCTCACAGTTTACTGTTTTTGTATTGGATACACATGCCCCACTCTGATTATGGAAACCTGACATACATTTCCATTCACAGGCTGGAGTTGGGCTCCATTCTTCCCGTTCTTCATCCCATGTAATTACTACTCATGTTATTATATATTCTGAATTAGCTACTCATCATGTCTGCTCACACTCTACTTCCTTTGTATTTGCCAAACAAAGTCAATTTTCGTCATGGTAACCTGTTGCACATTCTCGTTTAGCTATCAATGTAGTATCTCATGTAATTTGAGTATTTTCAAAATCAAAAATAGAATCTGATCCACTCAGATACCATCATAGTCGATTATATCATGTTCATTTATCTGTATGTGTAGGTTCGCTTATATAGTCACCATATATTGCAGATCAGCTAGTAGTTATTTCACCATCTTCAATAAATGTAATTGTATAATTTATCCATGAATATTCTACACTCTTGAAACAACGGATTGGATATCCTGTTACACGAGTAGTTGGCCATCATCATATATTTATATGATCATCCCATACTTCAAATCACAACGATTCTCATTCAAATGGAGTAGATGTCCATAGATGTACCATCTCTCCACTACGATCTATAGTTCCTTCTCATTTAAGACGTCATGCATATGGAATATAAAAAGTATTCAAAAATTGCTGTATAATATCTGCATCTGGTTCATATGCTGCTCATCATTCATCTCATACATAATATGGATAAGATTTTCCATTCTTTACTGTAATATTTACCCCATTATTTGCCAAAAATACTTTGAACAAATCAAATTCTTCTCTTACTGATGGGATATGATATCATGTAGGACATGGTCACTGCCTATCAGCTTTATCATTTCAATTATCATAAAGATTTCCTAGGCTATCTCATGATCATCACCATAAATTATGATTACTTGGTTCTGACCGATCAGAATTACTATTATTTCATTTTACAAATTTATCTCCATAGAATCGATTACCTGGTCAAAATCAGGTTGTGTCCATCCTTGTCCAGGTTGTTTGATTTAAAGATGTATCGTGATAGAATGGATAATTATTTCACCACTGATAATAATAACCGTATGAATCTACTGGAGCATCTGCTCATGCTCATAGTGTAGTAGCTCATAAGTTTCTATCCATCAATGTAATTGTATATTCTTTTCACTTAACTATTCATGTATATACGATGTCATAAAAATCAGTTCACTCCTTTCGATTTAATCAAGTTCCGTTGTCTATATCTATTTCTTCCTGATCATTATTTCAGTTTAATATCTCCTCTTCATGAGCCAATAAATATGCTCTAATTATTTCATTCTGTTCCGCTGTTCATTCGTATTCTTCTGCAGGTATTCAGGCTAATACTGCATATTTTTCAGCTTCCGTTTCCCAGTCTATTCACAATCTGGCCGCTATTTGTGCTAATGTTTCCACTTCAGTAGTATCTTTTTGTTCTGTATCTGTTCATGCTCAATGAGTTTCATCACCTCATGGTTCGCTTGGTGTCTCTCATGCTGGTTCACTTGGTGTTTCTCATGCTGGTTCACTTGGTGTTTCTCATGCTGGTTCACTTGGTGTTTCTCATGCTGGTTCACTTGGTGTCTCTCCTGCTGGTTCGCTTGGTGTCTCTCATGCTGGTTCACTTGGTGTTTCTCATGCTGGTTCGCTTGGTGTCTCTCATGCTGGTTCACTTGGTGTTTCTCATGCTGGTTCACTTGGTGTCTCTCCTGCTGGTTCACTTGATATCTCTCCTGCTGGTTCACTTGGTGTTTCTCATGCTGGTTCACTTGGTGTTTCTGAATTAGAATTATCTTCAGACGAAAAATTATCACCACTATCTGTTGATGTGGCTTCTTGTGAATCAACTGCTGGTTCTGCATACGCAAATGGTGTCATGATATTTCCTAATACAGTGACCCATAACGTAGTCATAATGACAAACTTTTTCATCCCTTTTCACAAGATTCGATAAAATCCTTATCTAATTATATTCGCAAAAAGTAAATTTTGCAAAAAATTTAGCTAAAACCCCTAAAAATTCGGTTGACTTTTTTTTTCTTTGTTCTATGAAATTATTTTACCATAAAAAAACTACTCTTCACTTGAAAAAATTTCACCGTTAATTATCATACTCTTTGATAAAAAATTAGATTTTATTTTTTTATTTGTGGTGATGTTTTATTTACGGCAGGAAAATTATGATCCTAAGTATCCAAAATTCCGCGTAATAAAATCTCAACCAGAATTCTGATTACAAAATTATTTGCTCTATGAGCCACTTTCAGATATAATTCAGTCCACTTCTAAATATCCAAAATATAAACACATATTTTTATTGGATGATCAGAGATTTGTCTTTTTTAGTTATGATTTTAATTTTACCAGCGAAAAAAAACTAACTCTGAATGATATTCAGTCGTTAGTCCAAGATAAGGTATCTGAAGCTGAAAGGCAGACAAAAGAAAATTTTCTTTTTTCGCATATTGACTCAATTTTCGTAAATTGACAACCAAAACAATTCTTAATCTGAGAATCATGAGAAATTTCATGTAGAATTATCTTAGTTTTTCTAAATAGGGAAACATGTAGAGATTTTAATGATAAGTTTTGAGATTTTCAATCCCAAAAAAATATAGAAATCTATCCTGAAAGTTTTCAGACTATCACATATTTGAGAAACAACATGAATATGGATGATTTTTTACTCCTCTATATTAGAGATTCTCACTGCAAATGAGTATTAATTGAAAATTGATTTTATAGTCGTATAGATAGCTTAAATCTATGAATCAATTCTCTCATGCAAATGTACAAGGATAATGGAATTTCTAAGTATCGATACAAAACTTATGAAGAAATTGAAAATAATCCATTTGCCAAAAATATCGTAGTTCAGACTTTAGAGTTTTATTCCAATATGCTATGTAAGTGGCTAAGAGAAAGAGAATTCTGATCTCACAATATTTTTGTAGTTTCATCTATAATGAAAAACTGACATTTCATGGAAATTTTCAATAAACGTTATTCCATGGACAATAACAAATATATTGTTCCATTCCATTATTCTGAAGAATTGGATCAATTTGGCAGAATTCGAGAACCTGAGGATATAGATGCTCTAATATATGCCAATCGTGTTTTGTGGAGAGAAATACAATGAATTAAAAAGACTATGGATTAATTTCGCACCTTTACAATAAGAATGTAAACTTGTGGTAGTGGATTTTTATTTATCAAGTATTTACCCCTGCATTCATCTTTCAAGGGGAGCTGTCACAACGGCTATACTCGTCATTCTGAATGAAGTGGTAGCGAAACTTGCCACGCACCGTTTAACGGTGTAAACTAGCGTGGTGAAAAGAATCTTGTGTGTTATTTTATTGCCTAAGATTCTTCGCTATCGCTCAGAATAACAAAAATAATGCAAAGTGGATTTCTCGGATAACCCAGAATGATATTTTTTTATTTCCCTAATTTTTTGAAATATTTCATTCAATCTTTATATCAAACTTCATAGATATGAATTAATTTTTCTTTATCAGTTTCTGCTGTAGAAACTCATGTATTCTTACAAAAAAGATGGTCTGTCGCTTTGATATTTCACTCGATATCTTTGGATAATATCAAATTTCGAGAAACCATGGCACTTGATAATAGATTTGTAATTTTTTGGTGTTTTTTGAATGATGAAACTGTCACTCCGATTATTTCATGGTTTGGATATATTTTTTTTGCACGCAAAACTGGAAAATTATCTATCACTCCCCCATCTGCCAATACATAATCCCCAAATTTAACTGGAGGGAAAATTACTGGCAAAGCAATACTTCCCATCAAAGGTGGAATCAATTCTCCTGTATGAAAAAGTTTATATTTTCATGTATTTAAATCAGTTGCTCAGATATAAACTTTCTTCTTTAGTTTTCAGAAAGTAGATGGTAAATGTTTTTTATACATTTTTTGGATAGTCTTTTCTTGCAGAATACTTGTTACAGGTGGCATTTTCAGATTTTTTGCACTTAGAAATTCTATATTTTCTAGAAATTTGGAATAAATTTCTTCTGCTCAAAATCATGCCGCCCAATATGACGCAAGCATTGCTCAAGCCGACACTCAAAAAATTGCTTCAATTTCTGATTCTAGTCAGCTTTCTTCTAACGCTTTGAGAATTCATAGTGTGTAAAATCATTTAGAACCTCATCATGAAAGTACTAGAACATATTTTTTATTTTCTGCCATTGTTTTGAAAACTTATAAATATTGCTTATTCTGCTCATGTTGGGCATTAGTTTCTGCATAATGAATTTGACCATCTGCTCAATGAAGATAGAAAAGATATGAAGTCTGAGCTGGGGACAAAACCGCTTCAATCGTTGAAAGTGCTGGATTTCAAATTGGTGTGGGAGTGAGTCATGCAACTGCACGAGTATTATATCTATTATTTGAATCACTTACATTCTTTGCGATGACGTTTGGAGTACATTCACTGTATGGCTTAGCAAACCCATAACATAGTGTAATATCCGCTCAAAGTAGCATTCAGTTTTGTAGTCTATTATAGAAAATTCCAGCAACAGTTGGTTTATTTATATTATTTTTTTCTTCCTTTTCGACTATTGAAGCCAAAGTAATAGTTTGATAAATCGATAATCAATATTTATTCTGAATATTTGTAAAGTCTGATGAATGAGCTTCTCGAACTTTAGATTTGAATGTATTAAGCTGAATTGAAACTAACTGATTTACTAGATTTCATCGATTGTCTAAGAAATAAGTGTCAGGATAAAGAAATCATTCTAAAGAAGTCAAACTTGAATCGAAGAAATCATATCTAGTAGACAATTCTGAAATTTTAGCAGGATCTGTTACATATGAAACATATTCTCACTCATTGATGTATCATTTAGCAGTCAAATCAGCATCTATATCATAGATTGATCGTCATTCAAGTATTGTATATGAAATATATTCTTTTTCTGGTCATTTAGCTATATGTGAAAGGAATTCCTCATTGGTGTATTTTCCACTAAAAATATAAGTTCATTCTTGAATTTTTGGCAATTGGTCCTCATGATTTCTAACATAAAGTTTCATCCAGAAAGTCTGATTATCATCCAGAAGTGCGTCGTAAAATTTACTGATTGTATCTCACTTCACGATTGAGACTTTTTGATTTTCAAATACTAAATCTGATGGAGAATATTTTATCCATCATCGAATAGCAATGATAAGTATCGCAATAAACATAAACAAAACTCACTTTTTGCTTTTTTGCTTTTTATGGCGTGAATAACCAAATCAAACAGTTTTTTGAACCATGTTTCTATAATAGAATTAAAATTTATTTATGAAAAATGACATTTCATCACTCTCATCCTAAATCAGAATCTGACTCATCTATTTCTTCATCTTCTGTCATACTTTCATGATTTTTAGCACATTCTGGACAATATAAAACGAATGGAGTTTCTAGTTCTATCGCCTGATAAATCATTTCTTCAATATTGATTGTTGAGGTCTTTTCATCGATGAAAAAAAGTACTTCATCATTTGCATAATTGATTTCATCTTTATTTAATGTAAATCTACTAGAATATCATTGAATTTTAATTTTTCTCTGAAAAGGTTTTGTACAATAATCACATGTTTCATCCAGTGTGCATTCCAATTCTTCGATTTCTACCAAAACATTTTCATCATCAATTCATGAAAGTCTGATTTTACCCGTAATTCAATCTTCGCTGAGATTTGGAATCAGATTTGTCTTTTTATTTTCAAATGTAATTTCATCAACCGCAACTTGATTGAGCAAATCTCCTACTTTTATTTCAAATGTTTGGTCTTTCATTTCTATGCTTAGATGTATGATAAATGCAAGTTTATTTCTACTTTTTTCCTGGTGTAATACAAGGGCAAGCAACCTATTAAATTAATAAAAAAGGAGTAGATAAAACCTACCTACCCCTACGCGATTAATGAGTCTTATTTCCTCTCAAAGCAAACGATTGCACCCTTTTTACAAACAGCTACAGAAACGACTGTTAGAGCTGTAACCACTAGGTCTCTATGTGTCTGCTTTATGTATGCCAGCACACGTCCTGTACAGTAGACCGCATCATATTTGCAGTCATCCGCATCTATATAAATCACTCCGCCTTCTAACGGATGGATCTTTATTCCAAGAGATCCTGCAAAATCTTCCACAGCCTTGGAAATTCTTATTTTCTCCATACTTAAACATTTTTTGTTGGGTTTTACATTATTTTATTTATCTCCACTGTCAGTATAATCATTTTGATATTTTTTTCAAGGAAAATGCTATAATTATTAGTATAAAATGCATTATTATTAATTTTCACTTCATCTTGTTATATTTACCGCTTTTTTTATTATACCTATTATGAAAAAAGAAAACATGATGAAACATTACACAGATTTATTCACCGAATATCCACAAGATTCATTATTTTTAAAATTACAAAAAAAGCTGACTAAACTTTTGAATAGTCTGGAATTGAATGATAAAGATATCATTTTGGCGATTTCGTGAGGAGCAGATAGTATGATTGTAGCAAGTCAGGTTTTGTACTATTTTTGGAAGAACAAATTGAATTTAACGAAAATTCATATCGCACACTGTAATCATAAAATCAGACCTGAAAGCGAAGATGAAGCAAAATTTATGTCAGATTTTTTTTCTGGTTTAGATTTTCATCTTTACGAAAGACTGTGATGAAACTGCGATGAAAATTCACTCAGAAATCGAAGATATTCCCAGTTCTCATCGCTGCAAGAATCTACGAAAGCTTCATATATCTTTCTTGGCCACCATCTGAACGATAGAGTTGAATCAACTTTCCTAAATTTAATGCGTGGGGCTTGACTCAACGGATTTCTAAATATGCGTGAAGTGGAAAATCATCACCTACTTCCAGATGAATGTAAAGTTTGCCGTCCATTATTGGAAACTTCAAAATCTAAAATTCTCAGTATCTGTAATGAAATGTGAATTCCATTTTTTGAGGATAAAACCAATCAAGATGTTTCAGTTTCCAAAAGAAATCGAATCAGAAATCAGAT
>OCTX012263748.1_pt1 | contig 16130 bp, 16 predicted proteins | sample 1539691 | NCBI WGS metagenome assembly OCTX01 (sample SAMN02144231, study PRJEB22623) | gut metagenome | biome: sheep rumen | host: Ovis aries | place: New Zealand | reverse complement strand
AATCGCTAAGGAATATCCGCACTGTCGGTGAGTAAGAGGACGTAGCCTAATACGCACTTTTCTAGCAAGTGCCACACAAAATGCCGCAATCAGTTCAAAGGTGTTGAGCAAGCTCAAAAGAAAAAGTTGATCCATGATTTGTTCAGTTCGAAGAAATTATGTACCTTTGCACCCGATGATGAGTCATAGTACGGTTGCTGGCTCAGCATCGGGTGTTCTTTGATGCAGTTTATAGCAGAATGTGGAATTGAGAACGGTCTCCAAATCGTAACTCAGGAATTTCTCAATCCTCTGCATCGCCTTTATACAAAGAAATCCTGCGAATTCTTCCAAAGTTACGAAAAAACTACGACAAATACCATATTTGTCACTTTTTAACACAACTAGTAACAATTCTCCACCTATTCTATTCCTCTCTCACCACCAGTTCGCGAGGGAGCGTGACGACCTTCAATCGCTCATACCAGATGCGGTTTGAGCCTGCGATGTGCTTCTGCGTATGGCTGCTGATAATGTAGTAGCTGGCCGTGTACTCGTCCATCATCTCAAGGAATACCTTCTTAATACGCGAGCACTTTTCATTGATGGCATTGTCAAGCGGATTGATCAGATGATCCACGCCCTCCAAGACCTTCTCCTTGTCCATCATCTTCGCCGTAGCCATATAATAGCGTGTCAGTTCCGCACGATAATCCGCCAGCCGTTTGAACTCGATGCCCTCAGGATGCGCGAGGAACAGCAGATACACCGCCTTATGCACTGGCTGCAACTCCACCTCCTTGCCATAGTCCGTGAGCACGAAACGATAATCCTTCGTGATCACCAGTCTGCTCAGTTTCCCCTTCGCAGCCTCGATACGCAGCTCCTCAAGCAAGGGCACACCAACAGCGTGCAGCAACAGGTCCTTTCTCCCTGCTGTCTGCAACTGCTCTATCAGGTACTTGATCTGACGAGCCATTTCCTCTGGTGTCTGCGGTTGCTCAATCATCAGTTGTCAGACCTTTCACCACATTATCCAGCCATCTTCTCCACTTGTTCACCATCGTGGGTTTCTCTTCCTCCTCAGGCACCTTTTCCGGTTCCGGCTCAGGAATCACGGCTGGCTCCGGCTCTGGCATAACCTCCACCTCGAAGGGCAGCGTCTGAGTAATCACCTCTGCCACCGTCTTCTTCCTTGGTTTATAGAGCAGCGGTATCAGACTCTCGAAGAACTCATCATCATTACGGTATACGTCAGTCTTCACCTCCTCTTTCAGACTATCCTCCATACCCGTGGCCAGAATCGTCACCTTGGCATCGCCCCCCAGCGTGTCATCCGTCGCCGTACCCCATATCACATCGATATTAGGATCCAGCTGGTCGAAGAAATCGTCAATCTCCTGCAGTTCCTTCACGAAGATAGGATGCTCGTCGCTGGCATAGATATTAAAGAGGATACGCTTCGCCTTGCCGATATCATTGCCATAGAGCAGCGGAGAATCGAGGGCGTTGATAATGGCGCTTGCCACACGATGCTCCCCGCTGGCGCGCCCCATGGCCATGATGGCACCACCGCCGTTCTTCATCGTCGTTTCCACATCGCGGAAGTCACTCTTAATCCCCCCGTCGCTAGGCAAGGTGATCAGCTCCGAGATACCCTTCACGGCATCCATCAGAATATTGTCTGCCCGCAGGAAAGCCTCCTTCAAGGGAATCTCTGCATCAGAATATACATCGCAGAGACGTTCATTGTTCACTATCAGCAGCGCATCCACATTCTTACGCATCTCCTCCACACCCTTCAGAGCCTTGACGATCTTGCGTTTCTTCTCAAAGGAGAAAGGGATTGTCACCACACCAACCGTCAGGATACCCATATCCTTTGCCACACCAGCCACTACAGGTGCAGCACCAGTACCCGTGCCACCACCCATACCGGCAGTCACGAACGCCATCTTTGTGCCGTCAGCAAGCAGTTTCTGAATCGTGTCGATGGTATTCACGGCTTCATTCTTACCCTTTTCAGGATCGCCCCCAGCACCCAAGCCTTCACCAAGCTGTATCTTTACAGGCACCGGCGAGCGCGACAACGACTGGCTATCTGTATTGCACACAGCGTATGTCACACCGTCCACGCCCTCCTTATACATATTATTGACAGCGTTGCAGCCACCGCCTCCAACACCCACCACTTTGATGATGCCCTGCATCTGGTCCCTGACTTCGGGAAATTCCAGAAGCGGCAAATTGAAATTATCGTTATCTCCCATACTTCAAATAATTTGCTGCAAAATTACAAATTATTCTCCATACCTCCAAACCTTCGCAAGCCTTGCGGAGGTTTTCTGTCAGAAGAACATCGCATCTCATTCTCAAACATCACTTCAAGGAGTGTTTTTATGCGAACTAATTTGCTTTTCAGCAGAAAAACGCAATAATATTTGGAAGATATCGAAATTTTGCTTACCTTTGCAACGTCAGAAATGACTATCCGGGTAGAATCCCGCGTGGGGTAAGGCCTTATCGATACTGCCCATTTTGAAAGTCATCCTTTTGGGTGGCTTTCTTATTTTGTGTACTTTATCATAAAATATTTCATGAATGACGGACTTATAGTTTCTTCACGAATCACAGAAATTGTCTTTCTACCTTTCATTATTAACACCTCAACAGCATCAGCGTTTCTTTCAAAGTAGCGTTTAATACTTTTTGCCAAAGGACGTGGTTCGTAATTGGATAAAATGTTGAGAATGACGCGATTAGTTTGACCAATAGAATCCGCAAAGCGTGAATCTACAGAATTCCTACCCTGTATGGTCTTTAGATCATACATTCTGTAAACACCCTTTCGTTCAAAGATAAAATCTGCTGTTCTGAATCCTTTGGGATTTGGCAGAATAAACACTTGATAACCAAGTTCTACAGCTTTACGTGCTGCATACAGAAGATTCAAATAGTCTGCGCCTTTTTCTCCACCTGTGCTGTAAATACTTATCTCGCCTTTTACGATGCTGAAAGAAGGATGACTGGCTATCTCTTTCAACAGACTGATAAAAGCAGATCCATGCGTGGAATTCAGATCCTCAAGCAAAACATCCAAGTCTCTAGTAGGAGATTCAGACACCATTAGGCTGAACCTCTCTTCTTGTAAGCCGATCTCTATATCAATTCCTTCTGTATTTTGTATCTTTTCCATATAATGGATGCAAAGATACGATTAAGTGAGCAAACTTCCAAATATTTTTGGACTATTTCGAGTATTCTGCTGTTCGCAGAGATTTCACAATTGGTGAATAATCTACCTTTCATGATCTTGAAACAACTCTGAACTATTAATCTGCTTCTGGCGGCACATTATCACCACTGCCAGGCAATTGGGCAGATGCCTTACCCTGCGTTATGGTAACTGTCCTTGTAAGGTTAGTTCCACCTTTTACCGTCAGCGTTGCCGTGCGCACAGCACCCGTTGCATTCCTATCTGCCGTCAATGTTACTTTCCCGTTTTTCTCGCCAGATTGTGTTGAGATAGTGAGCCAGTCTGCATTCTTGCTGATTGTCCAACTACAAGTGGCCTTGATTTCCAATTCCCCGCTACCACCATCGCCATTCAGTTCAAAACCCTGCGACACGCTGATAAAGTCCTTACTCATGGTGACATCGCCTAGCTCATCTCCATCACTGCAGGCAAAGACAAACAACAGGACTAACGATAATGCTATATATTTCTTCATAATTCCCTTCATTTAAAAGTAAATCATCAAACCTACATTCAAGTTGAAGCCATCTGTCCAACTTTTAAATGTGGTGTCATTATCACTCACCAACTTACATACATTATCCTTTGATATTCCAAAATCATACTCCGGTGTCAATTGCAATGCAAAGTTCTTACTTAGCGCAAGAGCGAATTTTGCACCAATCAAAGCTGAAATGGAGCTTGCACTTTTATAAGTTCCGTTCTGAACCATTGATCCGACGCCATCACCCGTCATGCTATTGTAGGCAGCACCTATTTGTGGAATGATGCTGAAACTCTCAGCGGCCTTCAGTTCATAGCCATATCTGAGCGAGAAACGCATGACATTATAATTATAGGCAGCCATCACATCACCAGCTTTATTATAGAAATACCAGTCATCCGTCTTGTTTAAGCCAAATACGGCACCAATTTCTATGATATGGCTACTAATACCAAGCCCTAAAGTCACTGATGGTCCTGATATAGACAATACGTTATAGCCAGCCCCAACAAAGAAACGAATATTCGAGGCTATCTGCGGTTTCTTGGCTTCAGTGATTTCCAGCGTAGCATCATAGGTCACTTTCGACTCCAGTGCGACGGGAATCTCATAACCAGAGAGCGGCATGGCTCCCTGATGTCTTACTGTCAGTCGTTTAGTCCCTATAGGCACCCACAATCTGATTTCACCCGTTTTATTCTCACGTTTCAGTACACCAAGGTTCGGCTCAATCTCAAAACCCTCGTCACGCACAAAGAAACGCACCACCGCACAAGCCTCACCCGCATTGTCATAGACAGGTTCCATACTCGCTATCAGACTCGTGATGTTCCGTTCAAAGGTCATCACTTTGATGTCTTGCGCATATATTTGAATGGCAAAAGCCATTAGCAATGCTGTTAATAGTAATTTCTTCATATCCTTACTATTTGATAATCATTTTCTTATTATTAATAATGTACACTCCAGCAGGCAATTCTTGTCTGATAGACTCCAAAGAAGTTCCTGTCATAATTAATCTTCCACTCAGATCATACACCTTCTGCGTCTTTTGACTATCAGTTATATCCAAAACATCTCTAATACCAGTGGTCATGCTGTCAAAGATATCTATAGATCGTGTGCCAGATGTACTTGTCAAGTAAGCCTCGAAGGGATGAATACGCCTTAGATTGAGGATAAACTTACTACCTACATTTGCACTACCCTGATAAGTCTCGAAATCGTTGTTCACATTCAGCGCATAATAACCTGATTCAGCATTATGACTTGTAAAGGCAGGCACAAATGTATTGTTACCGAAAGTTGCTGTCTGAATATCATCAGATTTCTTCACTTCTGCATTCAGAGCAGAGAATGTCACTCTGCCTGACAACTGATATTCATTAAGATACAGGTCGTTATTTGGCATACTTATGATATAAGGAGTATTGGCCTTAAGTTCTTCTGCTTCAACAAATCCCGTACCTTTCAATTCATATAGCCAGAATGGCTTCGTATCATTATCTGCATTCCATTTTGCAAAAGGAATAATCTCGCCTTTTCCGCTATGAGAAATCTGCTGCACATCAAATGGCAAAGCTATCGTTTCCCAACCTTTCGATTCGTTAATTCCCGTCTTCATGCTGTAGTTATGAGTATAGATAATACTCTGGGTCATGAATGCTGATGGGCAATAGAAGTTATTTCCGCTTTGCGCATCTGTCAGGGTGATTGCCTTGGCAAAGCCATTTACAACCACATTCCTGATACCAGCAGGTGCATAAGCCTCATCTTTCACATAAAGCAGCAGATTCGGATTCGCCACTTTGGCAGTAAATGGAATTTCGGGATTCCAGATAATAGCTGCAAGTTCTTCACAGTTCTCAAAAGCGTTCTCAGAAATGCCAATGATATACCATTCCTGAGCTTGGTAATTAATCTTATCAGATATCTCAAGAGTTATTGTATTCTGAACTCCAGTCAGAGTCACCGTATTATCCTCAAATGACTCAATTAGATAACTTGTTCCATCGATGCTAAAGTTACGATCCATCTCTGCAAATACCACTTCTAGAGTCTTATCCGAAGTGATATTGTGGATAGTGTATGATTCTGAGACTTCAACCTCATTGCCATCCGCTTTAACCGCATCAACCTTATAACCTTTATCGGGAGTAAATGATATAATGGCATCAGATCCCTCATTAACGGTAAAGGTATAAGAACCATTTCTCACTTCTGTTCCATTGAAAGTCGCAATACCATTTCCTGATGCTGTCACTGACAATGTATAAGTGGTAACAGGTATCGCCTCAAAGACAACCTCTACTGTCGTATTTACATTAACTGTTGTGGAATAGCTATTTCCGTCTCCTACATTGGAACCATTCACTTTGACACTTTCTATCCGATAACCTTCATCTGGAGTGAATGAGATTGATACAGATGATCCCTCATTAATAGAATAATTTCTTGATGACTCTTTTATCACCTCACCTCCATAATTTGCTGATCCATTTCCAACAGCTTTAATAGATAGAGTATAGGTCGTCGGCGTTGGTGTAGGAGTGGGTTCCTCAGGTATTACTTCGAACTCCACTTCAACAGATGTGTCAGCATTAACTGTAACATCATAGCTGGTGCTAGCAGTCTTTGATGAACCGTTCACCTTCAGGCTCTTAATGCGATAGCCATTGTCAGGAGTAAAGGTAATAGTGGCCTTGGTGCCCTCGTTGACGGTAAACGTCTGAGTCTTACCGCGGATCGATTTGCCATCGTATGATGCAGAACCATTGCCTGTTGCCTTGATGGACAAGGTATAGGTTGTAGGCATTGGTGTAGGAGTCGGATCCTCAGGTATTACTTCGAACTCAACATCTACAGATGTATCTGCATTAACCGTAACATCATAGCTGGTGCTGGCGGTCTTTGATGAACCGTTCACCTTCAGGCTTTTGATGCGATAGCCATTGTCTGGAGTAAAGGTGATTGTGGCCTTGGTGCCCTCGTTGACGGTAAACGTTTGAATCTTACTTCGGATCGATTGACCATCGTATGAAGCAGAGCCATTGCCTATTGCAGTAATACTTAAACTATACGTTTTATATCCTTCTATTGAAGTTATGCTCTTGAAAGAACTCCAAGGTGAAACACCCTTGTAGCTATTGATAGATGACGCAGGAACATGGAGAGCAGCATGATCTATATTGGATTCCTCAAATGCGGTAGCATCTGTTCTTGGCACATTTGTAGCATGGCAATACACGTCCGTTAGATTACTACAACCTTTTAATGCGCGATAATCAATACTCTGAATTCCGCTACCGATATTGACGGAAGACAGACTAACGCATTCTAAGAAAGTATATTGTCCGATTCTTCCCACTGAATTAGGGATAGTGATTGAAAACAGACTGCTACAACTACTGAATGCATAATCAGCGATGGATGTTATACTGTTGGGGATTGTGATTGAGGACAAATTACTACAAGCAGAGAAAGCAAAACTTCCGATGTTTGCAACAGAACTTGGGATTGTGATAGAATACAGACCTGTGCAACCTGCGAAAGCGCAATATCCAATACTTGTTACGGAGTTAGGGATAATCGTATTCCGGCATCCGGCAATCAATTCATTAGAAGATGTTTGGATGATGGCATTGCAATTGTTTCGTGAATCGTATATAGTATTTCCATTTTCTACTTCTATAGAAACCAGATTATAGCAATGATTGAAATTCTCAATTCCAAAGCTCGTCACAGAACTAGGGATAGTGATGGAGGTCAGACCTTGGCACGCACCGAATGCACCACGTCCGATGTTTGTTACCGAGTTGGGGATGGAAATAGAGGTCAGGCCTATGCATCCAGAAAAAGCATAGCTCCCGATGGATGTTACACTATTTGGGATTATTAATACACCCGTCAAACCACTACATTGACTAAAAGCACCATCACCTATGGAAGTCACACTATTGGGAATTGTTAATGACCCCGTCAACCCACTACAGTAACTGAAAGCATCAGCTCCTATCTTGACTACAGAATATACGATATCATTATTTATGACTGTTTCGGGTATTTGTAATGTTCCAGAATAATTGGATTTATATTGATCCCTATATGTTACCTCAACCTGATTACTGGAAATAATATTATAGCATATGCCATCAACCTCAAAGTCATAGGCAAATGCCTCTTGTGATATTAAACATAGAAATCCAAGCAAAATAACACTAAACACCTGTTTTTTCATATTCTATCCATTTCTACAAGTTTGTTACTATCTAAACTTATTACGTAATTGCAATTGATGAACGAGTAATTTTTACACGGTTCATTAAACATTCTTTCAATTCCTGGCGAATGATATGCTCCATTACATTATAATCAGCTAATGAACCTATTATAATTTCCTCTATCGCACATGCATTAATAGGAATAAATACATATTTCTGAATACTCTTCTTTTCTACTCCATGTAGAGCATAGCCTTTTAAATGATCGTAATCTGTATTAAGTGCATAATTCTGATTATAAACTATTCGGAACTCTTTTTCATATGACCAATCTTTACTTTTAATGAAAGGCGAAATACATAAACAATAGTTACATACCATTTCTTTCTTTTCATCAATTGTCATAGTTCTTTTCCGTTTTACATCTAGATCATATAACAGCGATAAATGTTCTTCTATAATATTATAATCCATATCTCCATAGTATGAAACTAGATCATACTGTGTACATTCAACTGGTGGATCCATAATACTAATGATGTTAAACTTAAGGCAGACTCCTTTGCACTTATTACCATACATTGACCACATTGGAAGAAAATCCCTTATACATGAAAAGGATATAATATAGGGAACTATACCAAATTGGATCATTCCATCATTAGGCTTATCATTATAGCTATCGATATAGTATTCCTTGAATGAACTATCTTTATACACTTCAGACAAGCTCATGTTATTTAGATTATTTTTCTCATATTGTGATAGACTTTTCTCAACGGCATCAAAACCTAGTTCCATCTCTCTTGGATCGTTGACGTTGTATATACAAGAAGCTCTAAAGGGCAATAAACCTGTATGTTTAACAAGCCTATATCCTTCTAATATAGAAAATAATGCTTCCATGCTTGTATAATGATATACGTATGGAGACTCTTCAATTTTAGCAAAAAACCTTTCATTCATATAATTACCTCATTAGTTCATATATCTCTCATAGCGACACAGATATATCCCAGAGAAATTATTCCCAGGAACAAATGGAAGTTTATAAAAGAAATTGGAATTACTTGAATCCTTTGATCAAAGTCTTGGGGTTACGTTTTGTATCCCAAATATCGACTAGATGAACAGTATCTTCTATTTCATCGTAGAAGAAGATCAGTTTGAAACGATTATTCATCAAATGACACCGCCGATATAGATTCTTTTTCCCTCGAAGCAACTCTTCAGGTGTATAAGATGTAGGAAAGAGACCCACCCTATGCTCAAAGGCTGCAATCTCATTAACCCACCTAAGAGCCGTAGTTTTACCATACTCTATACTGGCATTACCAATATAGTAGTCTAACTGTTGATGGAATTTTTCAGTCCAGACTATCTTAGCCATGGATACTTTTCATAAAGTTGTGCCCATGCCTCCTCTGAGGAAATCCAATTCACTTCTCCTTTTGCCATTTCTTCCTCGAATCTGTCAATTCTAGCGATAGCTTCCTCATCAGAAAATGGCCCCATCGGGGGAATTCTGTCCCAATCTTCTTCGTCTGCCTCATCGTAGACATCTACGACTCCATTAGCATACACAGAATCTGGTACAGGGGCAACGATAGGTTCGCCGGCCTTAACAACGCCTTCGTCTTCGATAGTCGGATACCTCTTTTCTTCCATAACTTTGACCTTTATGGCGCAAAGATACGAGAAAAACCCGATACTTCCAAACTTTTGCGCAGGATTCTTTCAATCATCCTGCTAAACTTCCATGTGTCACTATTTCAAAGATCACTATTCTCGATTCTACAAATCGAAATCACCTAAGGTGAATACATCGTTGGGACTAAGTTTCTGGCCTTTGGTCTTATCGATATAGTCAGGCTGCCAGGTGCGGACATGGATTTGGGGAGTATCCGGGTTACGGAAGTCCCACACCATGAACACATAGCCCTCATCGCTGTAGCGGGCGGTATTCCATTTCTGATGGACGGTGACACCATAGATGCCACGGATGGTGGGATGTTCCACGATAACCACATCATCGAACTGTACCTTGATATAGCTATTGGCCTTGAAGGCACGGCTTAAATTCTCCAGATACTGATGTTTGGTTTGAGTCGTATAGACCACCTTATTACCTGATGGTGACATCTCCGACTTACGTACCTTGATGACCTTGCCTGTAATGATGAGGGCATCGTCAGAGAACACTTGACGCAGGAACTTCAGGTCTTTCTGATTATAAGAGGTACGGAAGTGCTCCACATAATCGAGGATCATCATGCGATCCTTGATGTCTGTCACCTCATAGCGTTTATCGCTCATCTGCGTCATGCGCAGCTTGGAGTAGAGTTCAGGATTGATGGTATAGTAGAAACTGGTGATGACGCCTTTCGCATCGAAATTGATGACGGCTTCCTGATAGCCGAGTTTCTCACCATCAGCCACAGCATTGACCACCAACGGTATGCTACGCACCTGATAACCGTCGCGTGTAGTCAGCAGGCGTTCTACCAGTTCTTCTTCCACACAACGGAAATGTTCGTTTCCCCAGAGCATATTCAACTCCTGGCGGGCTTCCCGCGTGATATAGGCTTCAGGGAAATCCAATTTGGCTATTTTCTTCTCTTGTGAACGGTTTATCTCTGTCATAATGACTGAGACGGCACGTTCAATCTGCTCTTTCAACTGCTTGTTGCTAGTGCCGTCGTTAATTACGAGCCGCACCTGATTATAGGCCATAGACTGAGTAATGTATATGGCGGCAAGCAGCATGGTTGTCAGTATCTTTTTCATACACTTATGATAATTATGCGTTATTGTTGTTCTTTAATCGTAAACCAGATGGCTCCGCACCCCCGATAGTTCTTTTCCGAATCGTTCTTCCCAGTCTTCAGGTTCTTGCGGACACTTTCGCCTTTACCAAGCCAGGCTACCAGATTACCTGCGGGGTCATAAACGACGAGATAGCAGATAGCAGGATCTTTGGCAGTGGCATATTTGCCGTAGCCGGTGATTTCGCCTTTCTCTTTCAGAGGCTCCATCACATCCTTCAGTTCGAAGAAATTGCGGGCACTCATGATCTTCGTGATGACATCGCCATGCTTGGTAACCTTTCGTTTGGGTGCAAAACGCTGCAGAATAAGCTGGCGCGTACTATCAGTTAAGAGTGTGGAGTCTGCAGCAGATATGGGAGCAGAGGCATCCAACTCTTTCTTATCGATAAATGCGAACACCCTTATCATGTCTGCCCTTGGGGTCATCATCGTATCAGCCTTTTCGCTGATTCGTTGAGCCTGAATACTATCCATCGGCTTTTGCAGTTCTTCAGTTGTCCAACGTATGATTTCATCGCGCAACAGGTCACGCGCAACCTCTGAGGCTTCGTTGGCAGTCTTCATCGTTGCCTCAGCATAGAGGAAATCAGGACTCTTCTTCACAGCATTGATGTCTGCTAGCCTGTCTGTCGCCACCATGGGGAGCAAAGCACTGAAGACCAATATGATTATTAGGAGCTTTCTCATTTCGCGACGAACGTTTTAGGGTTTGACTTACGGAACTCTGCAAAGAGACTCTTCACGTTATGGGTAGGCACATAAGGATACAGACGGGCATTGAGGCTGCCCTTCTTGTCGTGAATAGTTTCCTGAGGGATGGTGACTGTCAAAACGTGGTTGTAGTTCTCAGCTTCATTGACAGCCAGGTCAACTGCGCTAACCTCACCTTTCTCACTGATATCTTCTATACCTACGTAAAGTACGCATCCGCTGTTCTGGCAGAAAGCAATCCATTGGCGAAGAGGCACATTGAATACCGTCTTCTTAAAACCGTAAGATACTTGCGTTACCTTCAGGTCGTATTGGCCTTTGGCCTTCAGGCTCAGAAGCATATTAGAGGCTGACTCTGCAGGATGGCGTACACTCGACACCAGTTCTCCTTTCTGATAATAGAGACGATTGGAGAAGTTCTCATTGATGTAATGAGGATCGTGGGCTGTCTTACAAGTCACGTCTTTCACCTCCGTGCGCTTAATGTCTGCCAGCAGGTTGTTTTCTGCCTCAATCTTGTTTTCTCCGCTGATGAGTTCATACTCTACAGGGAAAGATACAGTCAACAACGGCTGACCATCGCGATTCCAAGAGGCTGTATATTGGCGCTTGTCATAGTTGAAGCCAAAGCCATCCGTAGGACGGATATCGTCGACAGTCTTCAAAGAACCTTTGACAAATTGGAACTGATCGTCGCTGATCATCTTCTGGGCAGTCTTCACCGTTGGCGGATATTTCAATTGCAGGAAATAACGCTCCAGGAAATCGAACACAGGGGTATTGTCGAGATTACGGGTGCTCTCGCCAAACAACCTGAGGCCGATATGATTGACGGTATTTCCCTTAACAGTGACAATGACCTGCTGGCCATTCACCGTCAGATAGTTATAGCCATCCTTCAGTGTCGCCTCGTCAACAGCCAGCAACTTTGATAATCGCTGGAGTTCTGCCGTGCGGTAGTTCACCTGAGCTGAGGCTTTCAGCATCAAGGCAACACCTAGGATAATATATATGAGTCGTTTATACATTAATGTTCAATTGAATTGAGGATGTAAATAGCAACCGAATCACCCTGAGCAGCTTTGTTCTTCAGTGAATTCAGGGCTTTATTCATAGTCTGACGAGCCTGAGAGGAGCCATTGCGCGAAGCCTTGCGCAACCAATTGATGCCCATGATGATGTTCTTGCTTCCCGAACTATGAACCAGTCGTTTGCCAAGTTCATATTGGGCATCCACATCGTTCTTATTAGCCTGGAGTTCCAATGAATACAGACTCATCGAAGTCATATCAGATTTCTGTTCCGACAGCGGCTCTGTTTTCTTGGGTTCTTTTGGCTTAGGCGTCTCTTTCGGCTCTTGTTTCGTTGTCTTTGCAGGCTTTACCGTATCCTTCTTGACAAATGCGGTATCAAGATCTCTGGGCATTGTCATCTCTGGATGGTGAAGCGCACTGACAGCCCACCACAGCACTCCTAATATGACAACTATTCCTGCCAAGATAAGCCAGATGCGATGATTTGACTCTGGGAGCTCAGGCATAGATGGCTCCGTCTTTTCTACAGGAGGTGTAGGTGGCAGTTGAGTTTTACCTGGCTTATTGAAAGTGAAGTGCTGAAGGTCTATCTCCAGTTCATCACCTCGCGAAAGCACCACTTCGTCTTCCTGTTGTAAAGGCTGACCATTCACCAGCACCTTCTGCTCGGCAGTGAGCGCCCTCAGGATATGCTTGCAAGAGCCATCAGCTAAACGCAAGACACGCAGTTCTACCAATCCGCTGGCCACATGAGGAACAGGATTCACCCCTTCAAAGAGTTGGATGGCCGTCTGTTCCTCATAAAGATGTCCAATAGGCTGTGGCTTTATGGATGGCTTAGGATTATCTGCGAAAGTCACGGCGAGCTGTTTCTTGCAGTTCGGACAAGTGATTTTCTTTACTGCCTCATGTTTGGAATTCTTCACCTCAAGGATAATTCCACATGCAGGACATTTGATTCGCAGCATCTCCATCGTTATCACTATTATGCAGGCATGAAGTCAGTAGGAATGTCAGCCTCGTCAAAAGAAGCCTGATCGCCAAAGGAAAGGGCATCTCCTGTATGCAGATCAATCACCTCACCCTCATCAGGCATATTATTATGATTGATATCCGACATAGCGACATCTCCTACTCCATCCTTATCCACATCGATGATTGCTACGCGCTGGCCATTAATCTCCAGTTCCTCTACAGTTACGGAATTACCATTGGCGAGATCGATATCACCATAGCCGATAACGCGGACATCGTCATCATCAGCATCCGCGGCTGCCTGTGGTTCCTCGTCAGCGACAACGGCTGCGACTGCCACATCTTCAGAGACCACACCTTCAGCAATCTGGACATCCTCAGCAACCTGACTATCCTCTACCACTTGCACGTTCTCTGCCATGTCGTTTGTCTCGGCTTCCGTTGTCTTGACCATTTCCTGTACCTGCTGGGCCACCAGATCCTTTTCCTCTGGGGTCTTGGCATTCCATTCTTCAGACGTACATGTGCTGTAAATGTTTCCACGCCAACGGAACAGCCCGTCAGTACCAAGTTCTGCACGTGCACTGTCAAAAGCATGTTTAAAACTCATACTGTCATCCATCACAGTCTCCTTGATTTGATCACTCGTCTCTGCTACCAACTCTTCTTCTGTCGTCGCAGTTACTTTCTGTGCGCCTAACACGCCACCAGCTCCCAATAAAATACCAGATACTCCACTAATTGTTACTGGCTTCCAAGTCTCTTTCATTTTCATAATTCAAAGCGTTTAATGTTTACGAGTGCAAATGTCGGAATAATTTTTGGAAGTTGCAATATCTTTAAGTTCATAATCCACGAAATGGCGGGATTAATGTATGAACTTTGCACGGCAGTAAGGGCATTGCTGATTTTGAGCCAAAATGTCGTATGGCTGACTACCCAGGTTATGTCCACAATGGGGACAAGCATAATCGTGCTGGAACTTACGGTTCAGGTCGTTACGCTGCTGAGGCAGTTTGGAGGAATCCTTATAGGCTTTCACAAAGAACGCGAATGAGGCCAGTATGGCTACTGCATAAAGAAGCAGATACCAATTGCTCTGCTTGCCCATGACAACACTCAAGGCTATGGCAACCATCGTAATGAGACCCGTGGCTGAACGAATGGTATTAAAACGGCGTTCCTGAATCTGCAAATGAATATTCTGCTGCTCATAGGTATCCCATATCTGACGCAAAGGACGGATATCGGCCACTGGAGGCACCACAGCCTCAACAATTTTCCAATCAAGCGGATAATGGTCAGCTCCAAGTGTAATACGGTCTGTACGGGAGATGATCTTCGACTCTACAGCCTGACCATTGACATAAGTGTAATTATTGATGTCGAGGTTCTTCAGGCGAATCACACCGTCATTGAATTCCAAACGACAATGCTGTGGGCTCACACTCTCTGGGACACTACCTGCTTCGCCATAGCTGCCACTTTTTGAAGCATAAGTCAACTGCAGTTTACCAGTGACAGATTCTCTACCTAATTATAATAATATCCATAGAAATCATGCTTTAGTTATCAACATCAGCTCCTTCATTTTGCGAAGCGCTTCCTTAGAAATACTTACCTGAAAAGCGAAATGATCATAGTCGGATAAGATGAGTTGCTGTTTCAGGACATTTATCTGATACACATAGCGCATATTGATGATAAATCGTTTTCCAATGCGCATAAAGCGCTTAGCCTCATCACCTATTTGTGCAGCCAAGGCTTTTTCCATCTCGCCAAGGTTCATACAAACAGCAGCACGCAACTTATTGACCATGATGATGTCGGTATAGTTGCCGTCAGCCTCGAAATAGACGATCTTCGAAATATCTATCCTCAGCAGTTCGTCACGAGAGTTAAAGAATACAAGATTAGTCTCCATTACCACTTTGTTGCTTTAGGTAAATGCAAAGATAAGAAGAATTATCGAATTAAACAAATAATATGGCATATTTTTTAAGAAAAGACATTTTCACATGGCTTATAAAATAGAAATGTGGCTGTTTTCCATGTTTCTCTGGTACAAAAAAGAATGAAGATATAAGCTTTGGGGCAATGGCCTCGTATAGTAGTTAGAAGGGGAAGACTATAAAGATTTTGATTGGGTCCACCATTTAGATTACTAGGACGGGACAAAGGGACAAAGGGACAATTTGTTTTTGAATTTTGCTGTTTCCCCTTTGTCTTACCCTATTATGCGTGACAAATGACAGATGACAAAATGACAAACGGATAATTTTATAGGTTCTGGCAAATGGGAGACGGGGAAACTGTAATGAATGGTATTTTGACAAAAAGCCTATTATTAAATATTATATTAATATATATATTATATATAATATATATATTAATATAATATTCTATACATCATTCTTGTTCAAATAAAAAAATGGCGTTTGTCATTTTGTCATCTGTCATTTGTCATACTTCTCGAGACAACGCGTTTTGTACTACCCTAGAAAAAGTTGAATGGTTTTTACCTTAACCCTGCCATAGGTTGAATGCCTGTTTGGTACCTTAATCCTTATCCCTGGCAGAAGTTGAATGATTCTCTCTTAACCCTTGTTTTTGTTGAATAGGCTCCGCGGAAAGCCGTTCAAT
>OCTX012021916.1_pt1 | contig 16134 bp, 15 predicted proteins | sample 1539691 | NCBI WGS metagenome assembly OCTX01 (sample SAMN02144231, study PRJEB22623) | gut metagenome | biome: sheep rumen | host: Ovis aries | place: New Zealand | reverse complement strand
TTTTTCTGCCAAAGGCAGGGTTTTTCCACGACAGTAGTATAAAGACTCTGTAAGAGGATTAAGATATAAGATAAGTATTTTTATCTAAGAAAGCTGCGATTAAGCGAGGGCAGAAGAAAATTCATTTTCGGTTTGCCGAGCGTGAGCAGGTTCGACGAAGTCAATCTTGCTTTCTTAAGGAAAAATAGTTAAATTATATAGTTAGTGCAGCAAAGCACTATAATACTATGGAGTGGGGTTTTTCCGGTTTTCGTAAAAATAATCCGTGTAGATTCGTGCAATCCGTGGTCAAAATCGCAAAAACACCCTTCAACTTGACCTGCCTTTTCCTCCCAACTTGTATTAACAATAGTTCACTACTAGTTAATTTGGGTAGGATTAACCGAAATTAAAACAGATTAGAAAATAAACAAAAATAATGGGTGTGGAGATGATGTGACTCCCCAGGTGAGAATCACAAAGCGGATTAAAGAACCGTCTCCTGAATCCTTGCAAAATCAAATAAAAAAATATAAATTCCATGGAAGTAATAAAGACAGCCATAGATGGCGTATTAATTATCGAGCCAAAGGTGTTTGGTGATAATAGAGGCTATTTTTTCGAGAGTTTCTCTCAACGAGAGTTTGACGAAAAGGTAGCATCTATTCTTGGGCATACTATCAACTTTGTTCAAGATAACGAATCAATGTCCTCTTATGGCGTCATGAGAGGATTACACTTTCAGCGACCTCCTTACACCCAAAGTAAACTAGTACGTTGCGTGAAGGGTGCCGTGCTCGACGTCGCTGTGGATATCCGCAAGGGCTCACCAACTTATGGACAACATGTAGAATGTCTCCTTTGTGCTCATGATGAAGAAGGTGCTCGCATTGCCAAGCAATTTGATGGCCATACTTTTAATTGTCAATTATCAACTTTCAATTGTCAATTGGGACAACAGTTCTTTGTTCCCCGTGGTTTCGCTCACGGCTTTGCTGTGTTGAGCGAAACAGCAGTCTTTCAGTACAAATGCGACGAATTCTATCATCCTGAGGCAGATGGTGGCATCAGCATCATTGATGATAGTCTGGGCATAGATTGGCGCATTTCTACTGAGAGGGCCAACCTGAGTGAAAAAGACACCAAGCACGCATTGCTTAAGGACTTTGATTCTCCTTTCTCAATATCACAAGAGTTATATAATTAATTATGAGAGTACTTATTACCGGCGGTGCTGGGTTCATAGGTTCACATATTGCCCTGAAGTTGATTGAAAAAGGTTATGAGGTAACAGTTCTTGATAACCTGTTGGAGCAAATACATGGTACTGATCCAGATAAAACTTCTCCGCTTTATTACAGCATAAAGGACAAAGTTAAATTCATCAAGGCAGATGTTTGTGATAAAGCAGCCCTTGAACAAGGACTGCAAGATGCGGACTATGTGATTCACCTGGCAGCTGAGACTGGTACAGGTCAGTCTATGTATGAGATTAAGCGATATATTGATGTCAACATTGGTGGTACAGCCTTGCTATTGGACATACTTACAAATACTAAGAACCATGTAAAACGTGTGGTTGTTGCAGAATCTCGTGCTATATATGGTGAAGGAAAATATCACTGTGATAATTGTGGTGATGTATATCCTACAGAGCGTAAGGATGAAGATATGGCAAAGGGAGACTTTGAGTGTCATTGCCCAAAATGTGGAGGAAAAGTTAAACTCGTGGCGACGACAGAAGATAGTGCCATCCATCCATCTTCTGTGTATGGAATAGGAAAGCAAGTACAAGGACAGTTAGTACACCTTATTTGCAAGAATATTGGTATCGAATCAGTATCTTTCCGCTACCAGAATGTATATGGTCCCGGCCAGTCATTGACCAATCCTTACACCGGCATCTTGAGCATATTCTCCAACCGAATCAAGAGTCATAAAGGAATCAACATCTTTGAAGACGGTAAAGAAACAAGAGACTTCGTGTATATAGATGATATTGTAGATGCGACCATTGCCGGAATGGAAGTGCCAGATGCAAACGGCCACGTATTTAATGTGGGAACAGGCATAGCAACAGACGTGTTGACAGTGGCTCAGACTCTTTGCAAGCATTATGGAATAGACGTTCCTTTGACTGTATCCGGCAACTATCGTTTGGGCGATATTCGCCACAATTATGCAGACATCACTCTTGCAAGACAGATTCTAGGATTCCAACCCAAGTGGTCCTTTGATTCAGGCATCAAGCAGTTCACCTATTGGGTGAACCGTCAGGAATTACAAACAGATAACTACGAGGCCTCTTTGGAGGAGATGAAACAGAAAGGCCTATTTAAATAAAAATCGTATGAAAGTACTAGTAACAGGAGCCAATGGTTATATTGGACGCCATGTAGTTAAAGCTCTTTTGGATAAAGGTGCTGAGGTGATTGCATGTGATATCGCAACAAATGATGTAGATGAACGTGCAGAACGTAAGTCACTAAATTTGTTTGAACTCCCAGTGGGCAATGTGTTTGAACAACTTGGTTCTCCAGACGTATGCCTCCATATGGCTTGGCGTAATGGTTTTGTTCATAATGCACCTACTCAGATTGGAGATCTCTCTGCACACTATAAGTTCTTGACTGCTATGATAGATGGCGGTTTGAAACAACTTGCTGTGATGGGTACTATGCATGAGGTTGGTTATTGGGAAGGTGCTATTGATGAGAACACCCCGTGCAATCCTATTTCCATGTATGGTATTGCAAAGGATGCTTTGCGCAGAGCAATGATACTCTATTGCCAACAGAAAGATTGCATTCTTCAGTGGCTCCGTTGCTATTATATCCTTGGTGATGACAAGAAGAATAACTCTATATTCTGTAAGTTGCTATTAGCAGCTGAAGAGGGCAAGAAAACTTTCCCGTTTACAACTGGTAAAAACCAGTATGATTTTATTACAGTTGATGAACTTGCTAATCAACTCTCCGCCGTTGTAATGCAAAAAGAAGTAACAGGCATCATCAACTGTTGTACGGGAAAGCCTATGAGTTTGGCGGAAAGGGTTGAGCTTTTTATTAAGGAGCATAACTTAGATATTAAGTTGGAATATGGAGCTTTTCCCGACAGACCATATGATTCGCCGTGTGAGTATGGTGATAATTCAAAGATTCGTTTTATAATAGATAAATAATAAATAGTATTGAATATGAAGGTTGTACTATTAGCCGGTGGCTTTGGTTCCCGTATAAGCGAGGAATCTGTATTTAAACCAAAGCCTATGATTGAGATAGGCGGGATGCCTATTCTGTGGCATATCATGAAGGAATACGCCCATTATGGACACAATGAATTTATCATTTGTGCCGGTTATAAGCAGGAGTATATCAAGGAATGGTTCGCTAATTATTTCCTTCATAATAGTGATGTATCCTTTGACTTCCGTGATGGAAAGAACGAAATGACTGTGCATCACAGCAAGTTGGAGCCATGGAAAGTAACGGTAGTTGATACTGGTTATAATACAATGACAGGTGGACGCATCAAACGTATACAGGAATATGTTGACAACGAAACCTTTATGATGACCTATGGTGATGGTGTCTGTGATGTGGATATCAATAAGCTTCTTGAGTTTCATAAATTTCATGGCAAGATTGCAACTCTTACAGCAGTAAAGATGGCTCAGGAAAAGGGTGTTCTTGATATTGATGACAATGTGGTTAAAGCGTTCCGTGAAAAGAATGCTAACGATGGCTCCCCAATCAATGCTGGTTATATGGTATTAGAGCCTAAGATTTTTGACCTTTTAGATGGTGATAATTGCGTGTTTGAGCGCAAGCCTCTTGAAACTCTTGCTAGACAAGGAGAATTGATGTCATATATTCACGAAGGTTTTTGGCAGTGTATGGATAATATTCGTGAAAAGGCACTCCTTGAAAAGCTTTTGCAGGACGGCAAGGCCCCTTGGAAAAAATGGGATAGAGTGATTCCGAATATACCTGATTATAGCAAATAAAATCAAGTTGCTTTCTGTTTGAAAGTTATGTTTAAGTTGAATGGTCTGATTAATTCAGAGAATACGCGAACTCAGATTATAAAAAGAAATGTTTTATATTCTGCAGGAATAAGAGGCATTTCTATTATAATTTCCTTATTATTAGTTCCACTAACAATTAATTATGTTAGTAGTGAACTATATGGAATCTGGCTTACGCTTTCATCGATTATTAGCTGGTTAAGTTTTTTCGACGTTGGGTTTGGTCTTGGTCTCAGGAATAGATTAACTACTGCAATTGCACTAGGTGATTATCATAAAGGAAAAATACTCATAAGTACCACATATTGTATACTATCTATCATTTTTTTGATTGTAAGTGTAATTGGCTATTACTTATCAGGAATAGTAAACTGGTGCAGTGTCCTGAATATTTCATCTGACTATCAAGACGTACTCATAACATCATCTAGAATCGTTGTTGTTACATTTTGTGCCAGTATTATTTTAAAACTTATCCAAAACGTTTTTCAAGCATATCAAATGACAGCAGCGGCTTCTGCGGTCGATACGGTTTCACAAATATTATCTCTTGCGCTGATCTATGTATTAACAAAAACTACCTTTCCCAATTTAAATTATCTGGCTTTGGTTTTTTGTGGAGCGCCAATTGTGGTATACATCGTATATTCTATATTTTTATACATTGGGAAATTTAAACAAGTTGCGCCTTCTCTTTTTTCCATAGACTTTAAATATGCAAAAGACCTTTTCTCTCTTGGATGGCAGTTTTTTTTGATACAGATTATTTGCATCATATTATACCAAACAGTAAATTTTGTTATTTCTCATTATTGTGGTCCAGAGCAAGTAACTGTTTATAATATTGCTTATAAGTACCTTTATTGTGCTTTAATGGTTTTCAATATTATAATGGCCCCTCTATGGTCAGCGTATAATGATGCATATGCAAAAAATGATTACCCATGGATGAAATCATTATATGATAGACTTATCAAAATTAATGTGATAGTTGTTTTAGGCGTTTTTGTTATGATTGCTGTATCTCCAATCGTGTATAAAATGTGGATAGGTGATACTGTATCAATATCATTAGTTGTAAGTATATTAGTAGGTTTGTATATTGCATGTCAAACAATTTCTACGATGCATGCAAGCATATTGAATGGAATGGGGGTTATAAGAATACAAATTATTCAAGCGGCATTACAAGGTTTTTTGTTTGTTGGGGCAATATTAATTATGGGTAAAGGTCTTGATCTAATAGGTATTCTACTAATTATGTTATTGACAGCAGTTATACCTGCGGTTATTCTACCTGTCCAAGTGCGACTGCTTTTAAATAATAAGGCAAAAGGTATTTGGAAAAAATAGTAAATAGTATAGTAAATAGTATAATATAATATAAATAATATGGCAAAAAAAGAAGAACTAAAAGCTCAAATCCTTGAGCTGACGCGCGAGTATTATAAGGAAGTTCATGGACAACCTAAAGAGTTTATACCCGGCAAGACCAAGGTGAACTATGGCGGTCGTTATTTCGATGACGCCGAGATGGTGAACCTTGTGGATTCGTCCCTTGATTTCTGGTTGACTGCCGGTCCATGGGCTCACAAGTTTGAAACCCGCTTTGCCAAATGGTTGGGCGTAAAGTATTGCTCACTCTGCAATAGTGGTTCCAGCGCCAATCTGCTTGCATTCAGTGCTCTGACTGCTCATGAGCTTGGTGACAGACGTATCAAACGTGGTGATGAGGTGATTACGGTAGCTGCTGGTTTCCCGACCACAGTAGCTTGTGTTGTTCAGTTTGGTGCCGTTCCTGTTTTCGTGGATATGAGCATTGAGGAAAGCAACCTTGATACCACACAGCTGGAAGCCGCTCTCAGCTCCAAGACAAAGGCTGTGATGATAGCTCACTCATTGGGTAATCCTTTCAATCTTGAAGCTGTTGTTGCTTTCTGCAAGAAGCACAATCTTTGGTTAGTTGAGGACAACTGTGATGCCTTGGGTTCGGAGTACTTCATTGATGGTGAATGGAAAAAGACCGGTACCATTGGTGATATTGGTACATCTTCATTCTATCCTCCTCACCACATGACTATGGGCGAGGGTGGTGCTGTATATACAAACAACCGTGAACTGGATAAGTACGTGAAGAGCTTCCGTGACTGGGGGCGTGATTGTTGGTGTGTTGGTGGTGTAGATAACACTTGCGGATGCCGTTTCACTGGACAGTTTGGTAAACTGCCTCAGGGCTATGACCACAAGTATGTATATAGCCATTTGGGTTACAACCTAAAGGCTACTGATATGCAGGCCGCTATTGGTTGCGCACAGTTGGAGAAACTGGACTTTATTGTAAGCCGTCGTCGTGAGAACTATCAGACTATGTATGATGGTTTGAAAGGTACTCCTGGCCTGTTGCTCCCTGAGCCTCAGAAGAACAGCAAGCCCTCTTGGTTTGGTTTCTTCATCACTGTAAAGGAAGATGCTGGATATACCCGTAATGAACTGACCTCTTATTTGGAAGAGCATCAGGTGCAGACCCGCAATCTCTTTGCAGGAAACCTGCTCATGCATCCTGCATTCGAGGAGTATGTGGAAGGTAAGGACTATCGCACTGTCGGAGACCTGCCTGTTACTACCAGCATCATGAAGAACTGCTTCTGGTTGGGCGTATATCCCGGAATGACTCCTGAGAAGTTGCAGTATATGATAAAGACCATTAAGGATTTTGTTGCAAGCAAAGCCAAATAACATGATTGATATCTTCAACAATTTCTATAAAGGCAAGAAAGTCCTCATAACCGGTCATACCGGTTTTAAGGGCTCATGGCTGTCCATCTGGCTTCACGAACTTGGAGCAGAGGTTGTGGGCGTTGGTCTGGAACCCTATAGCGAGAAGGATAACTTTGTCCTCTCTGGTATTGGAAAGAAGATCAAGGCAGACATCCGTGCTGATATTCGTGATGGTGAGAAGATGAAGGAAATCTTCAAACAGTACCAGCCCGAGATAGTCTTCCACCTTGCTGCACAACCTTTGGTGCGTCTCAGCTATGATATTCCTGTTGAGACCTATCAAACCAATGTGATGGGAACCATCAACATCATGGAAGCCATCCGTGCCACAGATAGCGTAAAGGTTGGTGTGATGATTACCACTGATAAGTGTTATGACAATAAGGAGCAGATGCGAGGCTACAAAGAGGATGACCCTTTTGGCGGTTACGATCCATACAGCTCCAGTAAAGGTGCTTGCGAAATTGCTATCCAGAGTTGGCGCAGGAGCTTCTTCAATCCTGAAGATTATGGCAAGAAACACCACGTGAGCCTGGCCAGCGTTCGAGCTGGTAATGTGATTGGAGGTGGCGACTGGGCAAAAGACCGTATCATTCCTGACTGCATTCGTGCTTTGGAGGCTGGTAAGCCTATTGATATCCGTAGTCCGAAGGCCGTACGTCCTTGGGAGCACGTTCTGGAGCCATTGAGCGGCTATATGCTCCTTGCACAGAAGATGTGGGAGCATCCTACGGAATATTGTGAGGGGTGGAACTTTGGACCGGAGTCTGAATCAATCTCTACCGTCTGGGAAGTGGCTACAGAGTTGGTCAATAACTATGGTCAAGGCGAGCTGAAAGATATTTCAGATCCTAACGCCTTGCACGAAGCCAATCTCCTCATGTTGAACATTGAAAAGGCTAAGACCCGTTTGGGCTGGAAACCTACACTGAATATGAAGCAGACTATGGCTTTGGTTGCAGATTGGTATAAAAGATACAAGACGGAAGAGGTGTACAGCTTGTGTATAAACGAGATTAAACAATTTATTGGCGTATGAGTAAAGAGCGTTTATTCCTGATTGGCGGCAGTGGTTTTATTGGGAAGAATCTGGTAAGATGTCTTCATGATAAGTATGCAATCAGCATCTTTGATAAGTTCATTGATGAAACATATTTTGCCCAATATCCTGAGGTGAAGAAAACTCTGATGGAGCTAGATAAAGAGCAGATTCCTGCAGACGTAGAATCACCGGATTATATCATCAATCTGGCTTCCATCGTTACGGCAGAACGTGACATGGGCTTGTTTGATAGCATGATTGCATCTAACCTGAAGGTGTTGCTGAACCTGTATGAGCGTTTCAAGGATGACAAACAACTGAAACTGTTCATTCAGTTTGGTAGCTCTGAGGAGTATGGTAATGATGGTTCTCCTTTTGTAGAAACAATGCGCGAGGAACCAAACTCTCCTTATGCTCTTGTTAAACAACTGACCACCAATACAGCCATGATGCTGCATAGGAATTACGCTTTCCCCATAATGGTTGTGCGCCCGGGTAACTTGTTTGGCCCTCTTCAGGGTAAAACAAAGTTTATCCCTTATGTGATTGAAAGCCTTAAGAAGGGTGATCCGCTGAACGTTACTCCTTGTGAGCAGAAACGTGATTTCATCTATGCGGATGATTTCGCCTGGGCTATTGGAAAGCTTCTTGAGAACTATCCTAAGGCAGTAGGGGAGATTGTCAATGTGAGCAGTGGTGAAAGTATTTCTCTTAAAGAGATTATTGAGAATTGCAGAAATGCGACCAACTCTACTTCACAGGTTAACTATGGCGCTTTGCCTTACCGTGAGAATGAGATGATGGATCTTAGATGCTCTGTGGCGAAACTTGAATCCATTATTGGTCAGCCTATCAAATTTGACATGTCTAAACGTATAAAAGAATTAATATAGTATGAAATATCTTGTAACAGGAGGTTGCGGTTTTATAGGTAGCAACCTTGCAGCAGAAGTGTTGCGCAGAGGAGAAGAACTCTTCGTGTTTGATAATCTCTACCGTCATGGTAGTGCAGATAACCTTCAGTGGTTGCGTAGTAAGGGCGAATTCAAGTATTATCCTTATGATATCCGTAATGCCAATGATGTGGAGACAGTTATTAAGGAAGTTAAACCGGATTACATCTTCCATCTTTCCGGTCAGGTGGCAATGACCACTTCCATCGCTAACCCTCGTTTGGATTTTGAGGTAAATGCGTTAGGTATGTTCAACCTGCTGGACGCTGTACGTAAGTATTCACCGGATTCAGTGATACTGTTCTCTTCTACTAACAAGGTGTATGGTGACTTTGAATATCTGCATTTCAAAGAGGAAGCAACCCGATACGTGTGTGAAGAGTATCCTAATGGATTCCCTGAGAGCATCACATTGGACTTCCATTCTCCTTATGGCTGTTCCAAGGGCTCAGCTGACCAGTATATGCTGGACTTCCACCGTATCTTTGGTTTGAAGACTGTTGTATTCCGTCACTCTTCTATGTTTGGTATAAACCAGCATGCTACTTTTGATCAGGGTTGGATTGGTTGGTTCTGCCAGCAGGCTTTGGATATCAAAGCTAATCCAAAGCGAGATCCGTTCACCATTTCTGGTACAGGTAAGCAGGTACGTGATGTTTTGTTCAACGATGATGTTGTGAACCTGTATTTTAAGGCTAAGGATTGCAAAGATGCATACGGCCAGGTGTTTAACATTGGTGGTGGTATTGAGAATAGCTTGTCTTTGCTTGAACTCTTTGCAATGCTGGAGAAGATGCTGGATGTGAAGATGGAATACAAACAGTTACCTTGGCGCGAAAGTGACCAGAAAGTATTTGTGGCTGACATTAAGAAAGCTCAGGAAATAATTGGATGGACACCAGCTGTTAATTCAGAAGAGGGTATTCATAAAATGATTGAATGGTTAAAACAGTAATATGGATCTTCAAGATAGGTTAACCATACTTATTCCTACCTATAATCGCAAAGAAAGATTATTGGGTACGCTCCATTCTATTGCTTCACAGGGGCATTGGGGTGAATATTCTATCGTGATTGTAGACAATTGTTCAGATTATAATGTCGAAGATGCAATTAAAAATGAATTTTCAGAATTCTTTACGTGTAATATAAAATTTCATCGATGGTTTTTTAACACGGGAATGTCTACGAATATTTCTATTGCATTTGAATTTGTTGATACAACATGGTGTTGGTTCATTTCTGATGATGATGAAATAAAAGATGGTGCTGTTGAGACAATTATCAATGATATGAAACGTTATAAAAACAGTGTTGCAATTAAGTATTCTATACAAGATATTTGTCAATACGATGATAAAATTATAAATAATGTAAAAGAATGGTCTAATTATTATCAGATACATTCATCGGGTGACAAAGGATATTTATCTATGCTTTATAATATTTCGCTTTTATATCCATACTTGTATGAACTTACAGTTCATTCTTACTCATATTTATCTTTTTGGTTACCAGTTATTAGAGCATTGAATGAAACAAATTATAATATGGTTATGTCGTCCGATATTTTGTTTAAGTATAAAAGTAATAATGATGGTTGGAGCTCATCTGAAGAACGTTATTTAAATACTTTATTGGGCATAAGAACATTGTTTGATTCTGATTATAATCTAACGGAAGACACATTTCAGCAATTTAGAAAAGTTTTTAAATCAGATTTATTTGATTCAAAATCAATAGTTCTACATGTTTTATATGTGCCAGATAAAAAAAAGAGAAAACATTACTTTAACATTTTAAGTCCATATTTATCGGGAGATTTTTTTCAAACTATACTGTCAAAGTTGTTTTATTATATTATTACGTATTTTGACATGCCCCCTTCGTTTGTGAGAGAAATTATACAAAAGAAACAAAAGATTAACATAAAGAAAGATGAAGTATAGTTTTTGTTCTTATTTTAAGTTGTTGCTTAATGTTATTCGAAATATTACATATTATCGAATTCGCTTTGGTAAAATTGGAATAAAGTCAAGATTAGACTCATTAAGAAATATTGATGGTGGTAAAAATATTTTTTTGGGTAATGTTAGTATCGGTTATAAAACATGGTTGGCCGCTATGCCTCTAACTGGTGAAAAAAAATGTAAGTTAATAATTGAAGATGGTTGTAGCATTGGTAACTTTAATCATATTTATGCGACACACTTGATTCATATAAAAAAAAATGTTTTGACAGCTGATCGTGTCTATATTTCAGATAATGTACATGGTTATATGAATATAAAAACTCCGATTATAGAGCAACCAATAGTACAAAAGAAAGATGTTGAAATAGGAGAGGGTTCCTGGTTGGGAGAAAATGTTTGTGTAATTGGCTGTTCCATAGGTAAAAATTGTGTTGTGGGTGCTAATTCCGTTGTAACTCATAATTTGCCTGACTATAGTGTTGCTGTGGGCTCCCCGGCAATCATTTTAAAACGATATGACAGGTCTACTTCATCTTGGAGGAAAACCGATAGATCTGGTAACTATATTTAGATTCTTAATAGTCCATTATGAAGCACCTACTTCTTATTTCTCCGGACAATCACAGCATTTATGCTGATTTAATAACCGAACTTAAAAAAATGGGAATCAAGGCAGATTTTCTGCCTGATAGAGATCTTAATTATGATCCTGATAATGTGCGTGCTCCTTTCCATACACCACGATTTATTTTTTCTTTAATGTCTCGGTTATATTGGAAACGATTATTGTCTAAGCCAGAGTATAATAAAAAATATGATTATCTGCTTACAATTGATGGTGAGGCACTAAATAGTGTTGTTTTTGAGATTCTGAGGAAAAGAAATCCAAAAGTATATTGCGTAAATTATCTTTATGACACCATATCTGGCGTGTACCGTTTTGACCGCTATTTCCATTTTTATGATAAGGTTTTCTCTTTTGATAACAAAGAGTGCAATATATATAAAATGAATCTATTACCCATTTTTTGGGTGCCAATACAAGAGCAGGAAATAAAGTATTGTTTTTTTGCATTTGGTGGTTACAATGAAAACCGATATAAAGTATATAACCAAGTAAAACAGTATACAGATTCGATTGGTAAAGAATCATATATCGGTCTATTTATTAGGAAGATAAAGCATGAGAAATTGTATATATTAAAAAGAGTGATTAGGCGTCTCCTGAAAATGCCAGTGTATCTATCTATTGAAAGGTATCATGACTCTCTTATTACAACAAAAGAATTATTACCAGAAGATTTCAGACGGTTAATATCCAGTTCGGATATAATCGTAGATACACATCCAACTTATCAAAGTGGACTTACTGCAAGGTTTATGTGGGCCCTAGGGGCTAGAAAAAAAATTGTAACTACAAATAAAGATGTAATTAATTATCCGTTTTATTCGAAAGAACAGATTTTTATACTTCCCGAATCATTGCAGTTGGATAATGAATTTGTTAACTTTATTAATGCCCCAATGAGATTGTCCAAAGATATCGAAGAATCGATTGATAAGTTTAGGGTAGACAACTGGTTACGAGTTGTGCTTTCATTGGAGTAAATTGTTTACACCGTGGGGACAGTTTTATTATCATATTCGAGATATATTAATATGGACAAAAGAAAGTATTCTTATTTAATATATAACTTGTTTATTAGTGCTTTTACATTGGCTCTTATTGAATTATTTGATTTAAAAGAGTCCTATGTGTTTATGTTAATTTATGCTTTGAATTCGCTTTTAGTCTTTGGGCTCCTTGCTTTGGAAGAGATTAATCACTTTGAAGGACTAAATATGAGATTATTAGTTCTCATAGGTTGCTTTATGCGTTTTGTCTTGCCATCTATAACAAAAGCCTGGGGGGCTATGAGCGGGGAGGTATACGCGTTTTTGAGACCAGAGAATGATATAAATGATTATATGTTCCCAACGGTTGTCTGGATGAATATATATTATTCAATTTTTTATTTGTGCTTTGTAAGATTTAGTTCTAGCAACTCTATTGAAGAGAAAATTAAACCATTCTTTAAGAGTAAGTATATTACATTGTTAGCACTGTTTATCTTTAGTATAGGTATTATATATAATGTTTTAGTATCTTTTATTCCAGCTGCTCTTATTCCTGGTTTTATAAATACCTTTGCTGGGAATCTGGCTACACTAGGAATACTTATTCAATTGTTTCAAGCGTTATTTAATCCATCAAGATTTAATAAAAGAGTTTTTTATATAATTATAATAATATCATTGTTCCAAACTATAGCATTCGGTTTTTATAAAGGTGCTATCATGATAAACTTTGTATATTATTTGCTATATTATTTCTTAGATTGTAAGTATCATAAAAAGAAGTTGATCACACCGAAGCTTATAATAGCCAGCATTCTTTTATTCATTACTATTGATGCTGTTATCTATCCATTTATGACTACAAAAAGGATTGTTGCGGGTTGGGATGCAGGTACAGGTTTGGCTTCAAATAGTTATTCCAATATTGAAATACTTGCGGATGTGCTAAAGGGTAATTCTTTATCTGAACGAGGAGAGAACACTACAGCAAGCAGATTGGACGCCATAGAGCCCAATGCCTTTTTTTATAAAGAGTGTTGTAAACGAGGGCTTAGAACCAGTATTGTGGCAAAAAATAATATTGAATTGCTTGTCCCACGTTTTATAAATAAAAATAAGCACGACTCTGAGGCTGGATTAATGGTCTATGCATATGCAACAACTGGTTCGTTTGAAAACGTTGATCTCGCATTATCAAATAACTATATTGGTCAATTTGCAAGCGCCTATTTAATTGGCGGGCCTATTTTGGCTGTATTATTAGCTTTTATTAATGGTTGGTTCTTGATGTTTTATTACAATTTTTTATTAAAGCACATGAATAATATCATTGCCATTATTCTGTTTATTCCTTTGATTCTATCTGCTTTGCTAGCTTTTGAGGAGATTCATGATGGAGGTTTATTACGTATGGGATATAATATTATTATGATGTTCGGGCTATGGCTTATGACTCTTTTCTTTCCAAACTTCCTAACAATAAAAACCAAGAGTGTATGATTACTTTCTTTCATAGGAACATAGATGCAGGATACAGTATAAATAAAGTAACGCAAACTTTTGTCAGGAATATACCCGACAAAGAGGAGTTTTATGTGCCCTGTCGCAGAGCCTCTTTAGTGAATGTTGTTAAAAACATTTGGTTTGTTTTTAGGCATAGAAACAAAAAAGGTATTAATCATATTACTGGTGATATACACTATTGTATTTTAGGGTTAATAGGGTGTAAAACTGTATTGACAATTCATGATACTGTAGCATTACATTTTGCTAGTGGATCAAAATTTAAAAAGAAGCTAGAGGAATGGCTATGGTTCACATTACCTTTGAGAATGGCAACTAAAGTTGTGTGTATTTCCGAAGAGACGAAACGTCTAGTCCAACCTTTTACGAATAGAAAAGACCTGATTGTAATTCATAATGCTGTTGATCCTGGGATAAAGACTAGTTTAAAGGATTATGATATAACACCCTATAATATTTTGCATATAGGGACGAAGCCAAATAAGAATCTAGAGCGTACTGTGCAGGCACTAGTGGGAATACCTTGTAGACTTACTGTAGTTGGGAATCCTAGTCAGAGACAACTTGATTTGATTAAAAAATCAGGGATTGAGTATTGTGTAAAATCAGGGTTGACGGACGAAGAAATTATAAAAGAATATGAGGCTTGTGATGTAGTAACATTTATTTCTTTATTTGAAGGATTTGGAATGCCGATAATAGAGGCAAATAAGGTAGGGAGGCCCGTAATTACTTCAACAATTCCTGTTGTGAAAGAGGTTGCAGCAGATTCCGCTGTATTTGTTGACCCTTATGATGAGGGGAAGATTAGGGAGGGTTTCCTAGCTTTATTCTCTGATTCAAAATTAAGAAAAGTCTGTGTTGAAAAAGGCCTTGAGAACGTTAAGAGATTTGATCATGAATCGATTACTGAGAATTATTTAAACTTATATCGTGCCTTATAGTCAGCAAAGAAATGGAAATATGAAAGTATTAAGAATAACTACTGAAATTAATAAAAGCTCTATAGGGCGTACTACCGAACAATTAGGAAGATTAGTAATAGCTGAGGGTTGGGAGAGCTATATTGCCTGGGGGAGAGCAGATGGGCAAAGTTCATCATATAAAATTAAAATAGGGAACAAAGCGTCCGTTTGGTTCCACGGTGTTTTAACTAGACTTTTCGACCTCCATGGTTATGGCTCTTATTTTGCTACAAAAAGGTTAGTTACTCAAATTAAAAAAATACATCCAGACATTATACATCTCCATGATGTCCACGGTTATTACATTAATTTAAAAGTTCTGTTTGCGTATTTAAAAGATAGTTGCATACCCGTGGTTTGGTCACACCATGATTGTTGGGCTTTTACTGGTCACTGTGCTTTCTATTCTTCGGTAGATTGTAACAAGTGGCAGACCGAATGCCACCATTGCCCGCTACATAAAGATTATCCAGGAAGCCTTTTTATAGATAATAGTAGAAAGAACTATAGATTAAAGAAAAAACTATTCACGTCGTTAGATAAATTGTACAACGTGGGGGTTTCCGAATGGATTAGTAAAGAGTTGAGGAAATCTTTTTTTAATAAGTATCCTATTATAACTATTTGTAATGGAATAGATACTGATGTGTTTAAGCCAAGACAAGAGTGCTCAAAAGAGATTAGAGAGAAGTATAATCTAGGCAGTGGTACAATATTGCTTGGAGTTGCAACAGCATGGGGCGAACGAAAGGGATTAAGCGACTATTATAAACTAAGAGATAAACTCGGTAGTGAATATATTATTGTTCTTGTTGGGGTACCTAAGTCAATACAAGAGAATTTACCTGCTGGTATTATTGGTATTCAAAGAACGGATAGTATTGACGAGCTATGCAAGATTTATTCGGCATCATCCATAGTGTTGAACTTAGCCAGTGCGGAATCGTTTGGCAAAACTACTCCAGAAGGCTTGGCATGTGGAACGCCAAGTGTTGTCTATAACTGTACGGCAAGTCCTGACCTAATTGATAGAGAGACGGGTGTCGTAGTGGAGAAAGGGGATATTGACGGAATAATAAATGCTATTAATACCATTATGACATGGGATAGGGAAAATACAATCTTTAAATGTCGAGAACGTGCTTGTAATTTATATAGCATAAAGAAAAACTGGCCTAAGTATATAGACTTGTATAAACAAATACTTGATATAAAATAGAATCCGAAGGAAACCCCCTGTTTTAGCTTTTTAGTGGCAGGTCCGGAGGTATAACAT
>OCTX012051560.1_pt1 | contig 16137 bp, 9 predicted proteins | sample 1539691 | NCBI WGS metagenome assembly OCTX01 (sample SAMN02144231, study PRJEB22623) | gut metagenome | biome: sheep rumen | host: Ovis aries | place: New Zealand | reverse complement strand
TTCCATCCAAGAGCTCTAGCTGCCATTCCTAAGTGAACTTCAAGTACTTGTCCTAAGTTCATACGAGAAGGAACACCCATTGGGTTTAATACGATATCAACTGGAGTACCATCTGGTAAGAAAGGCATATCTTCTTCTGGAAGAATTCTTGAAATAACACCTTTGTTTCCGTGACGTCCAGACATCTTATCACCAACGCTAATCTTTCTCTTAGCAGCGATATAAATTCTAATAACTTGATTTACACCAGGTCCTAATTCATCTGAATTATCCCTTGTAAATACTTTAACATCAACAATTGTTCCTTCCTCACCGTGTGGAACTCTTAATGATGTATCTCTAACTTCTCTAGATTTTTCACCGAAGATAGCTCTTAATAATCTTTCTTCAGCTGTTAATTCTGTTTCACCCTTAGGTGTAACTTTACCAACTAGGATATCTCCAGGTCTTACTTCAGCACCGATTCTGATGATACCATCTTCGTCTAGGTCTTTAAGAACATCCTCACCTAAGTTTGGAATATCTCTTGTAATTTCTTCTGGTCCTAATTTTGTATCACGACATTCACAGTTGTATTCTTCAATATGAATAGATGTGAATGTGTCTTCTTTAACTAATTTTTCATTGATAAGGATAGCATCCTCGAAGTTATAACCTTCCCAAGTAGAGAATGCGATTAATGCGTTTCTACCTAGAGCCATTTCTCCGTTTTGAGTTGCTGGTCCATCAGCGATTGTATCACCTTCTTTAACTTTTTCACCAACTGAAACAATTGGTCTTTGGTTGATACATGTACCGCCGTTTGTTCTCTTGAACTTAGCTAATTTATATTTTTGTAATTCATCTTTCTTTGTTCTGATTTGAATTTCATCAGATGAAACTTTTTCTACAATTCCGGCTTCTTTAGCAAGAACAGTAATACCTGAATCTTTTGCTGCTCTGTATTCCATACCTGTAGCAACGATTGGAGATTCTGTCTTGATAAGTGGAACTGCTTGTCTTTGCATGTTTGAACCCATTAAAGATCTCTTAACGTCATCATGCTCTAAGAAAGGAATCATAGCTGCAGCAACAGAAACTAATTCTCTTGGAGAGATTTCTAAGTAGTCAACTTCTTCAGCTGGAACTTCTAAGAATTCTGTTACTCTTCTAACTTTAACTTTCTTATTCTTTAATTTTCCGTTTTTATCAATTGGTTCAATTGCTTGTCCAATTGAGAATTTATCTTCTTGATCAGCAGATAAATAATCAACTTGGTCTGTAACCTTATGAGTTTTCTTATCAATCTTTCTATATGGAGCTTCAATAAATCCATATTCATTAATTCTAGCGAATGAACAAAGTGCAGAAATTAATCCGATGTTTGGTCCTTCAGGAGACTCTACTGGACATAGTCTGCCATAGTGAGTATAGTGAATATCACGAACCTCGAAACCTGCTCTTTCTCTTGTTAAACCGCCAGGTCCTAATGCTGAAATTCTTCTCTTATGAGTTAATTCAGATAATGGGTTTGTTTGATCCATAAATTGTGATAATTGAGAACTTCCGAAGAATTCTCTAATTGATGATGAAATTGGTTTTGTATTAATTAATGCTTGTGGTGTGATTGAGTCTAAGTCTTGAATTGTCATTCTTTCTCTTACAACTCTCTCTAATCTTGCTAAACCAATTCTGAATTGGTTTTGAAGTAATTCACCAACGCATCTAATACGTCTGTTTCCTAAATGGTCAATGTCATCAACATTTCCTAAACCATGATATAGGTTTAATAAATAACTAATTGAAGAAATAATATCTTCGTTAGTAATATGATGAGGAATTAATTCATCATATCTTTGTTTTAATACTTCGCGTAAATCTTTCTTAGCTGTTTTCTCTAAGATATCTTTTAATACTTCATAGTTAACTAATTCTTTGAAGTTTAAATCACCTAAATCTTTATCAGAAACATAAGCGTGAATATCAACAACTCCGTTTCCAATAACATTGATGTAAGATTCTCCGCAAACAACTTTAACAGTATTGATACCACTGTTTTGAATTGTTGTAGCTAATTCTTCAGAGATAACATCGCCTCTATCAGCAAGTACTTCTCCTGATTCAGGATCAACGATTGCTTCGAAAGCAACTTGTCCTGTAATTCTCTTAGCTAAGCTTAATTTTCCATTAAACTTATGTCTTCCTACTTTAGCTAAATCATATCTCTTTGGATCAAAGAATAATCTATCAAAAACTTGTCTAGCTGCTTCAACTGTTGGAAGTTCGCCTGGTCTTAATTTTTTGTAGATATCTGTAATAGCTTCTTCAGAAGTTTTGATTGGATCTTTTTGAATTGAAACTTTTAATAATTGCTCGTCTCCAAATAGGGCTAGTATTTGGTCATCGCTTTCAATTCCGATCGCTCTTAATAATGTTGTGATTGGGATTTTTCTAGTTCTATCAACTCTTACCCATAAAACATCATTATTGTCTGTTTCATACTCAAGCCATGCTCCTCTTAAAGGCATAACTGTTGAAGTATAAAGTGTTTTACCTGTTTTAGTATCAAGTGATGATGCATAATAACAGCTTGGTGATCTAACTAACTGACTTACTACAACTCTCTCGGCACCGTTAATAACGAATGTACCTGTTTCAGTCATAAGTGGGAAATCACCTAAATAAATTTCTTGTTCCTTTATTTCTCCAGTCTCTCTGTTAAATAAACGAACGTTTACATGCAACTTTGTTGAATATGTTGCATCTCTTTCTTTTGCCTCTTCTACGGTGTATTTTGGATTTTCATCCATGTGATACTCTAAGAAATCTAAAACTAGATTTTCAGAGAAATCAACGATTGGAGATACTTCTTTAAGTACTTCTCCTAGTCCTTCGTTAATAAACCAATTGTAAGAATCTTTTTGTACTTTAATAAGATTTGGCATTTCAATAAAGTCGCCAATCTTTGAGAAACTCTTACGTGTGGTTTTTCCGCGCTTTACGTTTTCAACGTTAATCAAAGGTCCTACCTCCTAAAAAAATTCAGCAGATAGTATTTTCTCTTCATTGAAAGTCCTTCTTATCTAATCCAGTTTTTATAGTTATTTTGAGACTTCCTGCCTAAAAAGTCCTAAAATAACAATAAGCTTTGAAAAGAAATTCCTCTTTCAATAAAGAATTTACATAATAAAAATTCTTAGAGACAGCAAAAAAAGGTAAACACATCATAGTCGTCACTACTCATTTTACCTCATTAAAAACAAATAAAATTTTATCTCATCATATCCGAATTTAACATCTATTAGCCCTCTAGATTTTTATTCGTAAAAAATACCTTATTATTTTACAATATTTGGTGTTTCAAGTCAATATTTTATGTAACTTTTTTGCACAATTTTCACATTTTTTGTGTGGAAACAGTAAATATTGATAAAACGGCCTAAAAATTGTATAATATCCTTGTTGGATTTGTGAAATATTTCACATCAGCAAGGAGGTTTATTATGGAAAATTTAGGTGCTTTAACACCAATTTTAGGAGTTTTGATAGTTTTGTTTCTTATCATGCTATCATCTATTAAGCAAATTTCTGAATACGAAAGAGGAATCTTATTTAATTTTGGTAAATTTAGAAAAATATTAGGACCAGGTTGGCACGTTGTTTGGCCTATCTTCCAATCATATAGTAAAATAGATATTAGAACTAAAGTTGTCGATGTTCCAGAGCAAGAAGCTATTACTAAGGACAACGTTTCTGTAAGAATAAATGCAGTTTTATATTATAAAATATTCAATGCTAGTAACGCAGTAATTGCTGTTGAAAACTACAATTATGCTGTTGCACAATTAGCACAAACAACAATGAGAAATATTGTTGGTTCTGTTAAATTAGATGAATTATTATCTGAAAGAGATGAAATCAGCAAGAATATGTGTCAAATATTAGATGTTGCAACTGATCCTTGGGGAATTAAGGTTGAAAACGTTGAATTAAAAGATATTTCATTACCTGAAGAAATGAAAAGAGTTATTGCTAAGGTTGCTGAAGCTGAGAGAGAAAAACAAGCAGTTATCACAAAAGCTTCTGGTGAAGTTGAAGCTTCAAATAACTTAGCTAAAGCAGCTGCTACAATGGCTGCTGCTCCAGGCGCTTTACATTTAAGAACATTAGCAACATTAAATGATTTAAGTTCTGATCAATCAAATACAGTTATCTTTGCTGTTCCAATTGAAGGATTAGAAGCATTAAAAGGAATTTCAGATATCGCCAAAGCTAAATCAAAGGATGCTGAAAACAAATAATACTTAGGAGAAATTAATGACTAAACTCAAATCATTTGTTAGCAAACATGATAATTTATGTGTGTTTCTACTTTTTTTAATAATCTCAATAGGTTTTGTTTTTAATAATAAGATTTATGGATTTGACTCTTTATGGGTATTTGGAAATCTTTATAAATTATCACACGGCTTTAAAATATATGAAGAAGTAAATATAATAACATTTCCTCTATTTTATGAAGTGTTTAAAACATTATTATCTTTATTTAACAATTATCTTGGATTTTTATTATTAAACTTTTTAATACTTACTCCTTTATATTATATGGTTTATCAAGTATTTAAAGCTTGTAATGTTAAAAAGCATATTTCCTTATTGTTTACTATATTTATTTCGATTATAACAACTCAAGTAGGCAATTTTGGTCCAAGTTACAATACTTTATCACTTTTATTATATGTAACAGGATTATTCTTCTATTTAAAGAAGAAGGATAGTAAGTATTCATTTATTATACAAGGTATATTTGCTTTCTTGGTATTAATATGTAACCAAAAATTTGGTGCAGCATATGTAGGTGGATTGTTATTACTTCATTTGTTTAATATTAAGAGCGAAAAAAAATCAATTATAAAGCTATTTAAAACATATCTAGTTACATTAATTTTATGTGGTATATTTGTTTTAGTTTTATTCTTAACAGGTAAACTAGATAGCTTTATAAACTTAACTCTTTGTGGCATGAACAGTTTTTCGCACAACTTTAACTTAGACATTATTTCTGTTTTATATATTTTAGGAATAATACCATTTTCAATTTTTGCTTTTGTTTGCGTTAAGAAAAAATACAATACCTATGAACCTATAAAGCCATTATTGTGTTTTTCAATTGCTTTGTTAATAATTGTTTATCCAATTTTAAATGCATATCACTTTTTACTATTTTTCACAGTATTTTTTATATTAGTGTTCTATGTTTTCTATAATTTGTTTTTAAAATTTACAGAGAACAAAAAAATAAACATAGCAATTAATATCGTAATCACTATTTGTGTTTTATTCTTAATTGGAAATAGTATTGTGAAATTTGTTGATTGGAATTCTAATTGCAACAAAACAGATGGTGATTTATTTTATGGTGCTATAATAAATGACTCATTTAAGCCTCATACTGATGAACTTGCTGAATACATTAAAGAATTAAAAGAAAAAAATATTAATTATAGAATACTATCTGCACATGCAATGCTTCATACATTATATGATGTTCCAGAAAAAAATAATCATTTCTTAGACATGCCTTTACAAGGTAACCTTGGAAAAGATGATTGGCGCACATTAGCCAACGAATTGGATCAAGAACCTACTGGAACTTATATTATAATTGATAAAAAAATTGATGGCAGATTCTTTATGTATCAATTTCCTGAAGAAGTATTTAACTATGTAAATAATAATTATAAACATGTTAAAGATTTCTATTTATATTCAGTTTATGAAAAATAAGGGTCAAAGAATAAATAGTCAAAAATAAAAGGAAGAAGTTTAACTTCTTCCTTTTTCTTTTATTAATTCATGTATTATATTTCAACACATTTAATTACTCTTCTTCTTTGTCCATATTCAGTACAAGTAATAAGCGTTAATTCTCTTTTTCCATTTGTCATCTGACTTGTACATCCTAGATCTGTTGGATCTACTGTATACATATCATAAATTTTATATACAACTTCATTTCCAGAATAATCTTTTAATGTTACGTTATCTCCATTTTGTGCTTGATATAACTTACCAAACATTTTTCCACTCTTATAGTTGTGACCAACTATAACATAGTTTCCTTCTGTATTAGGAGATGGTCCCCAGAATTTACATAGAGATATTTTTAAAGAAGCTTCTGAATCATCTGTTAGAATAGGATATTTAATTCCTAGTTTAGGATATTCAAAAATTGCTTCACTTTCATATGATTTACCATTACTTGCAGATACAGATGATGTTGTAGCTTGTTGAGTTTCGGGTTCTCCCCCTGTCTCTACTAGTGAGACATTAGGATCTTCTGTATTGTCTTCATCCAAAGAAACTACTAATGGTTTTCTAGCTGTCGTATCATCTTCAGCAACTATTTTTTCAATCTCCATTCCTATCTCTTGACCTATAGCTTCTTGATCATTTCTATCTTTTTCTGCTAGTACATAATAAGTTAGAAGAATAATAATAACAAATATTGAAAAGAAATATAATGTTCTATAAATTCTTTTCTTACGTTTCATTTCTTTTGTCACGTATATTTTGTCTGAAACAAGTATTTGATTCATAATTCCTCCTTTCTTATTAATACTTCTCTATTTTACTATAACCTATGTTTTTAATAAACATTTGTTACAAATTTTTAATCTTTAGATTCTATTTGCAATTTGTGCAAATTGTTCTAATGTTAAATTCTCTCCTCTTGCTTGCTCACTGATATTAAGTTCTTTTAATATTTCAGCAAGTTTTTCTTTTTCAATTGAGTTTGATAAAGAATTCATAATTGTTTTTCTTCTCTTAGTGAAGTTCTCATTTATTAGTTTGAATAACAATGTTTCATCTTTAACTTCTACTCTTGGTTTATCTAATTTCTTTAGATTAACTATTGCTGATTCAACTTTTGGATTCGGTATAAAACATTCTTTTGATACTATTCCTTTAATTGATGCATCAGCATAATAGTTTACAAAGTATGTGATAGCTCCAGCGTCTTTCTCACCTGGCTTTGCACATATTCTATCAGCAACTTCTTTTTGAATTAAGATTGTTATATCTTGTATATTTGTTTTTAAAAGTGCTGTTACTATTGGTGTTGTGATGTAGTATGGTAAGTTAGCAATTACTTTGCAGTTAGGTGCTATCTTATCGATATCTAATTTTAAAACATCTTCGTTAATAATTTCTACATTCTCATATAGTTTGAATCTATCTTCTAGAATCTCAACCATATTGCGATCAATTTCAACTGCTATAACTTTTTTTGCTTTTTCAGCCATCATTTGTGTAAGAGTTCCAAGACCTGGTCCAATTTCTAAAACTATATCTTCACTCGTTAGATCTTTAATAATAGTTTGTAGTGCAACTTCATCAAACAAAAAGTTTTGTCCTAAATTTTTATTAGGATGCACATCATATTTTTGCATAATGAATTTTGTTTCATTATAAATACTCATATTGCCTCCATTAGTTTTGTGTATTTGCATTAACAGCTTCTTGCAATCTAACTGTTATAACAGTTCCTTCTTGCACTTCTTCATTTGCTTTTGGTTCTTGAGCTATAACAACTCCTGTACCTGTTCCAGAAATATTTAACTTCTTTGCTTCTGCTATGTTTTTAGCACTTGTAAATGAGAATCCTTTTAAGTCTGGAACGACTGTTTTAATCTTTTCTCCTGATTTTGATGTGTATAGTTTAACAACACCACCAGAAGTTAATTTTGTTCCGCTCTTTGGTACTTGTTCAACTATTGTATCTTCAACAGTTCCATCACAAGAATAGCTTAGTCCTACTTTTGATAATTCTTTCTTAGCATCTTCTAATGTTTTATTTGTTACATCTGGTACTGCTGTAGTTTCAAGTCCACTATTTGTTTTTTCATTATTTGATGGAATATTTAAATATGGTAATACTTCAGAAAGTATTTGTGATACAGCTGGTGCTGCAATTGTTCCACCAAAGTGACTTCCTATTGTTGGTTGATATAGAACAAATAAACATACAAGTTCTGTGTTTTCTACTGGCGCAATTGATAAGAAAGATGCTACATAACCATCCTCAGGATGTGCTGGATTTGGCTCTGCTGTACCTGTCTTACCACCGATTGTATATCCAGAAACTTGTGCATATGTTCCACCACCTTTTTCAACAACATCTTTCATGATATCTTTCATTGTAGATGCTGTTTCTGATGAAATAACTTGTCGTTCAACATTGGTTTCTACTTTTGTAATTGTTCCTGTTGTTGGATCTTCTATAGCTTTTACAATATGTGGTGTAACCATTACACCGTCATTTGCAATAGCACTAACCGCTTTAACTAATTGCATTGGAGTGATGTTAAATCTCTGTCCAAACGACATTGTTGCTAATTCAACAGGTCCTACATCTTTTTCACTCCAGAAATTACTACTACCTTCACTTGGTAAATCAATTCCTGTTTCTTCGAATAATCCAAAACCATTGAAGTATTTATACATTCTTGTTTTACCAATTCTTTGTCCAATTTGAATTAATGCTGGGTTACAAGAATTCATTAAAGCCATTCTTAAGCTTTCTGTTCCGTGTCCTGCTGAACTTGCACATCTAATATAAGAATCGCTTACTCTAACTCCACCACCACAATAATAATCGCCTGTGTTATCAACTTCAGACAATCCTTCTTCAATTGCTATCGAAGCAACAATTGTTTTGAATGTTGATCCTGGTTCGTAAGTATCAATTACGTTTTTATTTCTCCACATTGTGTAAATTGTATTGCTCTTCTCTTCATCTGTTTTTTCTTCATATCCATTTAAGTAATAAGATGTTGGTGTATATGGATCATTTAAGTTGTAATCCGGATATGTTGCCATGGCATAGATTTCACCAGTCTTAGGATTCTCTATTAAACAAGTTCCACCTCTTTTGCATCCATGTTCTTCAACTGCTTGTTTTAAATATTTTTCTACAATTGCTTGAATGTTTGAATCAATTGTTAAATAGATATTGCTTCCATTCTTAGGTGCAATATAAACTTCATTAGCATCGGGAATTTCATCTTGTGTTCCTGAGATTGCTGTTGATTGTTTTCCATTTATTCCTTTTAATATGTCATCATAACTTGATTCAACTCCATCAAGACCTTGCCCATCAACACCGCACGTGCCAATTAAATTAGATGCTAAATTATTGTATGGATAATATCTCTTTGTGTCTTCATCAATATTTATTCCAGATGAAATTTTGTTTTCTTTCATCCATGTTTTTAATTCTTCAACTTTAGAAACTTCAACTTTGCTAACAATTGTCTCTACACTTTTCTTACTATTTAGTTTTTCTAAAACTTTTTCTTTCTCTAGTTCAAAAAGTTCGCTAAATTTGGTTGCTAGTTTTTCTCTAATTCCTACTTTTTCATCTTCATCTTTATCGTATCCAATATATGCTGGATTAACAGTAATAGTATCAACTTGAGCACTAATCGCTAAAGCTTTTCCATTGCTATCATAGATTCTTCCTCTTTTAGCCACGATTACGCTGTTTGATGTAGATTGTGCATATTTACGATTTTTTATTTCGATTCCTCTTGCTATTTGCCAGTAGCCAACTTGAATTAAAAGTCCTAGCAAGCATACTATAAGTATTACAAGCGCACCTAAAGAACGGCCAAAAGTTCTTCTTAAAAGATTCTTTTGTTTCTTGGCCTTTTCTGGTTTTTGTCTATTAACTTTAGCAACATTTGGTTGTTGTTTTGGACGTTTTTCGCTTCTCATTTTTCTTTTAAAAATAGTACTCCAATCTATCATAATAATTTTATACGAACACGCTTAATTATTCAACAAAACAAACAAAAAAGTTGTGCGAATTTTACTCCGCACAACTTAATTTTATTAATTATTATTTGAATTATGATTACATTTCTTCTGTTTTGATTCCATCTCCAAAGATTTGATCAAATTCTTGTCCTGTAATCTTCTCTTTTTCAATTAATACTGCAGCAACAGCATCAAGTTTATCTCTGTGATCATTTAAGATATTTCTTGCTTGTTCATAAGCTGAATCAATTATCTTCTTGATTTCTGCATCAATAATTGCAGCGGTTCCTTCTGAGTATGTCTTTTCTTGGCCCCAATCTCTTCCGATAAATACTTCTTCAGATTCTGAACCAAATGTGATTGTACCAACTTTATCGCTCATACCATATTTAGTAACCATTGATTTTGCAATCTTTGTTGCTCTTTCAATATCGTTACTTGCTCCAGTAGAAATATCTCCGATAACAAGTTCTTCTGCAACTCTACCACCAAGAAGTGAAACAATATTTTCATACATTTCTGTTCTTGAAATAAAGTTTTTATCTTCTGTTGGTCTATACATTGTATATCCACCAGCTTGTCCTCTTGGGATAATTGAAATTTCATGTACTGGATCTTGTGAAGGTAAGTAATGACTAACAACAGCATGTCCACCTTCGTGATATGAAACAAGTCTCTTATCTTTATCTGTTCTAACTCTTGTTGTCTTTTCTGGTCCCATTGTAATCTTAACCATAGCATTTTCAATATCTTTTTCTGAAATTGCTGGTTCGTTATGTCTTGCTGCTAATAATGCAGCTTCGTTTAATAAGTTCTCTAAGTCTGCTCCAACGAATCCCGAAGTATTCTTAGCAATAAGTTTTAAATCAACTGTATCATCAAATTTCTTTTGTTTTGCGTGAACATTAAGAATTTGTTCTCTTGCCTTAACATCAGGTGGTGAAACCATGATTTGTCTATCAAATCTTCCTGGTCTTAATAAAGCTTTATCTAAGATATCAGGTCTGTTTGTTGCTGCTAATACAACAACACCTTCATTCTTTGCAAATCCATCCATTTCAACAAGCATTTGGTTTAATGTTTGTTCTCTTTCATCATGTCCGCCTCCAAGACCAGCGCCTCTTTGACGTCCAACTGCATCAATCTCATCAATGAAGATGATTGATGGAGCATTCTTTTTAGCTTCTTCAAATAAATCTCTAACTCTAGATGCACCAACACCGACAAACATTTCAACAAAGTCAGATCCTGAAATGAAGAAGAATGGTACTCCTGCTTCACCTGCAACTGCTTTAGCTAATAATGTTTTACCAGTACCAGGTTGTCCTACTAATAAAACACCCTTTGGTATTCTAGCACCCATATCTGTATATTTCTTAGGATTCTTTAAGAAATCAACGATTTCTTCAAGTTCCTCTCTCTCTTCGTCAATACCTGCTACATCTTCAAATGTAACTTTTGTTTTTGTGTTTCCATTGATTTGTTTTGCTCTGCTCTTACCGAATCCTAAAGTTCCACTTGAACTTCCTGATCCCTTTGGTCCCCCCACTAATAAGAAGAATAGCATTAGTAGCATACCAAACATAGCTATTTTATAAACCATATCTAACACAATAGACATGAACGGTTCATCTTCTTGGATTACTTTTACTTGATTGTTACTCATGTTGTTATTTAAGTTTTCCATTAAATTTTCAATATCAGGAATATTTACATTACTTGTTTTTCCTGTACTTTTAAGTTTCGCTGAAGCACTTTCTTTGCCATATCCAATTCTAATTTCTTCAACATTGCCAGATCTAATCTCAGAAATCAATTCTGAATAGTCCATTTTTCCCATTGCGTTATCTAGAATTGATGGAACTACAAATACTAATATCATTAATATAATTCCCCATATAGCAAGTGTTTTAATTCCGTTTTTCAAAACATTTCCTCCTTTGTTATTTATGCATAATTAAATTTATCATAAGTACTTTAATTATTCAATAATCTAGTTTTCATAATTAATCTTTATTTTAAATCAATTAATTCAAAACTTAGTATTCCTTTATTTGTGCTAACTTTAATGTTTTTCTTAATAAAAATATATTTATTTCCAACATTGTTATTGGCAAGTTCTATAACATCATCAATATTTACTTTACTGATGTCTTTAACTGTTCCAGCTAAATCGTTAATTGTATAAATAATTAAATTTGTTCTGATTGAATTTTCTAATTGATTAAACTCTTTTAGTTCAAAACTTACTTTATTCTTTCCATCTTTTTTAGCAATCTTAGTAAAACTCTTTGCACTTTCTTGAGTAACAAAATCATTATTCTCTTTTACTATTTTTGAAGTTCTTGAAAGTGTCTCAATAATATTAGGATTAAATTCCTTTAGCATTGGAAGAACTTTATGTCTGATTTCATTTCTTTTATAAATGTCTTCACTATTGGTTGAATCTATTCTAGGTTGCAAATCATTTTCTTCACAATACTTTTCTATTTCTGCTCTAGAACATTCAATCAATGGTCTAATATACTTCCCATACTCTTGTGGTTGAATTCCTTCAAGTCCGCTTAGTCCGCTTCCTCTGATTAGATTTAATAATACAGTTTCAGCATTGTCATTCATGTTGTGAGCAATTGCAATTTTGTTTGCATCATATTTCTTTGCCACTTCATCAAAGAAATCATAACGAATTTTACGTCCAACTTCTTCTTCTCCTCTTTTTTCTGCTTTTGCAATTTCTACAACATCTGCTCTTTTTACTTCAAATGGTATCTCTAATTTCTTACATAGTTTTTCCACAAATTGTTCATCTTCTGTGGAATCTTTTCTTATTAAGTGATTAACATGTGCAACAACTAATTTGTATTGAAACTTATCTTTGTATTTATTTAAACACGTCAATAAAGTAATAGAGTCAGGGCCTCCTGAAACCCCGACAACTATTACATCATTTGTTTTTATTAAATTATTTTTCTTAACTGTATTTAAGAATTTTTCTTCAACAATATTTAAACGTTGTGCCAATTTAAATACCTCTTCTTTTTAATTAGTCACCATTATATTTGTTTGCAAATTTTGTGAATTGTGGCATCCATAGCAACTCTGTTGTTCCCAATGGGCCTGATCTGTTTTTAGAAATGATAATTTCTGCAATGTTTGGTTTTTCTGATTCTTGGTTATAATAATCATCTCTGTAGATAAACATTACAACGTCCGCATCTTGCTCGATAGATCCAGATTCACGTAAATCTTGAAGCATAGGTCTATGATCAGGTCTTGCTTCTGGAGCACGTGATAATTGTGATAATGCAATTACTGGAATAGCTAATTCTTTTGCAAGAATCTTTAATGATCTTGAAATCTCAGCAATTTCTTGCTCACGTGAATTTGTCTTTCCACTTCCTGTGATTAATTGTAAGTAGTCGATAACTACTAATCCAATATCTTTTTCTATTTTTAGTTTTCTACATTTTGCTCTAATTTCAGCAACTGTAATACCAGGTGTATCATCGATTATAATCCCAGAAGAATCTGAAAGCTCACCTGCTGCTGTTGCAAGTTTAGCCCACTCTTCATCATCAATTTCACCTTTTCCAACTCTTGAACTATCAACCATTGCTTGTGAACATAGAATTCTGTTTGCACATTGCTCTTTTGACATTTCAAGTGAGAATACAACTACTGGAGTTCCACTATTTACTGCAGCATTTGTTGCTATATTTAATGCAAATGCTGTTTTACCCATAGAAGGTCTAGCAGCAATAAGAATTAATTCATCTTTGTGGAATCCTGATGTTTTATTATCAAGATCAATAAATCCTGATGCAACACCAGTGATGTGTTTCTTGTTCTTATATAACTCTTGTAAGTTTTCGAAAGACTCAACAAGAATATTCTTAATAGAATCATATCCATTTTGAGTTTTCTTTTGCATGATGTTGAATATTTTCTTTTCAGCATCATCCATAATGCTTGTTACATCTTCTTGTTGGCTATAACCCAAACTGATTAATTCATTTGCTGTTTTAATTAAACTTCTTAGAATTGATTTTTCTTCAACAATATTTACATACTTCTCAACATTTGCTGTTGTTGGAACTTTTTCTGGAAGACTTGCTAAATATTCAAGCCCACCAACACTATCAAGTTTACCCATTGAAACCAATTCTTCTTTTACAGTGATAATATCAATTGGCTCACCTTTTGCATAAACATTCATGATAGCTTCATAAATTGTAGCATTGTCACTTCTATAAAAATCTTCTGCTTTTAAACTCTCAATAGCTGAAACAACTGCTTCTTGGTCAGTTAACATACTACCAATAACAGCTTGTTCTGCTTCTTCATCGTGTGGTGGAATTTTTTGAAGATCCATATTATTCTCCTTCGATTTTTACTTTTAAATTTCCATTTACACCTTCGAACAATTTTATATTAACGTTTACTACGCCAATAGTTTTAATTGTTTCTTTTAATTCTATCTTTTTCTTATCTACATCTATTTTGTATTGAGCTTTTAATTGTTCAGAAATTTCTTTTGATGTAACTCCACCAAAGATCTTTCCGTTTTCTCCTGCTTTTACTTTTACAGTTAATGTAATATCTTTTAGTTTATCTCTTATTTCTTCTGCTTCTTGCTTTTCAACACTCTTTTTGTATGCATGTGAATCTTGTTTTGCCTTTAGCTTTGCAAGATTTGCAGTGTTAGCCTCAACAGCTTTTCCTTTTGGGATTAAAAAGTTTCTTGCGTATCCGTCATTTGCATCAATTATTTGATCCTTGTAGCCAACTCCTTTGATGTTATCTAATAGTATAACTTTCATGTTGTGCTCCTTTCTAATCTATTTAGTTTTCTGTTTCAAAGAAATATTCGTTAATTCTATTTATCAATTCTTGCTTTGCTTCTTCTAATGAGTATCCTTCAATTTGTGCACCGGCTAGTGTTATATGTCCGCCGCCACCTAGTTTTTCAAGAATTAATTGAACGTTAATATCACCAATTGATCTACCACTAATATAAACTTTCTCACCCATCTTTGTTAGAACGAATGATGCAACAATTCCGCCAATAGTTAATAACTCATCTGCTGCTTTTGCTGCTGTTATATTAGCATTCTTGTCTTCCTCTTTATCATAAAGAGCAATTGCAATATTGTTATTCATTATTTCAGCTGAAGATACAATTGAAGATATCGCTTGATATGTAAGAATGTCGCTTTGGAACCACTTCTTAACTTTAATTATATCAACACCATTTCTACGTAAGAATGCTGCTGCTTCAAATGTTCTTACACCTGTCTTAAATGTGAAGTTCTTTGTATCTAGCATGATGCCAGAATATAAAGCTTCAACTTCTAGCTCTGTTAATTCAATTTTCTTTGTTGCATATTCAATAATTTCTGTTACTAATTCACATGATGAAGATGCATAAACTTCTTGGAATGTTAATAATGCATTGTCGATAAAGTCTGTGCTTCTTCTATGATGATCAATTATAACAACTCTTCCAGCTTTCTCTAAAACTTCTGGAGAATCTACGTAATTTTTTCTACTTGTATCAGTTACGATTAATAATGTATTATCTGTTATTAAATCTAATGCCTCATCAGTGTTAATCAATAAACTTTCATACTCAGGGGATTGTTTTAACTTGTCAATAAATCCATCAATTCCTATTCCCAATGAGTTATTGACTATGTAAGCATCTTTTCCTAATGTTTTAGCAAGTCTATAAAGACCCATGCATGAACCAATTGCATCCATATCACTATTACTATGGCCCATTAATAAAACATTGTCTGATTCTTCTATTAATTTTTGAAGACCATGAGAAATCATTCTAGCTTTAACTTTTGTTCTCTTTTCAACTTCTGTAGTTCTACCACCAAAGAATTTGTAATTATTGTTTTCTTTTATGATAGCTTGGTCTCCACCTCTACCAAGTGCAATATCAATAACTGCTCTTGCAGATTCAACTTTCTTAATTCCTGTGTCTCCATCATCTGAGAATGCAATACTTAATGTTGCTGGAACACTATCTGGGAATTCTACTGTCTTTACTTCGTTTAAAATACTAAACTTATCATCCGTCATCTTTTCAATTGATGCATGGTTTGCAACACAATAGAATGTGTCTTTTTCTGTTTTAACCATTACAACATCATATTGTGCTGTATAGTCATAAATCTTCTTTTCAACTTGTGCAATAAACATTGGTCTAACTTCTGAAGTCATTCTTTGAGAAATCTCTTCATAGTTATCAATCATAATAATACCTAATGATAAGTCTTGATCTTCAACCTTTTGTTTTAAGGCTTTGATTTCTGTTTCATCAATAAA
>OCTX011968091.1_pt1 | contig 16142 bp, 13 predicted proteins | sample 1539691 | NCBI WGS metagenome assembly OCTX01 (sample SAMN02144231, study PRJEB22623) | gut metagenome | biome: sheep rumen | host: Ovis aries | place: New Zealand | reverse complement strand
ATGAAGTTTAACAAATTCTTTTTCAAAGAATTTTAAAATATATAAGAAATGTAATCTAGCTCCGATTCCTCATTCTGCACAGTAGAAAAGCTTTAATGTCTCGGCTATATTTGCTTGAGTTCGGTCAAATGTTTCACAGTTCGGAAGAATTTCTTGGATATCTTTGAAAAACTTTTCATCTTCAGATTTGTTGCATGCGATGTAGATTGGCTGTAAGTCCTTATGAGAATCTGCGAATTTTCTAAATGACTTGGAGCTTTTTTCTCTATTACAAAGAGGAGAGTAATTCACCAAATAATACGGATCTCTTTTGGATTTGATTTTTTCTTCAGTGAAAATTTCCTTAGTTTCTTCTAGAAGTGATAATGTTAAATCTCAGTCATATTCAGCTTTTTCTTCTCGATTTTGTCAGTCTTGTTCGAGGATTTTCTTAGTCAATTCAAAAGAATTCTTATCACGAAGTATGATAATATTTGCATTTTTCACCAAAAATTTTTGCAAAAACGTAGTTCATAGTTTTTTATTCGTTCCTAGTCCACCGACAATAGCAGCTAATCAATTTTTAATAGTCCATCTATATTGAAAGAATAGATTTCGTCCACGATGTAGAAAATCCCTGCTTTCATCTACAACTTCTCATCATCAAAGAATCATATAATCGTACAAATCTCTCTTCATTCATAGGCAGATTTGTATTTTTTCTTTCCAATTTGGTCTAGGCAAAAAGTTTAATTTTTTGATAATTCATGAAATCAAAAAATCTCTATGTTTCAAAATCCAGCTTTCTAACCATTTTTCATCTCAGCATTCGATGCTGATTTTATCTGGATTAAAACGTTCATCTGCTCGATTTAGTAGCGAAAAAATAATGAGTTCATCTCATAAATTCTTGTATCCATAATATCACTTGATGAGTAGATGCATTATTTCTTCTAAATTAAATATTAGTTAGTATATAGTGTTTTTGTTTATGAGTGCAAGAATTTATAGTTTTGAAATGATTCTTTGTGATAATCTTTCAGGATCAAAATCTGACTGTTCTTCTTGATATTCATTCAGAATTGTGGTTAAATTTCCATATTTTGGACAGATTATATTCAATTGAATATCGTTTAATTCATAATTTTTCATCCTGTTTTCTATCCGCTTTGTGAGCTCATCTGTATTTTCATGATCAACTAGAATAAATAATTTTTTTGAATTTTTAATATTATTTATCATCTCTTCACTCCAATCTGCATTCAATTTTTGTAATACAAAAATGCTAACTTGTTTATTATGATTTTGAATTATTTCTCATGTTTGAATTGCTGTTGCAAAAAGACTTCCTGTGGCAAAGATTACTCAATCATTTCCTGCAAATCCATAAGTTTTGAGTGATATTGAGTCTAAATTTTCAAGCATTGATGCATCAATTATTCCAAGTTCATCTACATCAAAAATTGCATCAGGCATTTCTTTATGTAATAAACGTATGTATTGTTTTTGATTTTGTTTGAAAATGTTTCGCATATTTTCCAAATCAATTGGTTCGAAAGTATTAAAATTTAATTTATAAATATAGTCCAAATCATTCGTTTCAGGTGAGATTTTTTTACCATAACTTCATAGTCATGCGTGAATATTTATTATTGTTACGTATTCTTTATTATTCAATATATCAAAAATAGGCTCTAAAAAGTTGATATTTAATTCATTCAGAATTATTAATGGATGTTTTGATACATTAATTGCATCTTTCCATGCATTAATCAAAGACACATTTTCAGGTTTATTCTCTGGATTTATAGTTAATATTGGACAATCAGTATAATTTATATCACTTACAATAAGGTCAAAATTTACATCACGATCAGTTACTTCTTTGCGTAAATCTTGTATAAACATATTTGATTTGATGTATTCCGTCAAAAATAGAGATGGCATTTGTTATTCATTTAATATTATAAATTTATTCCATCATAGAGTATCAGATTAAGAATTCCGCAATTTCTCCAAAAATTCTTCAGGCAGTATAGACTCACCATTGATTATTTCTAGGGCGTGATATCCATATTAGTACTACATATTCTGGATTGTCTATCGAAACAATTCAAGCAAAAGTGGCTTGAGTCCATCAAACTCATCTTCTATATTTTCATTTGTAGGCTACCTGAGAAGTTCATGATTTAGCACCCAAGCGGTATCATGAAACTCTGGCGCGTTCGTATTGGCTATTTCCTTCTATTACAGAGAATAGTGCATTTCTCATTTCATCGCTTACTTCAGGTCTAATTACCTGTCTTATTGAATGAGCTACTTTTTCTTGAATTACTGTATTATTATCATTTGCAAATTTTTCTTTGATTTGTGAGATTATGGTAGGTTTTATGTATTTTCATCAGTTTACTAGCGCCGCATATGCTGTAGCAAGTTGAATTTGTGTTGCGGTTACTCATTGTCAGAAAGAGTTATTGAAAAATCATGCCATTGAAGTTGCTGACGATTTTGGTATATATCAGTCTTTTTCTTCGGCTAATTCGATTCATGTTTTTTCTCAGAATCAAAATTTACTTAAATAATTGTAAAATATTTCTTTACCTAATGCTTGGACAATTCTAATCATTCATACGTTACAAGAGTTTATTAAAGCTTCTTGAAAACTGTGGTATCACATACATGCCGTTTTGTCTGCATCTTGGATTGTATATACGTCAATTTTAATACTTCCATCGTCTTGGTAGTGGTCATCGAGCCTGATTTCATCGCTATCTAATCATATTGCTGTGGTGAAAGCCTTAAAAATACTTCAAGGTTCAAATGCAATGGATATATTTTTGTCAACAAAAACGGATGCTCAATATACGTTTTTTGATATGTATTTTTTTAGTGTTGGATCCTTTCTTTCTTGAGATTTTGTTTTTATGTATTTTCATCATGAATAAATGTAAACAGGTACTTCGTTATAAGTTTCGCTGTCAATTAGGTAAGAATATTCTGGACTTAAAGGTATCATAGTGTAGGCATCGTTATAATTATTTGGATTATATGTTGGTAAAGAAACAGATGCTTTTACTTGTCATTTTTTTGGATCAAATACCAAAACGGCTAATGAATCAGCATGAAATGCTTCGATATATTTTTTTGCGATTGCTTCGACTTCTTTTTGAATTCAAATATCAATAGTTAGAATCACATCATCTCAATCTTTTGTGTTTATTACTTCAAAATCGCTTCATCACATATTTCGATTTGAACGTCATGTAATTTCTCAATCAATTCATTTTAATATATTGTTGAAGTATTTTTCTATCCCATAAAATGCTTCTCAATTTTTGTCTACGTATCCAAGAACGTTTGACATAAATTCTCAATATGGATAATATCTAGTTGCGTTTGGTTCTAAAATTATTCAGTGAACAATTGAATATTTGTTATAAGGGCTTCAATCTAAGGAATATTTTTCATTTCCATAATCTATTTTTAATTGTTTTATATCTTGTGCAATTTGTGGGTTTGCAGATGAGAAAAGTTTGATATATTTGTATTCTTGTTGCTTAAATAATAAATCAACAGTTGTGTTATCTATTGTTTCTCATCGTTTATTCATAAAATTTTTGAATAAAATCTTATTTTTATAACTATTGGACTTTCATGGAATTATGTATAAGTAAAAATTAGCTTCTAAAGATACAAAGCTGAACTTTTGTTTTTCAAGATCTTCTAGAAACTCTTCATTTGTAAAGTATCATACATAATTTTTTTCTTTAATTCATGTTTTAATTTTTTCATTTAATCTAGTTGTTATTATTTCCATAGCTTTTTCTTTTGAAAATTCTGCTATGACCTTTTGTTTTTCTTCATTAAATTCTTCGTAATTGAATGTTGAATATTCAGGTGAAATTACTGGAATTTCATTTCATTCAGCATCGTATTCTTTTCAAAAATAGAAAATTTCAGGATCTTTTGGTAGTAGTTCTATATTAGCAAAAGATTCTATATTTTTTATACATTGTTCTGTGTCTCATTGTATATCATCCATTCAGTGAATTACACATAAATGTTTATATACGATAGGTGAAATTAATTCAATGAAGCGCTCTTTCATTAATTTTCATCCAGTATTGTATCAAATTTCTCTAGGGTCTATAGCAATATCATAAAGATTTATATTTTCTGTGAGTTTTACTGGTTGTCCAGTCTTATCTAGAGCATAAATATCTCATCTTTCAGCTTTAATTGATGCTAGAGAAGTGGATTGCTTTATTAGTTCAGTGTTATAATTGTTATGTTGAATTATTTGTAAATAAAAAAGTCTAACTAGAATAATCAAAAACATTGCTCAAAATAATGAAGCAAGTTGCATTTCTTTTGAAAAATTGAGGTTTCATATAAATGGAATCTTATGAAAATAGAACGAAATTCGTTCTCGTATATTACGTTCTTTTTTGAAAGATTTTTGAAAATTACGGTAACTGTACATATGTGAGCTATTGTTTCATTGTTATTAAAAGTAATTCACGTTGTAGATTATTTATATTTTAATTATTTTCAATGAAAAATTGGTTGTTTAATTATTAAAAAATCTCTGAAAAAATTTGACAAAAATATGTTTGCTGAGTATAATTTATGTGGTAATGTCTTTTTATTCCAGATTTTGATATATTTATGACATTTAGGCCAAGTGATGATGTGTTGGATGAAAAGATGGCTGATCAACAGGTATCTTTGAATCAAAGTGATGTTTGAACTCAAGAGAATGGACAAAGTATATTTAAAAATACTGAGGATTTTTCTAGTAATTGAATTGATGAGGGATTGAAAGTAAATCAAGCTATCATAGATATTCCAGTGGAAGAGGTTAAAGCGCCAGATATTTCGGAGCTTCTTAAAGATAGTTGAGGAGGTAATATGGAAAATGAGGTTAATGATTTGCAAAAAGTTACTGAAAATGTTAATAATGTACAAAATTTGGAAAATATAGAAAAAGATTTAGGAAATGTTACTATTAATGAGGAGACTCATGAGGGAGACATAAATAACAAATCAGATAAACTTGATGAGGAAAAAGATGAAGAAAAATCTGAGAGTCCAATTCAGAAAGAGGACTTATTTACTACGGATTCAGATGAAATTACAGATAAGGAGAGGTCATCGATTGTTTCTTGAATGGAGGGAGCAATTAATAGTAATTTAGATTTATTGGTTGATCATGATTGGTTTGATCTTGTTAAACAATATAAAAACTTAAATCGTTTGTTTTTTAGGTGGTGATTTTTTGCTTTTTCGGTTATAATTGGAATTGTCTCTTGAATATTTTTACAGACAAAGATAGGTTCTGCTGATAACATTGAAATGGTAAAAGAATCATCTGTTGAAAATAAAAGTAAGCGAAGAGATGAAACGCCAGATAAAGTATTATTGCCATTGATTGAGAGTGGAGTAAAAATAGATGTTTGAATACCTTATTGAGTAGTATCTCTTAGTTGAACTTCTTTTTATTCAAAAAGCAATCTGATTTTATATAAATGAGTGGTTCTTCCACAGTTAGCAGTTGTGGATTATGATTCTGAAGATTTTATTTCATTAAAAGATTTTAATGAAAAAAAGCTGAAACGTACGGATATAGTTAACCTTATGAATTATTTAATAGTCAATAATGATATTTATAAAAATACGGCGAACATTTCTAACGTTCAGGATTTAAGGTGGATAAGTAATGACTTTTGATGATCGTTAGAGAAATATTTTAATATATCTTGTATTAATAATTCTAAACTATCTGATTTTGTGTGTGATAAATTCTTGGAAATATTCAACGATTATGGTAAGTATTATGATTTAGGGCAAGGTTCAATTGAACTTTTAGATGTAGTTAAAAACTTAAAGAAGAAAAAAGAAGATATTGAGCCTATTTGTGATATGGTTAAAGAATATACATTACATGTTGGTAGTACAACTGGATCATTGGTAACCATGATGGAACTATGTAGTCAAGATGAATCAGAATATTATAAAAAACTGGTTAATTTTATAGATTTAGAAAATTCTTTAGGACAGCCAGAGCTTTCTAGTAAGGTCTTTGATAATCCAGATTTAAATGCATATAAACTTTTGTCAGCTCAGCAAACTGTATATAAGATTTTGTGATGAACATCATTGAATGAAGGGTATATAAAAAGTTATTTAGCTTTTGTGCAAACACTTTTGGATAGGGATAAGGGTAGTAATCGTTATTTACATCCAATTTATAAAGATTTGTTGTATGTATTTAATATGGATGAATTGTATCGGGGGTTGATAAATAAATGAAAGCTTTCTTTAGATATAAAATTACAGATAGACCAAATTAATAATTGAAGTAGTCTTTGATCGATATCTTTAATATCACAATTAACAACTGCGGATATTGTACGTAATGAATCAGATTTTACTGGAATGACATTAAATGAAAAAACGATAGAAGATCTATTTTCTCAGTATTATGCTATGAATGATCGTTTAAAGGTAAGAAGGGCAGATGTTGTTTCAGATGATACCATTAAGGTACAAACGGAAATATTTACGGATGGAACTAATTGAGATACATTGAAAGTGACGACGACATTGCGTAGACAGGATAATTTGCTATATGTAGAGAGTATAAAGGTTGCAAATCAGCCTAAATTTACGGATATTTTAAATATTTATTTATCTGAGTGAAACATTACGTTCTATGCGATGTTGAATTATATTGATGAACAGGTTTGAATGTGGTATGAATCTACTCCAGAAAAATTGGAAGATCAGCCGACATTTTGTGAAAAGATTATGGAAAGACAAGATATTTCTGTTTATACATGTGATGATAATTGAATTTCGCTTTACAAATGAGATGTTGAGTATAATTTTGTACTAACAGATTGAGTATTAGATTCATTTACAATTAGTGATGAAGATTTAGAGCAAGTTATAAAATCTAAGTTGGATGGAGTTTTGTTTATGAAAGATTCTACACCAAGTATTATTACTTCTATAATAGATTTTACAATAGAAACTGAAGATGGAAATTTAGAAAGAAAATTAGAGATTATTGACCAATTCCGTATTCATTTCAAGATGGTGCCGGATGATATACGTGATATTCAATGAAAGTCTGATTTATTCTTAATAGATTTTACGTTGTGAGATTTTAAATTACAAGGTCAATATAATGTAGATACTCACGTATTGACAAAGATTGCTTATACAAATTGTGATAAACCTCTTGAAATAAGACAATTATCAATAGAGATTACTTCTGAAAACGAACCTCAATTACTTGAAATATTGAATAATCCAAGAGTATTCTTTGCAACGGTAAGCCCTTCAATTTATAAAAAATATCAAAAAGCCTGTTTGGGAATTGTTGAAAATTCAGGTAAATAGGATTGTATAAAAAACGTTATTATAATATTTTTTCTATTTCAAATCCTCAAGGAATATCCTTTATTCAGTATCATTTTGATTGGATCTGATTTCTTAGTTCATCAGCGAGAGTGTAATTTTTTTCTTGTTTTGCTTGTAAACGCTGATTAGCAAGTTCAGTAATTTCTGTAGGGATTTCATCAGTTCACTCAAATTTTTCTTTTTTTCATAATAAATCTAATTTTATTACATTTTTATCTAGCCAAACTATGATTCAAATAATTTCTGGATTTGGATTTTTGAGTCATGAATTGATAGTTGCAAGAAGTTTAGGAGAATTTAAATCATCCAATAAAGCATCCAAACAATCTGATAAAAATTTGATTCATTCTTCAGTTTTTAGTTCATTTGCTACTTCTTTGTAATTCTTTCATTTTAAATCAACTCTTTCAGCTTTGTTGATTTTTTTAATTAGATTTTTTCTTTGAACTTTTGACTGCTCTAATACAGTTTCGTTGAAATCTAGGAAATTTCTATAATGAGCTGTATAATAGAGTAGTTTTAAATCTAAAGCTGAATATCATTTCTCTTCCAAATCATCAACAGTAACTAATCATCATGCAGATTTTGATAGTTTTTTTCATCATAGATTCAAAAATTGATTGTGCATTCGGTATTTTACTCGAGGTTTTTTTCAGAATGTGCATTCACTCTGAGCAATTTCATTTGTATGGTGGACTCAAATATGGTCTACTCATCATGTATGAATGTCAAATTGTTCTCAGAGATATTTGCTAGACATAGCACTACATTCAAGATGCCAACCAGGGAATCAAGTTCCCCATGGAGAATCTCGCTCCATTTGTCTTTTCTGATCTTTTGGAGAAAATTTCCACAAAGCGAAATCTGTATCATTTTTCTTGTTATCATTTTGAATTCTAGCTCCAGCAATTCTTTCTTGGTTTGCTAGTCATGCTAATTTTCCATAATCATCAACTTTACTTGTGTCCATATAAATTCCATCATTTGGAATTTTATATGTGTATCATTTTTCTTCTAATATTTTCACCATTTCAATCTGTTCTTTGATATGATCTGTAGCCCTAGGCATTACGTCAAATTTCTCTATCTGGAGTTTATCAAGATAGCTATAAAACTTTTCAATATACATGTCTGCTAGTTCCCAAACAGTTTTATTTTCTCTTTTGGCTCATTTTTCCATTTTATCCTCTCATTTATCTCCATCATCAGTCAAATGACCAACATCAGTCAGATTCATAACATGTTTAGTTTTATATCAGAGTATATTTTTGATCACATTTCTGAGTAAATCTGCAAAAGCAAAAGCTCTCATATTTCAGATATGAGGATTTCGATAAACCGTAGGACCACATGAATATATTCAAACAAAATTTTTTTTTCACTCCTTTATTAAAGGGATAAATTCTTCTTTTTGCCTACTCATAGTATTGTAGATATACAGTTTTTTTTCTTCCATAATTTTATACGCAATACAAAAAATATAAATCTGAATATAACTTATTGATAATTATAAAAAATGCAAACGGTTATTCGTTTAATAGTTTTTTTAAAATATTTATTGCAACTTCTTGATCTAAAAAATAGGGACTAGTTGCAATTGTAATACATAAAGCAAAATTCCAAGACTCATTAAATTTTTTCTTTAGAATTTTTATAGATTCTTCATTTATTATATTTCTATCAATTCAATTTAGGCAAAAATCTAAATCTATATCTAAAATAAAATTCTGATTTTTTTCTATTTTTAAATTTTTTAGTGCGAAGATTGAACGTATCTGTGTTTGATCTGATATTATTCAACTTTCAATACTGGAGGGAATAAAATTTCCTACGTTGCATTTTTCATTATAGAAATGAAAAACATTTTCTAATTCATTTTCATTTCAGTTTAATTTTAAATGATTTTTATTTTCCCAGCAATCTGAATGTTGGTCTATGTGAATTAATTCTACATTTTTAATTCTTTTATTATATATAATATTATATCGAAAAACTGGAGCATGATTATGGTTGTCAAAAATGAAAATAAGAGGGGAACCTGTTTTTTCTATCCGTAAAAAGTTTTTAAGTCCATGAAAATATTCTATTTCTCAGGTTTTATCTTTTTCTGCAAATGTAAAATGTTCATAATCTATTTCCAAATTCACATAACTATTTATTTTTTTAATTGGAGCTACTCGTAAATAATCTTTACAGCCAGAAATTTGAGAGTTTGCACTCTCTTTATTTAAATAAAACCCATTGTATAATTTCTCAATTTTTCCCATGTTTTATTCGTATTTATTTCCTACTGAAAATCAATTTTAAGAAAAACTCTGTATTTCTACAGAGTAATTCTTTTACTCAGAATTTTTGTTTTCCTGGTTATGTTGAGTTTTTGTTAGCTTTTTAATTAAGCATTTTTTAGCTCATTGATAGCGTTAACAAATTCATCAACAGGGTAAGCTCCGGAAACTAATTTATATTTTCCAGTTTCTCTATCGATAATTACGTTTCCTGGAGTTCCATTAACTCCGAATAATGTAGAAGCTTGAGTCATTCCGTCATTAATAGCTTGTTTATATTTTCATTCGTCTACACAAGATTGTAATGCAGATTTATCTACACCAAGCTCAGTAGCTATATTAACTAAAGCATCCATGTCTACAGGATAAGCTTCAAAAGCTTTCTCAAATGTTTGATAATAAACTTCTGGCTTTAATTCAGCTACACATTCCATAGCAGAAGCTAAATTTAGAGCATCTTCTCCGTGAATGATGAAGTGTCTTGAAACAGAATTTACTTCTCATGGGAATTTTTCGATTACAGAATTGATAGTTCCAGCCTGTGCATGTCTTTGACAATATGGGCAATGTAATTCAGTGTATTCTACGATAGTGAATCTAGCGTCTTTATCTCCACGAATTGGACTATTTGAAACCATATCTTCGACAATAGTTTTTACATCTTCTGTTGATGCGTTATTAGTTTCTTCTTCATCTGTTGTTGTGTCTTCATCATTTACGTTAGTGTCCTCATTTGTGTCCCCATACTGTGCCATAAAACCATCTATGTATGCTTGAGTTTGTTCAGTAGCATATTTTATGTAAGCATCAGAAGAATATAATTCATTCATTTTTTTTAGATTGTCATGTCATCCAGCAGAGAGAACATTTAAATTGTAAACTTTACAAGCAAAGATGCAGGCAACTATAGCAGCAATACATCATAGAGCTGATAAAATCAAGCTAATACAATTACTTCCGCAACATTTTTTGCAGTCGCAATTTTCGCAAGTAGTAGATTCTTTTTTAACCATGGTTTATAAAGAATAAAAAATAAAAGTTTATATATCAAATGTTTGATATCTTATAATATAATATATTCTGCCAATTCGTTAACAGTGTTGTATGTTTTTAGTGACAAAAAAAACGTTGCTAATATAATTATGCATATTATTATGAAGCAAAAAAACATTAACATATTATATTTGTTTTGTTTTTGTCACAAAGAGATACTATTACTGTTTTTTAAGCTTTCTGATTTAATAACTACTTTTGGATTTGTGGTTTTTGTAAAAACAGAAACATTAGCTTCGGGATGGTTGGAATGTTTTTTCTCTGTGACAACGGCAGAAACTCAAATTTTTTGGGAAGCTTTCTTAGTTGTGGAAGTTTTCTTTTGTTTTTTTGTTCAGCTTGTTGTTTCTGTCTTCATTTATTAATAATAAGATAAAGTAGTTTGAAGTTAGGCATTTTTACTGTTAAAACAAGTTGAATTAATATTATAGTTGAAAAAAAGATTTGACAGAATGTGTTGTTTTTGTTTAACAATTTGACAAATCAAATATAATCTATATTAAAATTTCTTTAAATATTTATTGTTATAGTGAATGAAATTTATAAGAACTTTTTGTTAAATAGTATTATTGTCTGGTAAATTTATCTTTGATTGCAATACATGGTTAATTTTTTATAATGTTATGGTTAGATTTTATTTATTTTGTTAGTAAAATGGAAAATAGAACAGATTTTTTTCAGAAAAAAATGTCAGGTAATATGTCTTTTTCTAGAAAAAAGAAAAAATCTAAATTATGGATTTGGCTATTGGTTGCTTTGTTATTATTGGTAGTGTGATTGGTATCTTGGAAAATTTTTGATGGAGGTGAATGAGAAGAAAATAATGACTTTAACTTTTCACTTTGAGAAGAAGTTTTTTTGCAGTGAGAAATCAAAGCGGATGGTGATATAGTTACATATACTCATACTATAGATGATGTAAATTATTGAAAAATATGATTAAAGTCAGATTCTATAAATCTTTCTGATTATGTTGGTTTTGCCGAGTTAACGTGAATAGTTGAGAAGTTTTATCAGAGTAACCCTATTGTAAGAGTATATAGTATTTCGTGAAGTAAGGTTGGATTAGGTAATGGTGCAGATATGGCATTTGAGAGTGATGGTAGTGTTTATATACCAAAAGCCGGAGTATTGTTTTTACCAAACTTTTTTGATGAATATGTTTTGTTGAATGAATGAGAAAATGGGGAGATTAATATTCAAAATGTTCAGACAAACAAAAAGATAGTTTTAAAATATTTCCGCTGTAATTCATCAGATCCAAGTAGAAATTGTAAATGATTAAATGAAAGTTTTGAAAATAATCATGCTCAGAGCTTTCAAACTTCTGAGTGAGATGTTTACTATAGACAAGGTGAAAACCAGTGGTTTGTAGCTAATTGAGACTGGTGGGGAGTATTTATTGATAATATTTCAGAAGAAGAAATAAACGAAAAATTTAAAGACTTGGTAAAATTTGCAAATGAAAAGAACATTAAAGAATGGGTGAAACTTCGTGCAGCAAGTATTTGTCAGTGATCGTGAGAAAAACTTCAAAAGATAAATAATTCTGAGGTTTTGCTGAAACAAGAGTGATTGATTGTAACAGTTTCTGGAGACTGAAATGAGAAACAAATAACTTGTCAGATTTTAGTTGATTTTAGTTTACCTACAAAATGACAGTTGCAGTCATTGATGATTTGAGATGATGTGGTTGCTTCAGATGAAGGAGATGAAGATAAAGAATTAGAAACGGAATCTACATGAGATATCGTTGATCAACCTATTTCTGTTATGAATTTAGATACTAATGTTCCTCAATTTCCAATCAAAGAAGAATGATTGGAGTATAAGTCTGCAAGATGAGGTTATAGTTTACAGTTCCCATCATCTAATATTTCATATTCTGTAAGTTCAGTAAAGGAAAATTTTGGAAGAAATGATGTATCTTGTTCGTATGTTATAAATGTGGTTAAGTATTCAGATAAAGAGAATTTGGAAACTTCACCAGCTGTTAGAATTTATGAATGTCAATGAAATGTTGGGAAATCTTGGGGGCAATGAATAGTTATTTATTCAGCATCAAATAAGAAATTTGTCGTTCAGATGAATGATGGAGCATGGAATGATTTTTCAACACATTTGAAATTTCAAGCAATAGCTGAAGAGTAGGGAAAGTTTAATTTAATGAAAATATAAAAAGTAGGTTTATGGCCTACTTTTTTCTAAACTAAAAAAAGTCTGTGAAAATTTGATATTTTTACCCCTTTTATATACAATAAAAGTGTACGATATTTTATATTTCTAACAAATTTATAATGAATAATACACCAACAAACAAGCCTGATGTAGCCAATCAAAATCCATCAGAAAGTACAGTATTACTTAATTCTTCAAGGGAAGAGATAAGAAAATCTTTAGAATCAGAAAAAGAGTATTTTGCTGTAAAAGTATAATCATATTTACATGAGGAATGGAGAAAAACTAGACTTAAGGAAGATGGGACATATGAACCAAGGTGGAAAGAAGCAAAAGATGAAGAGTGGAGTAAAGCTCATTGATGAGCTAAAGAAATAGATATTGCAAATACTAGGTTTGAAGACTTATCTAGTGCATGGCAACATGAAAATCTAGAGGGAGGAAAAGTGGCAGTAGACTTAGTATATGAAAAAGTCATAAATGGCGAAGAAATCACACCAGAAATGATTGAAGAAATGTCTAGCATAGTACATGAAAAATGGCTTGAAAGAAATCCTCGAGAAAAAGATGGAAAACTTGGAGTACCTTACAGTCAATTGCCAGAAAATGAAAAAGCTAAACATAGAGTACAGATTGAAGTTGCGATTAGATTTATAAAATCAGAAAAATAACTGTAACACAAATAAACTAAAAACTAACCGTGTAGGTTAGTTTTTTAATATGTATTCATTATTTTGAGTATATTCTGAAAATCTACTAAATCGCTTGACAAAAATGTAAAAATAAATATAGGTGCGCTAATAATTTTATTTTTTAAATTTTGCACAATGGAAAAAATAGAACAACAGGAAAAACTACCAATTACAGAGCAACAAATTAAAGAATTTCTTTGATGGTATAAAAGTTTTTCTGGAAAATGAAAAACAGTGGCTCTTTGACCATGAAAAACAGAAACTATTTTTACATCATATGAAAAAGATGGAAAGAAATGCATTAATGCAACGAATGTTCTAATGAATGCTACATGGGCGTACGATCCTGATGAAAATGTTATTAGTGTACTCCATGATGATACAAATACTTTATGAAGAACATTATCGGAAGATTGAGAATTAGATAAAAAAAGCCTTGAATCTGATTTAAAATGATTTAATGAGTGTATTCCTTCATGGAAGGAAAAAGCAAGGAAATGAATCGAAAATGTATTTAATATTAAAAAATAATAAAAATGTCATGCCAGCTATTATGTCAGCATTTTCGATTCGAAAAAAAAGTATTCAAAAATTTGCAAAAAATTTTTTTTGGTATATAATTGAACACAGTTGATTTTATATCTTAATTATTAGGAAATGAAAAATCCAAACAAGCCTTTGAATTGATGTGATGAAAAATCTAAGTCAGTAGATAAACAACTTTTAAAAAGTAAATCTAATACTTCGAAGAAACTATGAAGTGCTTTGAAAACAGCATGAAGACGAATTGATTATAATTTTACATCTTTACTCGTTCCAGATGCACATGTGTTTATGACAGAGAAGTGAGATAAAAAAAAGATATTAAGGAAAGGAAAATATTGAATTGAATGAGTATGTGAGCCTAAATATGATGAAATAATACTATTTGGTGATAAGATGTTTCTTGTGAGAGATTGAAAAGAATGCTGATTAATGGATTTGGAATGAAATATAGTAGATGGATTGTATTTTGATTGATACCGTATTTTTTATGATCATTTTAATTATTGAGAGGAAAATTGGTATATTTGAGCGTGTTGTTGAGCATATAGTTCTTGAGGGAAAAACGGATTTTTCTCTATTGATTGAAAAATTGGTGAATGTAAATATGACGACTGTAGCTATAGTTGATGATATTTCTTCTGAAAAGTAGATTGAAAATGGGAAGTTCTTGATATGAGTTGAGACGTTGTTTGGAAAGTTGATAATGTAAAATTTGGGCGATGAGATAGAATCTCAAAAGTAAAAAAAGAATGAGAATGGTTAGACTTGAACCAATTAAAAAATAAGATAAAGTCTAAAAAATAAGCAATAACTACTAAAAAAGCTGGTATTGATTACTAGCTTTTTTAAATTACATATTTGTTATTTTAATCTCTTAACTGCGATTTTACCATCAACTCAGATTGATGAAATTAGACATTTTAATTTCTCTCAAACTTTGAAATGATTTGATAGTCAACCCATAAATTTTTCTCACATATTAGATATGTGACAAAGTCATACTTTACCTTTGGGTAATTTCACGAAAACTCAGTATTCTTCCACTCTAGTAATTTCAGCTTCAAATTCTTGTCAAACTTCTAAGTCAGTAGCAATTTCAAGAATCAAAGCTTTAGCTTTATCTATCATAGCTTGTTCCGGATGAGTTAAGAAACATGTTCCGTCATCTTCGAAGTCAATTTTAATATTATCACACTGTGCGATGATATCATTGATAACATCTCATCATTTTCCGATAACTTCTTTAATCTTTTCTGGATCAATCTTAAATACATGAATCTTTGGAGCATATTTACCAACGTGATCTCTAGGAGCAGGAATCGTCTCAAGCATTACATCCATAATTTCATTATATCATTCGAAAGCTTGATCGATAGTTTCAAATACGATTGATAGAGGAATTCATTTTAATTTAGTATCGAGCTGAATTGCGTTAACTCAATCTCTAGTTCAGGCTACTTTGAAATCCATATCTCCGATAAAATCTTCAGTTCCCATAAGGTCTGTTAAAACCATATGGTCAGTGATATTCCCAGCTTCGTCGTGATCTGTGAACAATCACATCGCTACACCAGCAACAGGCTTTTTGATAGGTACTCATGCGTCCATTAACGATAGACAAGAACCACAAACTGATCCCATTGAAGTAGAACCTCCAGATCCTAAACATTCAGAAACAACTCTGATTGTATAAGGAAAATCTTCTTTCGAAGGAATCATATTTTCAAGGGCTTTTTCAGCTAATCTTCCGTGTCAGATCTCTCTTCTTCCTGTTCCACGAATTGCTTTAGCTTCTCCAGTTGAGAATGGCGGAAAGTTATAATGGTGAATGTATCTTTGAGTATCTCCATCATGTTCCATGTCATCCAAGATTAGATATTCCATAGGTCCCCCAAGAGTTACAGTTGAAAGAACTTGAGTATCTCATCTCCAGAAAAGTCCAGTTCCATGAGTACGTTCAAATAATCCAACTTCACAGTAT